>Ga0118677_10000999_pt1 | contig 60848 bp, 32 predicted proteins | sample AliMusrvi5mmetaG_FD_86154 | JGI IMG/M metagenome (GOLD analysis project Ga0118677, IMG submission 86154) | reverse complement strand
GACCAGCACTTGTATTGCTCAATGCAGCAAACAATGCCCCTGACGAATTGCTGCATATTTTGACGGGAACGATGATCAGATCAGGCAGCAAGAAGAGTGAAAGAAAAAGTGGCAGCCGCACAAGAATGGTGGCATAAAAACTTTCATCTGTCTTTCACCAATTGGATGGATCGGGGTTATCCGGGGTCGGACCAAGCCAACATCCTGAAGTCATAAAGTAATAGTCATTTACACTCCTCGTTTATGGCCTTAAATCCATGTTTTTTGCGGTAAAAGATGTCCTTTAAGAAAGTTGCGGAAATTTCCAAAAGGGAAAATGGCTTTCAATCAAATTGCATTCCTTCCGAAGATGCGCTAGTCCTTGCTGATAATTTACAGTATTGCGCTTCAGGATGGATTGTATTACGTGCCACCCTCAATTGTCATGGCTGGCCCCAACGGAACCGGGAAATCTACAACCGCTCCGGCGATCCTTAGGGGTGCGCTTGGTGTTACCGAGTTTGTTAATGCCGACACCATTGCGCAGGGGCTTTCCGCGTTCAATCCGGAAAAGGCGGCTTTTCAGGCTGGTCGGGTGATGCTGGAACGTTTGCAACAATTGGCTGATGAAAAAGAAGATTTTGCTTTTGAAACTACCCTTGCCAGTAAGACTTTTACCCACTGGCTGAATAAGCTAAAAGCTGAAGGGTACGCTTTTCACCAGTTTTATCTTTGGTTGCCGTCACCAGAGCTTGCAATAGCCCGTGTTGCCGAACGTGTCAAAATGGGCGGTCATAATGTGCCCGAAGAAACCATATGTCGTCGTTACCATGCTGGATTGAAGAACTTCTTTCGGATTTATCGTCCAATTGCCGATACATGGCGAATATATGATAATTCACAATCGGAGGCACCCAGCTTGATATCTTCGGGCGAATACGATACTATCGAAAACGTAGCAGATGTAACTTTGTGGGAAACGCTAAAGAGGGAATATCATGGCTGAAGCACTGAAGAAGGATATCGGTAAGATTATTGCCGAAGGAACGCCACAAGAGATTATGCACCATCCCGACCCGATGTTACAGCAGTTCATCAAGGGAGAAGCCGACGGCCCGATCCCGCTTCGCCTTTCTAAAGGAGATTACCTCAAACGCCTGATCGGAGAGGCCCGCCAATGAAATCGAAGAACTGGTCGCAATACCTCATTGCCCTAACCGTAATCGGCTGCAGCCTGATCCTGCTGGCGGCGCTGACTGTTGCGATATCCGGCCAGCCCTGGGGGACACACGGGCGGAAGTTGGAAGTTGAATTCAAAGATGCCACTGGCATTCGATTGCATTCCTCCGTCCGCTATGCGGGCGCCGTCGCCGGCTCGGTGGTGGCGATTCGCTATTTGAGTGCGGCGGAACGCGAGCAACCTGGCAAACGCGACCTGGCCGTTCGCGTGACTGTCCGCCTCAATCAAGGCGTGCCAGCACTGCCCTCGGACACCCAGGCCAGCATCAGTTCCGAGACCATTCTAGGCGAGAAATTCGTCGCGTTGTCGGCTGGTAGCCCGGGCGCAACCCCCTTGCCGGAGGAGGCCGTCATCGAAGGCGAGAGTATGTCTGGGATTGAGAGCCTGACCCAGGCACTTGGGAAGACCGCGGCCGTGGCGACCGAGATCCTGAAGAAATTGAACGGCGACTATCCCGAGCTGAAGACCAACCTGAACCGTCTGCTGATCAGCGGGGACACGCTGCTGACCACAGCGACCAACCTCGTCAGCGACGCCCAGACAGCGGTGGGCGACGTCCGCGCTACCTTGCACCAGCTAGGTGACACCGTCGCGGGCGTCCGGCCGCAGATCAGCAATTTGTTAACCGGCGCAACCTCGGTCACCACCAACCTGAACGGGACGATTGATAACACGCGCTTTATTACTGCTGACGTGCAGGCTTTCCTTACCAACGGATTCCTCGCGAACCTGGACCAGAATATGAGAAACCTCACGGGCGTCCTGGCCCGGACCGAGATCACGATGGAGTATGCGAAAATTCTTGCCGCCCGACTCGCGGAGAAACCCTCGCGGTTGATCTGGCAGACGCGCACTAATCCCGTGCCCTCGGAGGCGCAGATCCGCAATGCCCCGCCCGCCCCAAACAAGGGAAAATCCAAGCAGTGAGTGAGCCGCTCCGCAACCCGGTTATGCTCTCAGAAGGCCCAGTGGAACGTTACCAGGCTTTACTTGCCGCCGCCCGCTGTTTCAGCCGGGCCATGGATTTGACGGTCTTGACCGATGAGATTCTCCGCCGGACCGAGGAAGTGATGCACGCGGAAGCGTGTTCGTTTCTGTTGCCCGATGCCAAGACGGGCGACTTGATCCTTCATAGCACCGATCCCTGGATCGCGAAGCTGCCCGAACCGTTGCGAGTGCCGCCGGGTGCGGGGATTGCCGGAGCGGTGTTTCAGTCCAAACAACCCATCAACGTTAAAGATGCGCGAACTGATCCGCGTCACTATTCCAACGTCGGTAGCGGCCTCGGCGTCGTGACGCGGGCCATGGTGACGATTCCGCTCATGGACGGGGCAACGTGTTTGGGCGTGATGCAAGCCTTGAACCCCCGTGAGCGGGAGTCGTTCAACGACGAAGACCAAGAGATCTTCGAGGGATTTGGCGGCCTCATCGTAAATGCCCTGGTGCGATTGGAGGCTCAACGTCGGGAAATCGAACGGGCGGGTGCACGGCAGCAATTGCTCCTCGCCAAGGAAATTCAAGATACCTTCCAGCCGCCGCCGCTTAGTCAGTTTCCATTTTGCCAGGCTCACCACAGTCACCTGCCAGCCCAGATGGTGAGCGGGGATTTTGGTATTGTGCGTGCACTGGGTGCGAATCGATTGCTCCTTGGGCTGGGAGATGTGTGCGGCAAAGGCATTCCTGCCGCGCTGACCATGGCCCGCGCTACGGCCGTCATTGAGGCCATGACCCATCAGCTCCAGGCCGATTTGGGAGAATGGGTCACGAAGTTGAACCCGCTGCTGACTCGCGAGCTCAAGGCCGGGCGTTTCATCAGCCTGGTCATGCTGCTGGCGGATGCGGATGAGGGAACACTGCAAATATGCACCGCCGGGCAATTTCCTCCTTTCCATTTCGACGGCCAATCGTGGAAGCCGTGCGCCGTGCCCAATCACTTGCCCTTGGGAATCTCACTGACAGCGAAGTATGTCGCGGCCCGAGCGGAACTGCGCCCGGGCGATTCCTGGCTTTTGTTCACGGATGGTTTCCCCGAGGCGCGCAATCTTCAAGGCGAGGAGTACACGATGGAGTGCTTCTTCGCGAGCCTGCCGGTCGGACTGAATGCCGCGGAGACCTTGAGCGCCGCCTATCAAGCATGGGACAAATTCTGTGATTCATCGGCTCAGCATGACGACGCCTCGCTCCTGCTCCTGGATTGGCGCGGCCGATCGCCGGCGCCGGAGCTGTGTACCATTTGTTGTCCAGAGAGCTTGTTGTCCGTTCGCCGTTTCGTAGAAAGATGGGCCCAGTTTGCGGGCTTCGGCGACACCGTTGTGGGTCAGATCGTTATGGCTTGTGACGAGGCTGGTACCAACATTTTCCGGCACGGTTACAGTCAGAAGCCAGGCCCGGTGCGCTTTCGGGCTGAGATCACGAACAACGCTTTGGTCATTCAAATAACCGATGAGGCTCCGCCAGTGGATGCCAGGGAAATTCGGTGCCGGGAGCTTTCGGATCTTCGTCCGGGCGGGCTCGGGACGTTTGTTATGACGCAGGTGTTTGATGAAGTGAACTATGTGCCGTTAGAAAACGGCAATTCCCTGACCTTGCGCAAGGCGCTGCCGCAAATCCCGGTGGGACTGACGAATCAGCAATAATGACCCGCGACCAAATGGGAGATTCAGTCGAGCGCCGCGGATGAAGACGCCTAAGCAAGACGAAGAGGCACTTTTTCAAGCGGCTCTCAACCTGCCGCCCCAGGATCGCGACGCCTATCTCGACGAAGCTTGCGGCAAGGATGCGCAGTTGCGGGGACGAATCGTTGAGAGGCTCTTACAAGCAAACAGGACAACTTGCATCACTACTGACGAGTTGCCTACGTCTTCGCCCGCAGCAATGGAAGCCATCCCCTTTTTGCCGGAACCTCCTGGCGAGAAGCCCGGCGACAGAATTGGCCGGTACAGAATCCTCGAGCGAATCGGTGAAGGCGGCTGTGGAGTTGTCTATGTAGCCGAGCAGGAGCAGCCAGTGCGTCGGCGGGTGGCCCTCAAGGTGATCAAGCTGGGGATGGATACCCGGCAAGTCATCGCCCGGTTTGAAGCGGAGCGGCAGGCGCTGGCGCTGATGGACCACCCCCACATCGCCAAGGTGCTGGATGGCGGGGCGACCGAGAGCGGTCGGCCCTTCTTCGTCATGGAACTGGTCAAAGGCATTCCCATCACTCGCTATTGCGATGAGCACAAGCTGGACACACGCGCTCGGCTGGAGATTTTTGTCCAAGTGTGTCAAGCGATCCAACATGCACACCAGAAGGGGATCATTCACAGGGACATCAAACCTTCGAATATTCTGGTGGCCGATTATGATGGTGCCCCGGTGCCGAAGATCATCGACTTTGGCATCGCGAAGGTCACCACAGGCCAGCAGCTCACCGATAAGACGCTCTACACCGCGCTTGAACAGTTCATCGGAACTCCCGCCTATATGAGTCCCGAACAGGCCAACCTCAGTGGCCTGGACCTTGATACCCGTAGTGACATCTACAGCCTGGGGGTGCTCCTCTATGAGCTCCTAACGGGCAAGCCACCCTTCGATCCGAAGCGGCTCGTTGAAGCGGGTCTGAACGAAGTTCGTCGCATCATTCTGGAAGAAGACCCGCTCCGTCCTTCGACGCGCATCAGCATCTTGACGGCTGAGGAACAGACCACCACCGCCAAACGCCGACACACCGATCCTCCCAGGCTTCTCCACCTCGTCCGTGGCGACTTGGATTGGATCGTGATGAAGACGATGGAGAAGGACCGCACGCGACGTTACGAGACGGCCAACGGTCTGGCCAGTGACATCCTGCGGCACTTGAACGACGAGCCGGTGATGGCCCGCCCTCCGACGGTGGCTTACCGCCTGCGTAAGGTGATCCAACGCAATAGAATTGTCTTTGTCACTGCTGCAGTAGTTGTCACCCCTCTGGTGCTCATGGTAACTTTGGCGCTTGGCCTCTATGCTCGCTCCCATGCCAAGCTCAGAGAACAGGATTCCATGCTCGAAGAACGGGATTATCTGCAGAACCTTGGTGCGCCGTACAGACCTGATTCCTTCTGGGTTTACGAAGACTCCATCAAGGTGACCAACTTGATCGTTGGACCAGACCGCACGAACGTGCTGGCGACCATACGGGCCGACCTGAAGGTCCGCCGCCCAGACCGACTCCGGCTCTCAGGTCGAATCCAGATCGATAGGTGGACTCTTCCATTTGAGGCTCGCTACAATGTTTCCAACGTGGTGCTGGTCTTGCCGACCTCCAACCAAAAGTACGTGTACCCGATTGAACGCTCCCTGACTGAAAGCCTCACGAAGAGTGCCGGTTCGGAAAAGGCTATCTGCCTTCTCCAAGCGATGTTCAAGGTCTACTGGCTATTGCTCAGCCCCGATCCGAAGCGGTCCATCCAAGATCTTCCAGCACCGAAGAAGCTTGGGCCTCCGGAATGGTGGCAGGGTGAGCGAACGCGGCGCGTAACCTGGAGTGAGAGGCTCTCACTGGTTGATGCGAATAGAACTCCGGGGCTTCGTGAATTCAACCGAGAGGCGAACGTTACCTTCCAGCTCTGGGCAGGAGAGAAAGACGGGCTTTTTCGTCATGTCGAGGCTGACTTGACCGAGCTTTGCCAGGCTATTGCAGTTGATCAGTTGAAGAATCTGGATAGCCTGAAGAATCTGGATAGCCAGAAGCCGCTAAGAAAGATCCTGCAGTGGATTCTGGGTGGTTTTGTGGGCGGTCTTAGAGAATTCGCTTCGGGAGCGAACAGATCTCGCATCATCATCACCGCATCTCATGAGGGGATAAACCTTCACCCCAACGTGGACCAAGAGATGTTCAAACCAGATGAATTCCGTGATGTGCCGCAGGTCCACAAGTTGGACCTAGGCGAGATCATCATGAACATGCTCCTGACGAATACCAATGTCTCGCCTGCAGGAACCATACCGTCCGGCCAATGAGGACGGCGAAGCGAGGTGATAACAGAAGGCGGAAAATGAAACACAATAGCGATATGTCTTTTTACCTCCTCGCAGCTCTTCTAGTCGGTGGGACCTGCTTCCTTGGCCCGGCACAGACGGTTCCAGTTGTTTTCACCGTCGATGCCTCTCAGTCCCACATTTCGCTTTCCGGTACAATTAACGCTGCAGGCTTTAAATCCGTGCCTATAGTCGAGCAGGGTTCAGGAAGCCTGGTGGCTTCCTACGATGGCACTCTCAATGCGGTAATGGACGATCAGTCTATTGAATTCACTGGGGCGAGCACCATCGTTGCCCGTATCACAGGTAACTGGCAGCCAGCCTCCGGCGGGTCTGCCGGCAGTCAGCCCGCGAACTATGGCGGCCGCGCTGAGGTTAAACTCCCATTCGGCAGCAAGGTCAGGGCCGTTGCCGCTCTTCGCGGTATCGTTTTGGACCTGAGCAGTCCTCTGTTGCCGGTGGTGAGTGGCGGCTTTGACGCTAGTGCCCTGGTGGTCTCCTTCTCCGCGGATAACGCAGGCTCCCTTGATTTCTCAGACGATTTTGGGGACAGTGGGACGTTTCCGTTGGTCGCTAGCGTGAATAACGCTGCAAACGCAGCCGCAACGCTGAGCGCGGCGAATGGTATTCAAGAATTAGTAATGCCTCTTGATGTTGTATGCCCTGTAAACTCAGGGAAGTTGGCGGGAAGCGAGCTCCATTTGGTAGGACAGATCAAGGCAACCCGCTTGCTGGCGCCGCCCATGATTCGTTCAATCCGTGTCACGAACCAAACCGTGGTCCTGATGGTGGCTTATGCCACTCCTCATTCTCAGATCGAAGCTTCGAGCGATTTAATAGCGTGGTGGCCAGTGAGCGCCGAAACAGGCACTGACGATGACCTTGCCGTATTCTCCACGGCTTTCACGAATGAACCGAGGTTCTTTCGCGTCCGGCAGTAAGAAAACAGGGGGCGTGGGTGGCTGCGAACGCCAAGAACGCGAAGTCAGCAAGCTCAAAGAGATTGCCTGTCATTGCGTGAGGCTCATCATTTTCTCCGTTAACTGTTGGAATTTGGCGCCGGCGTCGGCCGTATTTTCAGGGTTGGTGATTTTCATCAGGGCCAGCCAAAGCTCAAGCTGCTTCCTGTCCGGGTCATGGTGCTCCTCCATTAGCCGAACCATTTGCCGGGCGAGAGCATTTAGCTTGGCCAAGGTTGCGTTAGGGTTATTGGGATCAAAGGCCATGTCTTTGGAAAACTGCTCGCTGAGGGCGTTCAACTGTCGCGCATACTCATCCTCAGAGGGCGCCTCCGGCTTTTGGCCCGACGGGGCGGCAATATATGGTGGGGCGTTTTTGAGGTTTTCGTAGGCCTTCAGCGGGCCGCTCAGGCTTTTCGTGATTTCATCCACTATTTCTCTAAACTGCTCCTTGGAGATAATAAGGCCCGCATCAAGGTCGCGTTGCAGTTTTTCAACCCGGGCAATTGCGGCGGCGAGTTCGTCGGCATGTTCCTTAACGGTGTTCCCGACTTTGGCGAGAGGATCGCCTTTCATGTCGGAATACAACTGCTGAAGCCATGCGCGGGCGGTACGGGCTTTGTCAGCCAGCGTCAACAAACCTGCATAAGGTTGGCCCTGGTCGGGCCAGGGGAGTTTGCGTGGGACGCCGTTCTTCTTCTCCTCCGGGGAGCCAGTTCCCCCACTTTTCTTCGGGGGCTTGGTCTGGGTGTCGCTCTTATCATAATGGGCGACCGGAAAGAACGCGTTCAAGTAGGTGAGATCGGCCACCGAGGGGCTAGGATCTTTATTATTGATTTCATATTTCTGCTCTCCTTTCACCATATCCAATAATGCCGGCAATGTGTCTTTGGACTCTTCTACCCAGCGGCCTTTGCTTGAACCATCCGCGATCTCCCCTCTTTTGTAATGATAGACGGACCAATACTCAGGAGGAGCCTTAATGGCGCGGGGATCGGCTTCGACTTTGCTGATGTTGCCGCCACGCTCCACGTAATAGTAATTGCCAGTGAATTGTGCCGCCGTCGCGGCCAGAGTCTGCCTCAGGTTGAACCCCTCCAGCAGCAATAGACCAATTCCCAGCACCCATGCCCAGGCTGCGAGCGGGATGACTTTGCGCTTGCCACTCCGGGCGAAGGCGAGATCCGAGTTCGTTTGAAGCTTCACTGCGGGCAAAACTAGGCGACCAGGGATGGATGGCAAGAGCATAAATTCCAGCTCAAAGAGATTGTCGGGATCGCGAGGCCGCAGGCGCTAATACGTTGGCACCGGGAGTTAACGAACAGGGTAGCTGAGTGCCAATGGGGCCGCTATGTGAGCTGTCCCTGGAGCGATTGCGGCGGAGTCCCATAAGTCGGGCCAACGGAGGTCAGGTAGCGCGGGCAAGACGCGGCCGAATGCGCATCAGCGCATGGCCGCCGCAGTACCTGCTACCCCAATGTCCTTCGGGATATCTCGCAGTTGATTCCGAGGCGGAACCACAAATTCAGCAGCAACGAACATAAGCCCAAAAATGGCCCGGATACGGAAACAAACGAACCATGCTTGGGTGCCCCCTGCGGCATCCGAACTGCCCACCCGCTATCGCAATCGAATGGCGCGCAATGCTGCCTTGGCATAAGCAGGCCAGTCCACTAGAGTCACGCCCCAATAGGCAGCCCATGAAACACGCGCAAAACCTGTCTGAGGAAGAAATCATTGCCGCGGCGCTGCGGCTGCCAACTCCCGAGGGCCGCGCGACGTATCTCGATCAAGCCTGTGGCGATGATGAGCCGCTTCGCCAACGCATCGAGGCATTGCTCCAGGCGCACGACAAAGCAGGTGAGGTCCTGGACAACCCTACCGCTGACGTCGGCGCTACCACCCTCTCCTTTGCCACGGGCATGGTCCCGATGACCGGGAAGCCCGGCGAGAGAATCGGCCGATACAGAATCCTCGAACGAATCGGCGAGGGCGGCTGCGGGGTGGTCTATGTGGCCGAGCAAACCGAACCGGTGCGCCGGCGGGTGGCTCTCAAGGTAATCAAGCTGGGCATGGACACCCACGAGGTCATCGCCCGTTTTGAAGCGGAGCGGCAGGCGCTGGCACTGATGGACCATCCGAACATCGCCAAGGTGCTGGATGGCGGCGCGACCGAGAGCGGCCGGCCCTTCTTCGTGATGGAACTAGTCAAGGGCGTTCGTATCACCGATTACTGCGACAAGAACAATCTCTCCACCAGCGAGCGGCTCGGCCTCTTTATCCAGGTCTGCCACGCGATTCAGCACGCGCATCAAAAGGGGATCATCCACCGCGATATCAAACCGTCCAATATTCTGGTCACTCTGCATGACGGTGTGCCCGTGCCCAAGGTGATTGATTTTGGCATCGCCAAAGCCACAAGTGGCCAGCGGCTGACCGATAAGACCCTCTACACCGCCATCGAACAGTTCATCGGCACGCCGGCTTACATGAGTCCCGAACAGGCGGAACTGAGCGGGCTAGACATCGACACGCGTAGCGACATCTACGCCTTGGGCGTGCTGCTCTACGAACTGCTCACGGGAAAGACGCCATTCGACGCCAAGCGGTTGGTCGAAGCTGGCCTTAACGAAATCCGTCGCATCATTTCGGAGGAGGAACCGCCGCGGCCCTCGACCAGGCTCAGCATCCTGACGACTGAGGAGCAAACGACGGCCGCCAAACGCCGCCAGACCGATCCGCCGAGGCTTCTTCACCTCGTCCGGGGCGACCTGGACTGGATCGTCATGAAGACGTTGGAGAAAGACCGCACTCGACGTTACGATACGGCCAACGGCTTGGCTAGTGACATCGAACGGCACCTCAACAACGAGCCGGTCGTCGCTCGCCCGCCCAGTAACCTCTACCGGTTCCAGAAACTGGTTAGGCGTAACAAGCTGGGCTTTGTGGCGGGCGCAACGATAGCGGTGGTCCTTGTCCTCGCTGTCGTTGTGAGTTCTTCTCAGGCAGTACTGGCCAGAAGGGCGGAACGGCAGGCTCAAGATGAACGCGAGAAAGCGAAGAGGGAGGCGGAACGCGCTGATCGTAACGCCCAGAATGAGAAGCTGCAACATCAGCGGGCCGAGGCAGCGGCCACCGAAGCCAACATGGCCCTATCAACCTCCGATTTCCTGCAGGCGTGCCGGTTCATTGCGGAAGACCGGGATCACGATGCATGCGCTTACCTGGTCGCCAGCCTCAGAGCTAACCCGACCAACGATGCCGCCGTGACACGCTTGGCCACCTTGCTCACATATCGGTCCTGGTTGACTCCTACCCTGACACTGCAACACGCCGACGCGGTCAAGTCTGCCCAGTTTAGTAGGGATGGCAAGCGGGTGGTGACGGCGTCGTATGACAACACGGCGCGGGTGTGGGATGCCCAGACGGGCCAACCACTGAGCGAACCGTTCAAGCACGCCGGCCCCGTCAATTGCGCCCAATTCAGTCCCGATGGCAAGCGAGTGGTGACGGCGTCGGCTGACGCCACGGCGCGGGTGTGGGATGCGCAGACGGGCCAGCCGCTGACCAAGCCGCTCAGACACATCGACCCGGTCTTCTCCGCCCAATTCAGCCCGGATGGCAAGCGGGTGGTAACCGCGTCGTATGACAGCACGGCGCGGGTGTGGGATGCGCAGACGGGCGAGCCCCAGACCGAGCCGCTCAAGCACGACGCAGTGGTCAATTGCGCCCAATTCAGTCCGGATGGCAAACGGGTGGTGACGGCGTCGGATGACCGAACGGCGCGGGTGTGGGACGCGCAGACGGGCCAGCCACTGACCGAGCCGCTGAAACACTACGGCGGGGTCTCTTTCGCCCAATTCAGCCCGGATAGCAAGCGGGTGGTGACGGCGTCCGATGATAACACGGCGCGGGTGTGGGATGCGCGGACGGGCCAGCCCCAGACCGAGCCGTTCAAACACGACGAAGGGATCGCTTCAGTCCAATTCAGTCCGGATGGCAAGCGGGTGGTGACGGCGTCCGATGACAAGACGGCGCGGGTGTGGGACGCGCAGACAGGCCAGCCACAGACCGAGCCGCTCAAACACACCGGAAAGGTCTATTCGGCCCAATTCAGTCCGGATGGCAAGCGGGTGGTGACGGCATCGGATGACAAGACGGCGCGGGTGTGGGATGTGCAGACGGGCCAGCCACAGACCGAGCCGCTGAAACACACCGGAAAGGTCTATTCGGCCCAATTCAGTGCGGATGGCAAGCGGGTGGTAACGGCGTCGGATGACAAGACGGCGCGGGTTTGGGACGCGCAGATGGGCGTGCCACTTACCGAGCCGCTCAAACACGACGGAAGGGTCTATTCGGCCCAATTCAGTCCGGAGGGGAAGCGGGTGGTGACGGCGTCGGAAGACAAAACGGCGCGGGTGTGGGATGTGCAGACGGGCCAGCCACAGGCCGAGCCGCTCAAACACACCGAAGAAGTCTATTCGGCCCAATTCAGTCCGGATGGCAAGCGAGTGGTGACGGCGTCGTTGGACAACACAGCGCGGGTGTGGGATGCGCAGACGGGCCAGCCTCTGACCGAGCCGCTCAAGCACGCCGACGGGGTCTGGTCCAGCCTATCGAGTTCGGACCGCAAGCGGGTCGCGCCGGCAACGTATGACAAGCCCACGCTTATGTGGATTGGGCACGCGGCGCAGCCAACGACAGTGGTGCTCCACGCCCCCAACCGTGTCTCTTTCGCCCAATTCAGTCCGGATGGCAAGCGGGTGGTGACGGCGTCGGCTGACCACACGGCGCGGGTGTGGGATGCGCGCACGGGCCAGCCCCTGACCGAGGCGCTCAAACACGCCGGCGAGGTCTATTCTGCCCAATTGAGTTCGGATGGCAGGCGGGTGGTGACGGCGTCGGCTGACCACACGGCGCGGGTGTGGGATGTGCAGACGGGACAGCCAGAGACCGAGCCTCTCAAACACACCGGAGATGTCCATTCCGCCCAATTGAGTTCGGATGGCAAGCGGGTGGTGACGGCGTCGGATGACCACACGGCGCGGGTGTGGGATGCGCGCACGGGCCAGCCCCTGACCGAGCCGCTCAAACACGACGGAGGGGTCTCTTTCGCCCAATTCAGTCCGGATGGCAAGCGGGTGGTGACGGCGTCGGATGACCACACGGCGCGGGTGTGGGATGCGCAGACGGGCCGGCCGCTGACCGAGCCTCTCAAACACACCGGAGAAGTCCATTCCGCCCAATTCAGTCCCGACGGCAAGCGGATCGTGACGGCGTCGGGTGACCACACGGCGCGGGTGTGGGATGCGCAGACAGGCCAGCCCCTGACCGAGCCGCTCAAACACGCCGACGATGTCTATTCTGCCCAGTTCAGTCTGGATGGCAAGCGGGTCGTGACGGCGTCGGCTGACAACACGGCGTGGGTGTGGAATGTCTCTCCGTCGTCGGCAGGTTATCCTGCCTGGCTGCTCGATCTTGCGACTGCAGTTTGTGGGGAAGCGCTGAGTTCTCGAGGTGTGCTGGAATATACCAACCGGCCTCTGGATCAGGCTCGGCGAACGCTCAACGAGCAACGAGGCGACGATGACTGGTTTGCACTAGGCCGGTGGCTGCTAGCCGAGCCCTCGGCGCGAACGATTTCGCCTTTCTCGAAGATCACACTGGCGGAATGGATTGAGCACCGGTTCAACGACGCGACGCTGAGTTCACTGGCCAAGGTGGAGAAGTTGGCGGTTTCGACTGGCGATGCTCTGCTGTTGGAACGGGTCTCTCGTGAACGGCCGGCACTTGAAACGGCGGAAGCGGCCAGGGCGTCTGCCGCAAGCAGCGCAGGATTGAATGGAGAGTTCGATCGGGCCTCGGACGGGGAAGCCGCTTCGTTGAATGTCTTGGCTTGGCTTTTTGCTGCTTCCCCACGGAAAGACCTGCGCAGTGGCCCCATTTCCGTGATCTTGGCAGAAAGGGCTGTTGCCGCCACGAGCCGCAAAGACCCGGCGATCCTCGGCACACTGGCGGCCGGTTTGGCGGAGGCAGGCCGTTTCGCTGAAGCGGTACTCGTCCAGCGCGAGGCCCTGGGGCTGCTCAAGGAAGCCAAGAGCAAAGAAGATTGCAGCTCGCGGCTGAAGCTCTACGAGTCGGACATTCCGTACAGCGACGCTGCCACTAATGGCCTGGTGCCTGCCGTTGATGACCGGTTGGGGATGGCCTATCTGCTCCAGGCGCGGGGCGTACTTTGCGCCCAGTTCGCGCAATGGACTTTGGCGGCCGGTGACCTGACCAATGCCACCACACTAGACCCGGACGAGCATGGGAACTGGTACAAACTTGCTCCACTACTGTTAGCAATCGGGGACGCGGGCGGTTACCGCAAGCATTGCCACGCGATGCTGGCCCGGTTCGGCGCAGCGAATGCTCCGTCCATTGCAGAGCGGACGGCCAAAGCCTGCCTGCTCCTCCAGCCGGATGGAGCAGACCTGGCGGCGGCAACCAAATTGGCCGAAACAGCGGTGACCCTCGGCAAGGACGATAGTTGGGCAGCGTATTACGCGTTCGCCAAGGGTTTGGCGGAATATCGTCAAGCCAACTTTGCCCAGGCAGTCGAATGGACCCGGAAAGCCTTGAGCCAACCCGGGACTGACTACAATCGTGATGTGCAAGCCTACTCGGTCCTGGCGATGGCCCTGCATCGGTTAAACCAGGCCAGCGAAGCCCGGGAGGCTTCGAGCACAGCCACCGAACTCGCCGGGGCGAAACTGCCCAGGCTTGAAAGTGGCGATCTCGGTCCAGCTTGGTACGATTGGATCATGGCCCAGACCTTGTTGCGCGAGGCCAAGGCGCTCATTGAGGGCGGCGCAAAAGCGGGTGACGGAAACAAATGAACGACGTCACTCGAATGCTCACTGCGGTGGAACAAGCCGACCCCAACTTCAGGGACGAATTGCTGCCGCCCCACAAACCGGCGCCAGCGCCTGGGCGGCCACCACGAGAACGAAAGCAACCGGCTTCATGCCGGCTCCTCCGGCGCGCTCGCGGATGCCGGATGCAGTCGCCGCCAGCGCTCTGCGCACAGGAAAAAGACCGCCGGCCCAAAGGAGACAGCATCGCAGAGATACCCAGGGTGAGCCCAGTGAATGTCGTGGCTCCGGTGCAGCAATAATCCCGGCTGCGCGCCACAACGTACGTCGGCACCGCGATGAGCAGTTCCAGGATGCTGCCTTTGAGCATCAAACGGCACTGCCGTGAAACCACGTCGGCAGGCTCGGTTGCGCGGCTGGAGCGATAGAACAATAACGCCCAGACGCATCAGCCTACAACACCCGACGGTATTGCGGCCCACCAAAACCAGCCGTCGAATGCCTTGTCCCGCGTTAGGGCTCTTGTTCCAAGGCGTGCTTGAGCAAAGCCTTTCCAACAGTGGCTAGGGTGGAGGACTGCGACTGCGTACGGGAGAATCTAAACGCCGCAAGCTCGTTCGTCAGCCCGGCGCCGGGCTGCAAGCCTGAAAGCAGTTTTTCCCATTCGCCCGCCTGCAACTCGTCCAAGCCGCTGCGCCAAGCGCAATATTGCAGCAATTCGTCGCCGTGGAGAAACGCCCGGCCAAAGTGGTCCACTTGGAACTTGTCATCCGGAGTCGTCCAACACGCGTAACAGAACGCGGGCAGACGTGCGGTCGATTCCTTCGATTCGATCCTTGTCTTCCAGACGACCTGACTACGGCTCTGGTCCCATTCGCCGTTCATGTGGTCGGGCGCGGAAGCCAATGACAGCCGTACCGTGAGACTGGCGTGTTCTTCGGTCGAGCCGGAAGTAACTAGGGTCTCGAACAAGTCACCCACTACTACCGATGGGCTGGGTTTTTGTGCATTGGGCGCAGACTTTCTTTCTTTTTCCCAGTGCCTTAGCCGGGCACGATAATCGTGTGTGCCTGAGAGGAATGTTTCCCAGGATTTCTCCAAGGTCTCGGCGTCGGCCAGAAAGGCCAGTGACTCCGGCATCGGGCCGGCTGGCGACACGCCCAGTTTTTCCGCCAGGAACGCTTGGAGCAGGAGGCAGGCTCGTCCGGAGCCATCGCCTGAGAAGGCTTGAACAAGGGCCGGAGCATCCTCGACTTTCAAGTAACCACGCTCGATCAGGTATTGCTCGAAGCGCACGATGAATTCCTCGCTCGCCTCCGGCTTGAAGCCCAGGCTGGAGTCCTCGGTCGCCTCCGGCTTGAACGCAGACGAGATGTTCCCCGCCCATTGATAAAGAGACAGGTTCTTCAAATCGCGGCGGAAGTTCTGGTCGAAAAAGCGGCGGAGATTGTGGTACTTGGGTTCTTGCCGAAACTCGGCCCGGCTCCAGCCAAGGGTGAGGTCAGCCAGTTTGTCCGCTGCCGCGAGGCGTTTTGTCGCCTGGGCGGCCAGGTCGTCGTTGCCACGAAAACGTTCCAAATAGAAGCCACCCGTGCCGAGGCTGTTCACGAAGTGCTTGTAGGAGCCGGCACCGCCAACGTCCGACGGCAGTGCCCCGGCAAACTCCGCCCGGGCGATGTGCCGCTCGCCTTCGTGCGTCACCCCACCCCGCGGGTAAAGCACAGTGATCGCCGCGAGCTCATTTGACGGAAAGCTTTGATAATTAGGAGTTCCATTGGTGTTTGCGCCGTCCTGTCGATAGAAGGTCAGCTTACGTTCGATGACAGCTCCGCGCGGTGTCAACTCGACCGTGTAATCGTTGTGGGGACAGCCGGTGACCAGCGCGGCTAGCGCGGCCAGGCCAGGAAGTGCGAGTTTTTTCATAATAGTATCCGTAGAGAGCATGATCGCCGCCGGAGGCGCCAGCAAGTTGCGACAGCCGCAGCAGGCGCGCGGCCGGCAGTGCCGGCCCAACTGATTGACTTTTCTAAACAATAGGAATTCGCTTTTCGCGCGCCCGCCAGTACTCCACGCTGCTCGGTTAAGGGAGAATTAATTATCGAGTTCCACTGAATATGGCGGGATATTGGCAGGCAGGATCGGGATGTCAACGGGCAGTTTCTAGGATCAGCAATTCTCATTATGGGCGAGATAGGGGCGCCGGGTGTGGGCGCCCGGCGGGCATCCACCCAACGTCGTAGTTGATGCCCGAATTTTTCGTGCAGCGGCCTTCACGCTGGTCACGGACCGCCTCGCCGATAAAGAGGACATCGCCGCGTGAGACAAGGGCCGAGGTTGGCGCATTCTAGACCTGACCTTCGCTTGCGAAGTTCCGATATCTGCCAAATCGCAAGTTGACTGATGTAACCTATAGTTTACACGAAAACACGCGTCTTAAGAATTACAGAGAAGATCCGCTGGAACGGCTGAAGTATGCGGAGTAGGCCGCTTCGGCAGTTGAGTTAACCGCAAAGACCGTAAAGAGGCAAGGGACAGAGAGAGGACGAGGAAAAGACCCGGGGTCCGACATTCCTTAGCAGGCGGAAGGACCCAGCGGCGGAAACCGTTGCGCCGCTGCACCTTTGCGTCGTTAGGGGCAACGAAACCCTCACGCCGTCGTGCAACTCGACGCTAAGCCGCTCGATGGTGGCGCATTCGCGAGTCCTTGATGCTCAGCCTTGGCACCTTTTCGTTGATGCAGGTGCCTGTTTCAGGTCGAACAGAGTCATGAGTGCCGTTTGGCCTCCTTGCCGCCGGAACGCTGCTCGACAAGAGCTTTTGCCGGTGCTTGTGTGCTTCCGGGGAAACGGGTAATGCCAGGGACATGGTGACGGTTGCCCCGCATTTTGACGGGAAGCAGATCGTGCTGAAGGAGCCAGTCAAGTTGACGGCCCATACGAAGATCAAGGTGGTTGTCGCCGAAGAGGGGGAGACGTTTTCCGACGATGACCTGAACCGGTGGTTCTTGCGCCTTTCGGAGCCGGCCTTCGCCAAGGTCTGGGATAACGCCCGCGATGCCGAGTACGACATAGCATAGTCGTGGGGTGGTGGCGTGGCTGCCCTTTCCGCTCTCGGACCAATCAGACGCCAAAGTCCGGCCAGCCGTGGTCGCACATCCCCCGTACGAGTCCGATGACTTGATTGTCGTGGCGGTGAGTTCGGAACTCGGCACGTTGCAGCCCTGTGAAACCGGCCTGGCATTCTGGCGTGAAGCCGGTTTGCTACACCCCTCTTTTGTTCAGGGTTTCTCTGTGCCATAGGGTCGCGGTGTTTCGGCCAGAGCCGCGGGGGTCTTTTTGGCGAACCCGTGCGCCACGGCGGCTTCGTGCGCCTGCCGGAGGATTTCATGCAGGGCTTCGCGTGTAGGCAGGTGTTCATGAGGCGAGGGAAGAAGGCAGAATGGTGAATGAAGAATGTCACCGGAAGCCAGCCCAGAGCCCTGTCGGAGCCAGGCGCAAGCCAGATGCAAGGCAGGAGCATGGGATGTGCTCTCTCGTGTTCCTCTCGTGTTGCTCTTGTTCTCCTCTTATTCTCCTCTTGTTTTCCTCGTCTTATTCGCGCCGGGACTGGGGGATATCCCAGCGGCTCGACCGAGCGGTCGTCCATATTTGACTGCCTGGGTTTGGCCGGTATTCAAGGTTTCAGGTGTTATGGTGGTTCGCAGAAAGTCTCCTTCTGTCAGGTTGGTAGGGCGCGTCACTCCGTGCGCGCCGATCCTGGGGCGCCTGCGAGCGAACGGCGCGCACGGAGTGACGCGCCCTACCTTACGACCAATCCCCGGGATGTGGATTGCTGGGTGATTTTAGTTGCAGGTTTGGCGTGGAATGCGAGTCTGTGCCGCGTGAAAATGCCTCATCAGAAAGCCATTGTCGCACGTCTTGTATCGCCTGCTTCCATTTCGATGCTCCTTCTGGCGATGAACCTATCCGCCCGGGCGGATTTCATGATCGCCAAGGGAGGGAAAGCGCGTTGCGTGATCGTGCAGCAGCCGGGGGCGTCCCTGGCTGAGTCCAACGCGGTCCACGAACTGGCGGAGACGCTCGGGAAGATCACCGGTGCGAGCTTTCAAATCCAGGAGGCGAAGGATTCCAAGGTGCCGAAGAACGCGATTGTCGTTGGCCCGGGACCGGTTGCTCGCGCGCTGTTCCCGGAGGTGGCGCTGGATAAACTCGGCTCCGAGGAGTTGGTGATGCGGGTGAAAGGCGGGAGGCTGTTGCTCGCGGGCGGGCGGCCACGCGGCACTGTCTATGCGGTGAATCGCTTCTTGCAGGATCAATGCGGGGTGCGCTGGTGGGCGCCATGGGCCACGAGCATCCCCCGTAGTCCGAGCTTGCGCGTTCCCGCGCTGGATGTCCGGAGCCGGCCGGCGTTTGAGTATCGTGAGCCGTTCTGGTGGGCCGGGTTCGACGCGCAGTGGAAGGCCCACAACGGCGCCAATGGCGAAAACCATTCCATTCCCGAGGCGCTGGGCGGTTCCATCAAATACAAGGGCTTCGCTCACACGTTTTATCCGCTGGTGCCGCCGGAGAAGCATTTTGCCACCCATCCCGAGTGGTACAGCCTCATCAAGGGCGAGCGCACGCACAAGAATGCGCAGCTCTGCCTGTCCAACCCGGAGCTGCGTGACTTCGTCGTGCAGCGGGTGAAGGAATCGTTGCGCGAGGCGCCGGATGCCGGGATAATTTCGGTGACCCAGAACGACTGGCACGGTGCGTGCCAGTGTCCCAATTGCAAGGCCATTGACGACGCCGAGGGGAGCCCTTCCGGGAGTATGCTGGCATTCGTCAACTACATCGCGGAGAAGATCGAGCCGGAGTTTCCGCACGTGGCGGTGGATACCTTTGCCTACCAATACACGCGGCACCCGCCGAAGACGATTCACCCGCGGCCCAACGTCATCGTGCGGCTGTGCTCGATCGAATGCAATTTCCGCGAACCGCTGGACCATCCGTCCAATGAGGCCTTCCTCGCTGACCTGAAGACGTGGTCGAAGATGTGCCAGCGCCTTTACGTGTGGGATTACGTCACGGATTTCAGTAACTACGTGCTGCCGCACCCGAATTGGTTTGTGCTGGGGCCGAACATCCGCATTTTCCGTGACTATGGTGTGCGGGGGATTTTCGAGGAGGGCGCTTACGCAGGGCCCGGGGAGGAGATGGCCGAGTTGCGCTCCTGGGTGCTGGCGCAACTGCTGTGGAACCCGCAACTCGATGATCGGGCGCTGACCAAGCAGTTCCTGGAGGGCTATTACGGCAGCGGGGCAGGGGACATCATCGGGCGTTACCTGGAGCTGATGCACGACGCGTCCAAGGGCTTCTACCTGGCCTGTTTCCTTCGCAAAGACGCGCCGCACCTTCGTTTTCAGGCACTGGCGGCGGCGGAACGACTGTGGCAGCAGGCTGAAGAAAGCGCGAGCTTGGACCCTGATCCCGAGAAGCTGATTCGGGTCCGTATCGGACACCTGCCGGTTTGGTACGCTTGCCTTGGCCGTTGGGAGTCGCTGCGAAAGGAATGTCGGGAACAGAACGCAACCTGGCCGTGGCCCGCGTCCCGCAAAGCACTTGCCGGTACTTTTCGCGAGGTTTGCCAGGGTGTGCCGGGAAGAGATTGGACTCAGGTGCGGGTGCTCAATGAGGGAGGCAAGCAAGTGGAAGCTTTCCTGAAGGGATTCGCCGAGGATCCGCCGGACAGTGACGGCCCGACTAAGCCTTGACGGGTACTGCCTTCTTATGCGCAGGGCGCTGCGAGCCGGGACGGCTCGCGGTCCGCCCGAGGGCTTGATCCAGCCCTGGTGGATAGCGCTGCGGAAATAAATCCGGTTGTGCCCTGCGGCTGACCCGTTAGACTGGAGACAACGGAAATCATGACTAGCCAGCAATTGCTTGATCTCTACTTTGTCGAGGCCCGATCAAAGCTAATCGATATAGCTGCGTTTCTGGACCGGTTGGACCGGGCTGAGGGCGAAGCTGATTTTCGCTTGGCCGCCTTCATGCGGGCCGTCGCTCAAGTGAGCCGTCGGGCTCCCAATCGTGCCGAATGCGTGCTCATGGAATTGAGCGATCCGACACCCGAACCGGTCGCAGCAGCGGCGACCAAAGCCGCTTGCGGGGCTTGGCCGGGCGAAAACTGATTCGTTTTTGCCAAACCCCATGCGCTACATCGAACCTCATGCCCACATGGTTAGCCGGGTAACAGATGATTACCGGGCAATGACTGCTGCCGGTTGCGTCGCGGTTTGCGAGCCCGCTTTCTGGGCCGGGTTTGACCGCAAAGCGGCCGCGGGCTTTTACGATTATTTCTGCCAATTGACACAATATGAGCCACAGCGTGCGTCGAAGTTCGGCCTGCCGCACTTCTGCTGGCTGTGCATCAACCCGAAGGAAGCCGAAGATGTCGCCCTGGCTAGCGAGGTGGTGGCGCTCATTCCGCAGTTTCTGGAACGGCCCAATGTGCTCGGCATTGGCGAGATCGGCCTGAACAAGAATTCCCGCAATGAGCTGAAGGTGCTCGAAATGCATGTGGACCTGGCGGCCCGGTTTGACCAGCTTATCCTCGTCCACACGCCACACCTGGAGGATAAGCACAAAGGAACGCGCCTCATCCTGGATGTGCTGCGCAGCGACCGGCGTATCCGTCCGGAACGCTGCATCATTGATCATGTAGAGGAGCACACCGTCCGCATGGTATTGGATGCGGGGTTCTGGGCGGGCATGACGCTCTATCCTGAGTCCAAATGCACCGCTGCCCGGGCGGTTGATATAGTTGAGCTTTACGGCACCGACCGGCTCTGGATGAACAGCGCTTGCGATTGGGGGGTGAGTATCCCGCTGGCTGTGCCGTATGCGGCCCTGGAAATGCGCCGGCGTGGGCACGGAGCCGCGGCGATCGATCGGCTCATCTATGATAATCCAATGCGATTCTTGAGCCAGTGCTCGAAGTTCGTGTTGCCGGAGACACCCGCCTAGGGAGAGGGTGACTGGGCCGAACGGAGGGCGCAGCTCACCACGAAAGAATGCAAAACCCGAAATCCGCAATTCTCGTTATGGACCGCTTCGGCCCGCCGGGTGAGGGCACCCGGCCTACACTTCCACAAGGCCGCCCTCTTGCAGGCCGGGTGCCCTCACCCGGCGGGGTGGCGGGAAGGCCATAATGAGCATTGCTGACCCGAAACCCTGATGCGCCTTCCTCGCGGCCTCCACCTTGCCTACTGCACTAACGTCCATCCGGGCGAGAGTTGGGCCGAAACCCTTGATTCGCTGAAGCGTTGGACTCTCCCGGTAAAGGCGCAAGTCTGTCCCGACGGACCATACGCCATCGGCCTGCGGCTCAGCGACCGTGCCTCGCGCGACTTGTCAGAGCCAAGGACACTGCTTGCCTTTCAACGGTGGCTCGACCAGCACAACTGTTACGTTTTCACCATCAACGGTTTCCCTTTCGGCCAATTTCACGGCACGCGGGTCAAAGAGGGTGTTTACCGGCCCGACTGGACTGACCCGCAACGGCTGGAATACACCCAGCGCCTCTTCCAGTTGTTGGCCCGATTGGTGCCGCCCCAGGTCGAGGGCAGCGTGAGCACGATGCCCGGCTCCTTTAAGGAGTTCATTCGGACTCCCGAGCAGGCGCGGCTCGTTCGTTCTAACGTTTGGCGTTGTGTGGAGCACATTGCGAAGACTTGTGCCGATACGGGCTGCAGACTCCACCTGGGCCTGGAACCCGAGCCGCTTGGACTGCTGGAGAACAGCGCCGAGACGATCCGCTTCTTTGAGGAACTGCGAGCCGAGCATCCCGGGGATGCCCGCCTGGAGGAGCACCTGGGCGTCAACTATGATACCTGCCATTTCGCGGTTCAATTTGAGGAACCGGAGACGGCGTTGGAGTCCTTTCGTCGGCATGGCATTCGCCTCAGCAAGATCCACCTCAGCAGCGCCCTTAGCCTGCGGCCGAGCCCAGACTCGCTCCGACGGTTGGCAGCCTTCGCCGAAGATGTTTACCTCCACCAAGTGGTTGTTCGGCTGAGCGACGGTTCCCTGGTAAGGTTCAAAGACCTCGACGTCGCGCTGGCCAGCCCGCTGGCACTAACAAATTCGGCCGGCACGGAATGGCGTGTGCATTTCCACATCCCGCTTCATACTCGACCCACGAGCGAGTTCGACACTACCACACACCACGTGGCAGGCGTCATGAAACGGCTCCAGATCGAGCCGGGGTTGTGCTCTCATCTCGAAATGGAGACCTACACTTGGGCCGTGCTGCCGGAGCCGTTCAAGACGCGGGACGTGACGGAACAAATCGTCGCGGAATATCGCTGGACGCTGAGCCGGTTGGCAGAATACGGGCTCGCCGACGGCCACTAGGCCGTCAGTGGTCTATGCACTCGAGGTCAATCCTGCCACTCTCCCTGACAGCGATTCTCATCATGGGGATTGGTCGTAGGGTAGGGCGCGTCACTCCGTGCGCGCCGTTTGCTCGCATGCGCCCCAGGACCGGCGCGCACGGAGTGACGCGCCCTACCAACGTGACAGAATGAGAATTGCTAGTTCCTTGCGCGTGTGGCTGGTGTTGGGCCGCGTCTCCAACCTGCCAACCGTTTGGTCGAATTGCCTGGCGGCTTGGTTGCTGGCCGGCGGTGGCCCCTGGGAGCGGTTCGCCGTCGTATGCCTCGGAGCGACGCTGCTTTATACGGGCGGGATGTTTCTGAATGATGCCTTCGATGTGCAGTTCGACTGCAAGTACCGGCCAGAACGGCCCATCCCCTCCGGCGGGATCAGCCGCCGCCTCGTGTGGGCTTCCGGGAGTGGCCTGCTCGGTCTTGGGGGGGTGCTCATGATTCCGTTTGGGACGGCGTCGGCGGTCTCGGCCTTGGGATTGTTGATCACGATTGTGACTTACGACGCGATCCACAAGCGGACCTTTCTGTCTCCAGTGCTGATGGCAGCATGCCGGTTCTTGCTCTACGTCATGGCGGCGTCCGCGGCCCACAGCGGCGTCAACGGGTTGGTCCTCTGGCGCGCCTTGGCCCTGGCGGCATACGTGGCCGGCCTGAGCTGTCTGGCGCGAGTCGAGAGTTCCCCCGGTGCTGTCGGGCGCTGGCCGCTGGCGCTGCTCTTTGTGCCGGTGGTTCTGGCGTTGGCCATTGGAGCAGAGAGCGGACTCGCGGTGTGGATTCTTGCGGTCGGGTTTGTTGTCTGGGTGTTCTGGTCTTTGCGGGGCGGGCTTTGGCAGGAGAAGCCGAACTTCGGTGCTGGCGTTGCGGGTTTGTTGGCTGGCATCGTGCTGGTGGATTGGCTAGCGGTGGTTGGTGCGGGGGAGGAGATGTCGCTGGTATTCGCCGGTCTCTTCTTGTTGGCGAAGCTTACGCAACGCCTGGCACCGGCGACCTGAAGGGGGCAGCGCTGGCCCGCACATCTCGCCCAGGAGCCGTAGGGGACGACCGGAGCGGGCTCTGGTCAACACGGCATGTTCGACGGCATAAGCATTTCCTTGCGTAGTCTCGCGGCTGTCGCTTGCACTGCTCCCTCCTTTCTTGCTCCTCGCAAACTCTCGTGGGATGCTCGTGCGGTTTGCAGATGGACGCTATTGAACGAACTCTCCGCGTGAGCTGGCAGCATCGTGTGCTCTTCACCGACCACGTATTTGATCCGGCAAACGCGACGCTAAGAGACATTCTCGCTGGCGATGGCCTATCCGGGCCAGGGAGAACACTGGTCGTGCTGGACGACTCGCTGGTAAAAGTCCAACCCCATCTGGCTGCGGAAGTTTCAAGCTACTTCGCAGCGCACTCGGAGCAACTATCTCTTGTAAGAAAGCCGATGCTTCAGCCCGGCGGCGAACCGGCGAAGAATTCCTGGCTAGGAGTCTTCAGGCTATATAGAGCCATCAATCGCCATCACCTTGACCGGCATTCTTGCCTCGTGGCGGTGGGGGGTGGTGCGTTGCTGGATGTGGCTGGCTTCGCCGCGGCCACAGCTCACCGGGGCGTGCGACATGTCCGCATCCCGACCACAACCCTCAGCCAATGTGATGCCGGCGTCGGCGTCAAAAACGGCATTAATGCATTTGGAAAGAAGAACTTCATCGGCACCTTCGCTCCTCCGCTGGCTGTGATCAACGATTTCCAACTGCTGAGCACACTGCCGCCGCGCGATAAACGCGCGGGATACGCGGAGGCCGTCAAAGTCGCCTGCATCCGTGACGGTTGCTTCTTTGAGGCCTTGGAGCGCGATGCCGTTTCGTTGCGCCAGTTCGACCCCGAGGCCATGAGGCGGCTCATCCACCGTTGCGCGGAGTTGCACCTCAACCACATCGCGGACGGTGGCGACCCGTTCGAGTGGGGCTCCGCGCGGCCCTTGGACTTCGGCCATTGGGCAGCGCACAAGATGGAACAGCTTTCCCGATTCCGGTTGTGCCACGGCGAAGCGGTAGCCATCGGCATCGCGCTGGATGTTATCTATTCACGGCTCGCCGGGTACCTGAAGATGACCGAAGCCGAGCGCGTTCTGGGTTTGCTTCGGGCTCTTGGCTTTGCCCTGTACGCGCGCGAGTTGTCGTTGGTCGGCCGTGGTCAGGAGTGGTGCCTGATCACCGGGCTGGATGAATTTCGGGAGCATCTGGGCGGTAATCTGGCCATTACTTTGCTTCGGGGCGTAGGCTCCGGCTTTGAGGTGCACGAGATGATCCCGTCCCGGGTCAGAGAAGCCGTCAACGAGCTGCAGACTCGCTTTGGTCTTGGTCAAACGCCTCGGCGGGCTCCTTCCGCTGTCAAACCCGGTGAAAGCCACTGATTCAATCCTCGCGCCTTGAACCGCACTGCCGTGATCAATGTTGTCGGGCTATCCGAGTCCTTGCTCGGCCCGCACACACCGCACTTGAATCGGTTCCGGGAGCGTGGGGCGCTCTGCCGCATCGCGCCGGCTTTTCCGGCAGTGACCTGCACCGCTCAAGCGAACTACCTCACAGGCCTCACGCCTGCGGAGCATGGTATCGTCGGCAACGGTTGGTATAACCGCGAGTCGGCGGAAGTCGAGTTCTGGAAGCAGTCGAACCACCTGGTTGGAGGTCGGAAGCTCTGGGAACGTCTGCGGGAGGCAGACCCGCAGTTCACTTGTGCGCAACTTTTCTGGTGGTTCAACATGTATTCCAGCGTGGATTGGTCCATCACTCCGCGTCCGATGTATCCGATTGACGGCCGGAAGGTGTTCGACATTTATAGCTGGCCCTATTCTGTGCGCACCGAGATCAAGCGCGAGCTAGGGGAATTCCCGTTCCCGTGCTTCTGGGGCCCGGCGGCGGGCGTGGACAACCCACAAGGTCCGGCTGACGCAGCCTCGCGGTGGATTGCCGAGGCGGCTAAATGGATCGAATGCAAGTACGCGCCCTCCTTGAGTCTCGTCTATCTGCCGCACCTGGACTACAACTTGCAGCGGCTCGGGCCGCAACACAGCGGACTTGCATCCGATCTTGGGCTGATTGATGCCATTGCAGGCGATTTGATTGCTTTCTTTGAAAAGCAGTCCGTGCAGGTCCTGTTGCTTTCAGAGTATGGCATCAGCGCCGTGGACCGGCCCATCCACCTGAACCGGCTCTTTCGGGAGCAGGGCTGGCTCACGCTCAAAGAGGAGCTTGGCCGGGAAATACTCGACTGCGGGGCGAGCCGGGTGTTTGCCGTTGTCGACCACCAGGTGGCCCATATCTACTGTGCGGATCGGGCGCTTGAGAGCGCCGTTGTTGCATTGTTGGAAAGGCAGCCTGGCATCGCCGAAGTCTGGAGTTCAGCCGAGAAGCGTGTCCGGGGCCTGAACCATCCGCGAGCTGGCGATCTCATCGCCGTGGCGCAGGACCGTGCGTGGTTCACCTACTATTATTGGCAAGACGATCGCCGCGCTCCGGACTTTGCCCGCACCGTGGACATCCACCGCAAGCCGGGATTCGACCCCGTCGAACTCTTCCTGGATCCCGCGATTCCATTGGTGCGGGCCAAGATCGCCTGGCGGCTCTTGCAGAAGCGGCTCGGTCTGCGCATGGTTATGGACGTGATCCCGCTGGATGCTTCGCTGGTTAAAGGCTCCCATGGCCGTCCTCCGACGCGAGCCGAGGAGTCGCCGGTCCTTCTCAGTCCCTGCCCTCAGCTCGTGCCGAAGGGCATCATCGAGTCCACCGACGTTGGGGAGGTCATCCGCCGACACGTGCTTGGATGAACTTCTCCCGACCGGCCGCGGACCCGCCTGAGAGTTGTGTTAGGAGCGCTACAGCATACATACACAAGCAATAAGCGCATATTGTAATTGGGCATGGCCAGCAAATATGCTTGATTGGGGGAGTTGTTTCTTGTTAAGAATGATTGACGGGCGAGAAGCGTGTAGTGCAATTCAGACCTCGGAAAGGGCAAAGACGAATGAGAGCGACATATTGTTGGTTGGCATTCGGCGCGTTGGCACTAGCCACTGGTTTTATCCCCATGACAAGCACAGCCCAGGAGTGGTGGATAGAGGGAGGTCCGGTTTTTCGGGGGGGGATGAAGGTGAGCGTGGAAGGATCGTCCTATGTGCAGGGCCTGGGCTTGCATTCGCCTGCCGCGACCGGGCCGCTGAGTTCCCCGACAGGGATAGGCTCCCCTAATGGTTATGCCGATCGCGTTTACGATAACGGTTATGTGAAACAGGATCTGGACACGGGCAACGCAGATCGCATTGGTGGTCCAAACACGACTTGGAACTGGGGCTTTGCCAATCCGGCCCAGTATAACGCGGGTGCCCAGACGCTGTCCTTCCAGAAGCAAGGTGACTTAGGCTACAGCACATTATCAAGCGGCTCGGTCGGAGCGAACGATAGGCTATTGGGTGCGGGGCTCCAGCTTATGGCGGGCTTGACGCTGACCAAATCGGGCCGCTGGTCCGTTGATCTGGCACTGGGTTTCCAGGGAATTTGGGGTGCGCACAGTGATATGGAGACTACGACGTACCGAGAGGATGTGCGCCAAGTGACGGTGAAAGATATTTACGATGTTTCGGGGATTCCGTCGGCCCAATTCCCGGCTCAGGGTTTTCAGGGGACGTATCAGGGCCCGTTTGATCACCCGCCGGTTTTGCCCAGCCCGGTCGTCCCAAACCTGCCTTCGGAGCGGCTGGCCTCGACGTCAGCGGCGTTTTACACAGCGCAGAACCGAATTGCGCTCGATGTGGATCAGAGCCTGTATCAGTTTAGTCTGGGCCCGAAGGTTGCCTATGAGGTCAGCCAGCGGGTGAGGCTCAACGTTCGGCCTTCGCTTTCCGTGAATGTAATCAATGCTGGGGTGAAGCGGACGGAGACGTTCGTGCAGAGTTCGGGTGGGGGAGGTGGTGTGGTGCTCCAGGGTTGGTTCAACGAGCAGGATGAGTGTCAGGTGTCATTCGGTTTGGGGGCGACGGCGGGAGCGGATGTGGATTTGGGGAAGGGATTCTATGCTGGAATATTCGGCGGCTATGAGTGGGTAGCAGAGCAAGCGAAGGTTTCGATTGGGCCCAACACGGTGAACTTCGACGCAGGTGGCTGGGTGGGCGGTGCGGTGGTCGGGAAACGGTTTTGAACCAGGACAATAGCCGCAGCCGGGAGTGGTGGGAGAGCGGCAAACGGCGGGCGGAAAAGCCTGCCGGTCGGGCAGGATTATGGGAAAAGCAGCCGGCAGGCTGTTCAGGCGGGTCCAGTCTTGGGCGACTGGCTTTATTCGGAGAATGTATATGAAAGAAAAGCTGTTGGCCTTGGCACTGTGCGGGGTGGTGTTGGGGGTGGTCCCCTCACCGGCAATCACCTTTGGTCCTTTTGGCCCCAATGGTGAAGGGGGAAGCAAGAACGGGCAGACGCTCACGATCGGTACGGGGAGCGCGGTCTTCGAACTCGACGGGTTCCTGCAAATTGGGGGCATGGACCTTAACGGCACCCAATTTGGGGTCAGCGCACAACTGTCGCGCGATGCCTTGCCGGCCGGGGTCGTTCTTAGCTTCACCAACTCGCTTTCTCCGGACCAGGCCGACCTCGTGCTGAGCTACACGTTCACGAATACGACCAGCACGGTATTCAGCAACTTGAACTTCTTCGTGCTTTTGGACGCGGAAATAGACGAAGAGATCAACACCTTCTTTAATGAGTATGGCACCACGAACGGCGTGCCAGGGCTCCACGGCTACGATGCCAGCGAATGGCAAATCGATGAGCCGGGTTTTGGAACCGGCACGTTGCTAAAGAACCTCTTCGTGGGCGCGCTCAGTGGTTCCAATGCCGTGCCGGCGATCGCCCCCAATGATGTCGCGCTGTCGCTGGGTTTCTCGCTGGGCAACCTCAATCCCGGCTCGGCCTCGACCGTGCTGGTCTTGATTTCCGAGCAGGGCCTTGCGCTGGGGTCATTCTCGCTCGCGCAACACGACCGCGATCCATCTTCGACGACAGTCATCACTATGTCCGGGGTCGTCGTGGCCACTCCCAGCCAGATGGCTAATCCGACCCACGAGTCGCTCGTATTGAATGGCCAGGTCTTTCGGGATGCCTTCACCAACGGTCCCCCCGCCCCCACGAGCAATGGGGTGTCCGGCGTGACCATGTCGCTGCTGTCGAACTCGGTGCCCGTGAGGACCAATTTGACCGACGCGGCCGGTCGATACCGCTTCAGCGTGCCGCCCGGACTACAGCCCGGGAGATATACCGTGAAGGCTGAAGCGGCGGGACTCACCTTCTTGCCGGTCCTGCCCACGCAAAAGGCCTATTTTGCCACCAGCAATCCTTCCACCGTTACACTCCCCATGCCGGTGCCAATCCTCAACTTTGATGTCCGCGGAGCTGTGGCGCAGCAGTTCGGGAATGTGAGCGATATCGTGCAATTCGGCTTCCAGTCATGGACGCTGAATCGCGCCACCGGCAGCCTGCTCGGGACCTTGCGGATCACCAATCCGGCGAGCAGCGGCGCCTCCTTCGGGCCGCCGTGGCAGTTGGGCCTGACGAGTTCGCCCAATTTCTACTACCCGCATCCTGGCGGGACGCTGCCGGATGGCGTCTCCTACTTTGATTTGAGTACGGTGGTCAACGCGCAGGTTCCTGGCGGCGTGCTCAATCCGGGCCAGGCGGTCATGCTGACCAATGCTGTCGAGGTTTATAGCCTCTATCGCACGGCGCCGACCAATACCCTGTTCGAGCTTTGGGCAACCCAGCAATAGCGGAGGATTTTTGCCATGAAACGACATTTGAAATCGATGGTTTTGGCGAGCGCGGGAGCGGTGGTTTTGGCCGTCTCGCTCCTGCACCTACGGGCGGGCCAGACTGCGTTGAAGCTCGTCCCGACGACGTCTCCATCCCAGCCGGGCCAGTTCACACTCAAGCTCCAGGTGCAGATCGCTTCCAACAGCGTCATCTACGTCGTCCAAACGAGCACCAACCTGGTGGACTGGCAGACGCTCGTTTCGGGCAAGGGCCAGCCGGGCGCACTGATTCAGGTGGCGGATATCCCGGCAGCCAATCAGGCCCAGTTCTTCCGCGCGCGCGAACTGCCCGCCGACTTGGTCGCTACCAATCCGCCCTCCTGGACCAACGGTGTCGGCGCGCAGTTCAAGCTCACGCCGCCTTCCGGCGTCAGGGTGGGATGGGCGCCGCCGACCAATGACGTCGGTGTGGCGCAGTACTCCCTCTTCTTGAATGGCGTGCTGATTACTAACCTTCTAGGCTCGACCCTGTCGTACCAGTTTACCCTCGACTTTCGCCAATCGGCGGACATCCGCATCCAGGCCGTGGACCCGTTGGGTAACCGTTCCCCGATTCTCTCCCTGGTGTATTTGCCGGGCAACGAGATAGCGGCGATCAGCGACGATTCGGGCCGTGTCTATGCGTTCAATTACATCCAAACCAATTCCATTCAAACGAATGCCGGGTTCACTGCCGCCAGACAAATTGCGAACTTCGGCAGCAATGACCGCGGCTTGGGGTTGGGCGACTTCGACCGCGACGGCATCCTCGACCTGGTCGCCGGCTACTCCAGTGGCAATACGTTAATTCCCTTCTTCTTTAAAGGCGTCGGCGACGGTACCTTCGCGCCGGGAGTGGCGCTGCCTCAGGTTCCCGGTACCCAGAACAGCTATGTTATGGACATGACCGTCGGCGACTTCGACGGCGACGGCAACCTGGATTTCGTCGTCAATGGGAACAATCCGTACGTGGTGTTTTATTGGGGCGAAGGCGATGGCACCTTCACGACGGAGGTGAAGAATTGGAGTGACGGCAATTACTATTACGGCCGTGGCACGGTGGCGGGGGATTTCAACGAAGATGGCCGTGAGGACATTGCCCGGGCGACCTGCTGCAACGGCATGTTGAAGGTATTCCTTTCCAATGGGGATCGGACCTTCATCGAAACCAACCTGGTGGCCTCTGGTGTAGGGAATAACGATCCCTACGCGGTGGCGGCGGGCGATTTCGATGAGGACGGCCATCTGGACCTGATCGTGGCTGGCGGTAACATCGGCGATGTGACCTTCTTTAAGGGATTTGGCAATGGCACCTTCACCAACCTTGGCGTGAACGGTCCCTGGGCCAATCTCAAAATCAATAACTACGGCGGCTGGGATGCGTTTGACTACGACGGGGATGGCCATCTGGATTTAGTGATGGCGGCCAACAACGGACAGGCTTATTTCTGGCCCGGCAATGGCGACGGCACCTTTAGTTCCAACCGAGTCACTCTTGCCACGGGGCTGAGTGCGGCCTGGGGCGCCTCGGCCCCCCCACGGCCGCCGCGCGTGGACGTGGTGATCTCGCCGAGGGACCCGGTGACCAACTTGAACGGCACCCTCACCTTCAGTGCCGTAGGAGGCGGGGTCAGCTCGAACGATTTCTTCCGCTGGACGTTCGGTGATTCGGGAACAAACCCGGTGGCCTGGACCTTCGGGGCCGGCACCAATAATATGGGCCCAACCATTAGTCGTACCTATACCAACGAGGGCCGGTATCTGACGCGTCTCTGGCACACCACTACCAATGGCATCAACAGTGTTCGCGGCGCCTGGGCGATTGTGAAGGGCACCCCGCCCGTCGCCAATCCGGGCGGTCCCTACGTGTTCGGCAGCCAGGTGGCCACCCAGGGCGTCTGGTATGCGACCCTCGATGGCTCCGCCTCGACGGACGACTTCGGCGTCATTGCCTACACTTGGAATTTTGGTGATGGGACCGTCGCGACCAGTTCCGGGCCCAAGGCATTCCACGGTTGGCCCAGCAACGGCGTATATTCGGTTTCGCTGACCGTGATGGATGCCGCAAGACAATCCAGCACCAAAGGCACGACCATTACCTTCACCAACGGTGCGCCGCCGGTGGCGGTCATCACCGGCCTGGCGATCGTTGATGAAACGAACGCTCACAACGGCACTTGGACCGCCACCTTTTCCTCGGCTAGTTCCACCGGTCCGGTTGGGATCTGGCAATACGCGTGGCGCAATTTGACAACCAGCCAGACGGGCAGTGGCTCCAGTTTCCAGACGACTTGGAGCGCCGTCGGGACCAACGTTATTAGCCTCACCCTCACCGCCCAAGACAGCCAGACCAATAGTACCACCTTTGTCGTCTGGGTCAAAGCTAACGGTCTGCCGGTCCCAGTCATCCAAGGGCCTCATCTCCTGAGCGTTGATGTCGCCACCAACGGTCTGTGGTATGGCGCTTGGAATGCCACTAACTCCACCGACGACACCGGCATCTACCTTTACAACTGGACCTTTGGCGACGGTAGCACAGCTTCTGGCCCTCTGGTAACCCACAATTACGGCGCTCAAGGGGTATATCCACTGACTCTCACGGTGACGGACAACGGGAACCAATCCGTGACGGCGACACAGAACGTCATCGTAGTGGCGGGCAATCCGCCCGTGGCCAAGATTACCGCCAGCACGCTTAGTCCGGAAGCCGCCCAACCGATCTCCTTCAGCGGCGACAGCTCCACGAGCGACCATGGGATTTACCTTTACACCTGGTTCCTGCCGCCACGCCAATTCGACTTTGTCGGGCAGTACTTGGACCCGAATCAGTGGAGTTCTACCTATACGGTGCAAAACAACAAACTGACCGTTACTGGGCGGAATAATTGGGGCGTTTCGTACTTCTTCTCCCTTGGCACGCTCTTGCAGCGGGGCTGTTCCGTCCAGGGCCGGGTGGACACTCCCTCGACCTCCGATTCGCATGCGATGGTCGGATTGAAGAACTTGAATCGTGATTCCGGTCAATACGGACAATACCCCTACGCGATTTATTTCGACGATGGCGCTGTCCGTATTTATGAATACGGCGGTAACTTTGGCAAGGTGACCAATTACCTCCAAGGCACGGCTTACGATTTCCGCATCGAAACCAAATCTGGCGCGGGCGCGCGCTACTACCTGCGGCCTTCCGGCACCGGCCAGGCCTTTGGGTTGATTTATGACTCCAACTCCGCCACGGATGCAGGTTTCAGTTTCGGCGCCGATGTTTATTCAAGTGTGTGGAGCTTCGAGCAGTTTCAAGTGGACCACGTGTTTGCCAACGGCAGCAACATCAAGACAGCGGTCAGGTCGGGCGGCACTATTACTTTGCAGGTGGTGGACAATGCCTTGCTGACCAACTCGACAAGCGTTGTGGTCACGCCGGTCATCGGCTCGCCGCCCGTGGCGGGCATCAACGGCCCCACCAATGGGCAGGCCGAGGTTCAACTGGCGTTCGATGGCTACAGTTCCAGCGACGATTATGGCATCGCCAGCTACACTTGGAACTTCGGAGACGGCAGTGCCGCGGCATTCGGCCCCGCTATCACCCACAGTTATGGTGTAACGGGCACTTACACCAATACGCTTACCGTGCTGGATTATGCCAATCAATCCTCCTCGGCCTCGCTGGTGGTGACCATCACGGGCAGCAACGCCCTGGTCCACGTTCCCTGGCTGTTTGTCAACGGAATCGAGCAGCCGCACTCGACCTACTCTGGGAAGACCAATACGCTCAAGGCTGTCGCACGCGGCATTCCGGTGCCGTTCACCAACGTCTGGGACTTTGGCGATGCCTCCGGCACGGTGACCAACGTCATTACCAACTCGGCGCTGCTTTATAACCTCGAAGCGAGGCACTCCTATACGGGGGGGAATGGTACCCCGTATTATGCCGGCGTGACTGTTATCCTGAGCAACGGAACGGTTCTCGCCGACACCTATCCGCTGCTGATTCGGACCAAGACGATCGACATCGAGGAGCAGGTTGCCATCGATGAGGGCCTGTGGTACTTGCAGAAGACCCAGAGCCGCTACGATTTCTCCGATGGGAGCAAGGGCGGCGATTGGACCTCGGTAGGCTATAAGATTAACGCGACCGCCTCCAGCGTGAGCGCTTTTGCCGTCAATGGCCACTTGATGACGGACGACGCCAACCGCGATCCGTATGTCGATACGGTCCAGCGCGGCGTGAATTACCTGCTTAATTCCCTCACCACGGTCTCGATTGGCGCGCAGGCCTATGGCGATCCCGATGGGAATGGCAATGGCATCGGCCTTCAAGGCGCCACCGTTTACCCCATTTATGAAACCGGCCCATTGCTGGATGCGCTCGTCGCGGCCGGCCGGGCCGAGTTGATCGCTCCCAGCGGCGGGGCCAACGTGAAAGGCCGTGCGCTCAAAGATATCATGCAAGACCTGGTGGACATGCATGCCTGGGGCCAATACGACGACCCGACCGTCGGCGGCGGTTGGCGATATAGCTGGAATACGTGGCCGGACAATTCGGCCTGCCAATGGGCGGCGATCGGGATGCTGGCGGCGGAACGGTTTTGGGGAATCGCGGCGCCGCAATGGGTCAAAGATCGCAACCTGGTGTGGCTGAACTACTCTCAAGGCGGCTCCGGGTTTGGTTATACGGGTGCGGGCGACGGCATCGCCACAACTCCCTCGGCGATGGTGCAATTGGCTTATGATGGCATTTCAACCACCAACGCTCTCTGGCAAAAGGGCGAGAACTATCTGGCCAACAATTGGACTTCGGGACAGAACATCATGGCGCAGAATAACGTCTATGCCAATTATGCCATTGCCAAGTCCTTGCGCACGGCCAATCCCCAGCCGGTCCACAATTTCACTCTGACCGGCAAGGACTGGTTCCTGGATCCCAATAATGGCCTGGCTCGCGTGACCATAGACCGCCAGTTCGCCGACGGCTATTGGACCGCTTCGGCCTATGTGGACCCCGGTCTCGCGACTCCCTGGTCGGTGCTCATCCTTTCCAGTTCGCTGTTCCAGCAAGGGCCGGTCGCCGTCATTAACGTCTCTCCCAACCCCTCCGCCGTCGGTTACCCGGTGATCTTCGATGGACGTGGCTCCTTTCACAAGCATCCGAGTTACAAGATCGTTGATTACCGCTGGATCTTTGATTCCTCGAGGGGCTTGGATTTCGACCACCCGGACGCCACCGGGCCGGTGGCGACGAACGTTTATGGTTCGTTTAGCACCAATACGGTCTTCTTGCAGGTGCGTGACAATAGCACACCGCAACTGCTCGATGTCGCCTCCGTCGTCGTGAAGACAACCATTCCGCCCTATCCCCCCACCGCCGATGCGGGCGGGCCATATGTGGCTTGCGCCGGTCAGGACGTTCACCTGGATGCCTCCGGTTCGTTCTGCGTTGATGCTGCGGCCGGCAATTTCATCCAATCCTACGATTGGGAAGTCCACTACCAGGTGCCGGTTACGTTTGACCAGGGTGTGAGCGGAGTTCGCGCCGTCATCACCAACGGTTACCCGGTCGCAGGCAACTACACGATTGGCTTGCGCGTCAAGAACGCTGACTCGTTGGTTTATACCAACTTCGCGTTACCGGATGAAACTGCTGATGCCTTCACGACGGTTTACGTCTATGACCGGCTGATCCCTGATCTGAAAGCGCGCCCCAAGGCCACCGAGGCCCAGCTTACCTGGACTAAGGTGGGGGATTACGGGGTCATCATGCGCAGTTCGCTCGGCCCGGACCGCGGTTTTGTCCAGGTTGGCCAGGCCACCAGCTCGTATGCGACCTTCCTTGACGCCACGGTCGAATACAACACCGACTACTATTACCGCGTCTATGCTTACCAAAACGGCAAGGCCACGCCCCTCGGGGTTTCCGACCCGGTGTTCCTCCATTCGTTGCCGCGTGCTTTCGACCAACATGCGCCCCAATTCCAATCCACCCCGCTCCGCATGGCCAAGGTCGGCCAGCTTTACGAGGTGACCCTCGAGGCCGTCGATCCCGAAAACAAACCGATGTTCTTCTCCCTGCTCGCCGGCCCGAGCAACATGACCGTTAAGGCGACGAGCGGCCTGGTGGATTTCACCCCCGACGCCTCCCAAGTGGGCAATAACTTCGTGTCCTTCCAGGTGACCAATAACGTCGGGCGTGATGTGCTCAGCTTCACGTTGTTTGTCTTTCCAGCCACGAATCATCCGCCGGTGGCGGTGGTCAATGGTCCGTACGCGGCGCTGATCGGGCAGGATATCCAATTCACTTCCATCGGCTCCGGCGATCTGGATAATAATCCGCTCCGTTATTATTGGAACTTCGGCGACGGCACTACCTCGACCGATTCCAACCCGGTCCATGCCTACGGCGGCATTGGTGACTACCTGGTGACCCTCTTCGTCAACGACAGTTACGGCGGCACGGCTTCGGCTAAAACCCATGCCGTGATCACCCGTCCGAATCGTCCCCCGGTGGCCATTCTCACCAATGGTCCGAACTTCACCGTGCGCCTGGGCGAAACCCTGGCCCTGGACGCCTCCGCCTCTTACGACCTGGACGGCGACCCGATCACTTTCGCGTGGAATTGGGGCGATGGCACCAACTCTACCGGCACGGCGAGTACGGCCTCTCATTTCTACGCGGCGGTCGGGGCTTACTCGGGCCAACTTGTCGTGGCTGATAACCGCGGCGGCGCTGGTACATATGATTTCAGCGTTTCCGTTACGCCTGCCAACCAGCCGCCGGTCATCGCCCTGTCCGTCTCGACCGACCAGCCGTTCGTCATGAGCGAACTGACCTTGGACGCGACCGCCACCACCGATCCCGAGGGCGACCCGATGACCTTTACCTGGGATTTCGGCGACCGTTCTAAGACCACCGGGCCGTTGGTAACCCACGTCTTCCATCAAATAAGCGACTTCACGGTCACCCTTACCGTCGCCGACAATCATGGCGGCGTCTCGACGGCGACCCAGCTCGTTCACGCGGTCAACGCGCCGCCGGTATTTACTTCCAATCCGCGGTTGTTGACCCGCGCCGGTACCAATTACACCTATGCGCCGACCATCACTGACGTGGATGGGGACGCTTCCACATTCCAACTTGTCCAGGGACCGGCCACGATGTCGTGCGACACCAACACCGGCGCACTCAACTGGCTGCCCGGTACCAACAACATCGGGCCGAACTCCATCGTCCTGCGCGCCACGGATGCCAATGGCGCTTCCACGGACCAGTCCTTCACGCTCGTTGTTTCGACGCCGCTCGGCCCGCAACTGGACCTTCAGCCGACCCACATCGATATGACCAACGTGGTGGTGGACAGCCAGACCCTGGCCCTTTCCGGAACCGTGCGCATCTTCCTGGCGAATAATGGCTCCGATCCGGTGCCGGTTCCGTTCACGGTCTCCGTGTTCGTGGATGCGGACTTTGACGGCGCATTCTCGACCAACGCGGATTACGTCGTCGGTTATGGGGTATTCCCGTCGGGTTTCCTCGCCAACGGCTCCGCTTACGTTGATATGACCGTCAACGGCCCGGCACTCTTCAAAGACTGCCCGCTCTACGCTTTCGTGGATAGCCAGAACACCGTCCCCGAGTACAACGAGTTCAATAACATCATGCGCTCCGGTTCCGACGCGAACACCAACACGCCGCCGGTCATTGACCTGAGCGCCAGTTCGCTGCAAGTCGGGCGTCTCAGCCTGCCCACCAACGCGCTCCTGACCGCTCGCCTGGGCAATAGCGGCCTGGTCTCCGTGCCAACCAACGTCCCGATGGCCTTCTACGATGGCGATCCGCAGGCCGGCGGCGAATTGATTGGCGTGGTTCGCTCGACGGTGCCGCTGAATCCGGGCACGTACCAGGACCTTAGTGTCACCTGGGCGGCACCCACGATCACAACTCATACTGTGTTTGTGGTGGCCGACGATACCGGCTACGGGACCAACCTGTTCCAGGAGATTACCCTCTTGAACAACACCTTCAGTGTGGAGGTGGACCTTGCGGCCATCCTTCCGCCAATCGCCGATGCCGGGCCGAACCAGAACGTAAACGCCGGTGATACAGTGGTGCTCAACGGCCGCGGCTCGTCCGACCCGCAAGGCCGGCCGCTGACCTACAAGTGGTCAATGCTTTCGATTCCGATCGGCAGCCAGGCCCATTTGACTGGCACTAACACCGTCAGCCCGTTCTTTGTGACGGACGTGGGCGGACTTTACAGCGCCCAGCTTGTGGTCAATGACGGCATCGTGGACAGCACCAATCTTGCGAACGTTTACATCGCGGCGATTGATACCAATGTCTTCTACCCTCCAAAGATCACCTCGACGCCTTCCTTCCAGGGAATGGTCAGCGTGCTCTACACCTACCCGGTGACGGCCACGGATCCGCAGAGCAAACCACTCAAGTTCCGCTTGCCGCAAGCTCCAGCCGGGATGACTATCAGCACCAACACGGGCCTGGTCTCCTGGACCCCGACCAATACCGGCAGCTTCTTTGTCCAAGTCGCCGCCGATGGCGTGGGAGGCTCCTTCTATCAAGGCTACACCCTTACGGTCATCGCGTTCACGAATCTCCCGCCGCAGTTCACCTCGACACCCGTGACCACCGCCGCGCCGAATGCGGCCTATAACTACACGGCCGCTGCCGTCTCACCAGTGGGCAACAGTGTCACCTATTCGCTGTCCCAGAAGCCTTCGGGGATGTCGGTCAACGCGCAGTCCGGCGCGATCACCTGGACGCCTGCCGTCAGCCAGTTGGGCGGCAACCCGGTCATGGTGACTGCGAGCGACGGACACGGAGGCACCGCCAGCCAGAGTTACAATCTTGTGGTATTAACCAGCGGCACCAACGGTCCAGTAGTCCAGCCGATCCCTGACCAGACCGTCACGGCCCCTGCCACCTTCGCCACCTTCTCCCTCGATAGTTATGTGAGCGATCCAAACTATGCACCTAATCAGATCACCTGGACCGCCACCGGCACCAACCTGCTCTCCGTGGTCATTGACTCGAACCGCAAGGCGACGGTCCTCTACCCACAGGGCGTTAACGTCGCCGAGCAGATCACCCTCCTGGCTACCGACCCAGCAGGCAAGTCCGGCTATTCCGCGCCGACGTTCACCATCATCGGCAATGCGACTCCGCCGGTGGCCGCGATTGCCAACCTCTCCGCTACCGATACGACCAGTATTCAGACCGGCTCATTCAATCTCCTGGGGACGGCCGACGACCCCGGAGTGCCTGTACCGGTGGCCTACCGCATCGGCCTTTACGACAACACCGGCGCCTTGGCGAACGACCTGACCCCCACTCCGCTTAACGCCGCAGGGTGGCATGATGGTCGTGTGCCCGCGGGCGGCAGTTTGGGCGTCCTCGATTTCACCAAGGTCCGCAACGGCTCCTACACCTTGATGTTGGAAGTGCAGGCCAATGGTCAGGTGGCCACGGCGACCGCGCAGGTTGCGGTGGACACGCCGCTCAAACTCGGCCAATTGACCTTCGCCCAGCAAGATTTGGTTCTCCCAGTACAAGGTGTCGGTCTCCAGGTGAGCCGCACCTATGATTCTCTTAACCCGGCATTTTCATCTTTCGGCTATTCGTGGACTTACAGTGTCGCCGACTTGGGGGTGGCGGTGGGCGAGCAGCGGGCGGATACTCAGGATGCGTTTGACGGGACCGCGTTCAGTCTCCGCACGGGCGGCAGTTGGGATGTGACGCTGACCATGCCCGACACCGGCCGGACCATCACCTTCCGTTTCTCGCTGGGCGGTGGGGGATTGTTCCAGCAGCAGGCGTATTGGACGCCGCCGGCCTGGGTGAAGGCTACCCTGGTCCCCACCTGCTCATCGAGCCTGATCACTTTGCCGGGGGGGATTCCTCCAATTTGGCAAGCCGCGGGTGAGGGGACCGACTGGCAGGCCTTTGACTGGCCCGGCTTCATCTTGACGCTGCAAAACGGAAACCGGTATCGCATCGCCCGCGAGGATTTAGGTGAGCACTTCTATGCCGCTGACAGCGGTTACGGAGGATTTGTCCACTCCTACGGCATGCCCTACCTTAGTCAAATCACCCAAACCGATGGATCCAAGACCGAGTTCATACACGATGGAACCGCCGGTGGTCTGCAGAACGTAGTTCGATACGATGGCGCCGGACACCAGGTAAAATCGATTCTGATCCGGCGGGATGGCCAGGGCCGAATCGCCAGCATTTTCACTCCGGATCATCTCGACACCAATGGTGTTCCGAATGGTCCGGCCTCCGTCGCTTACGCTTATGATTCGGTCAGCAACCTGGTGGCGGTCAGCAAGTTGCTGGACAACAGCAATCCCACCAACCCGGTGTATGCCACCTTCCGGTATTTCTACACCGACCCCAGTTTCCCGCACCTTCTGACCGAGATCAAAGACCCGCGTGGCATTCCCGTTTTGCAAGCCGTGTTCGACAGCAACGGCCGGTTGATTGGCACCAAAGATGCCAAAGGAAACCTTACTTCCATCCAGCAAAATACCGCAGCGCGGACCACGACCGTGTTCGACCGAATGGGCAACGGCACCCAGCTAGGTTATGACCAGCAAGGCAACGTCATCACCAGCACCGACCCCTTAGGTAACACGACCACTTTTACCTACGATGGCAACAATAATAAGACCTCGATGACGGACCCATTGGGCCACACCACCAGCTTGGCCTATGATGCCAATAGCTACCTAAACCAGATAACCGATCCCCTGGGCCATCAGATTTCAGTGACGGTTTCAGCGAGCGGCAATCCAACTTCATTTACTGATCCCCTGGGCCACACGGTGACCATTAACTATGACTCAGCGGGTCGCCTCACCAATTCCATTGATCCATTGGGTAATGTTACCCGGCAACAATATGACGCCGCAGGCAACATGACCGACCTCATTGATCCAACCGGTCGGACCACGGCCCATTTGGCCTATGGGATTGGCGGCCAACCCGCCCAAATTGCCAATGTTGCCGGGCAATCCGCCAGCATGGCCTTTGATGCGGGCGGGCATCTCGCCACCCAACAAACCCAATGGATCAATCCGGCCAACAGCAATGATGTGCGGATCCTCACCTTGCAAGCGGGCTGTGACTATGCCGGCCGGGTTACCAACAACGTGGACCCGTTGGGTCGCGTGTCCTTCCGGGTTTTTGATCAGGTGAATAACGTCGTTCAAACCACGGATTTCCGCGGCAATACCACTTCGAACTCCTATGACGTGGACGGCAATCTCATCGAGAGCCGGGATTCGACCGGACTCGTGATACGGACGGTCTATGATGCGAACGACCGTGAAGTGCTGCAGGTGGATGCCCACCTCGATGGCAAGAACGCCGATGGCACCCAACTAATTTACGACGCAGCGGGCCACCTCCTATCAACCATTCGACTTTCCAACGTGGTGGTGGCGGTTTCCCCCACGACCGTCGGTGGCGTGCCCGTCCTGCAATCGCATTTTGTCTCTGCTGGCGGAGTCATCTCCTCGAATTTCGTAACCTATGACGCCGCCGGGCGGCAGATCGCTGTGACTGACGCCGCCGGACAAACTACGCGCTTTGAGTACGACGCAGCCGACCACAAGACCGCCGTCATAGATCCGCTCGGTAATCGGACAACCATGGACTACGACGCGGCTGGCCGCAACACGGCGATTCGTGATCCGCTCGGCAACGAAACTGACTTCCTCTATGATGCCGACGGCCGGGTCACCAAAACCGTACTCCCGAACGGTGCGGCTATTTCCAAAACGTATACGGCTACCGGCCAGCCCGACACCCAGACTGATGCATTGGGCAACGTACGCACGATAACCTATGACGATCTCGGTGTGCCAAATGGCATCATGTTGCCGCAGGTCGCCAATCCCGAGGCCGGAAATGTGCTGACTAATCCGGTATTCAGCGTAGCCTTCGATGCCAATCGTAATCTACAGCAGCAGATAGACCCCAAAGGCCGCATCACGTCGTTCACTTATGACCAATTCAGCCGCCGGATAAGTCGAACCCTGCCTTTGGGGCAGGTTGAGCAGATGGCCTACACGGCAACCGGTGATCTGTCTCGTGTCACAGACTTCAATGGCCAGGCAACTGAATTCGAGTATGACGGGCTTGGCCGGATCTCCGCCCGCAGCTTGTATCCTTCGGGAGCCAGCACGGCAGCCGAAACCGCGACCCTGCAATATGACGAACTGGGCCGGGTGGTGGGGGTAGACGAACCTCGAGGTGTAACCAGCCTATTCTACGATTTGGAAAACCGTGTGACCGGAATATCAGGCCCGGAAGGGACGATCAACTATGCCTACGATCCGGCAACCGGTCGGAAGACGCGCACCTGGACGGCCAATTCCGATACCTACTATGCCTATGATGCATTGGGCCGGTTGCAGACGGTGACTGCGGTCAAGCGAAATGGGGCGGTGCTCAGTGCGCCTGAGGTCACAACCTATGCCTATACGCCGGTTGGCAGCCGCGCCTCCGTCGTGTTGCCCAACGGGATTCGGACCCTTTACAGTTACGATTCCTTGAGTCGGCTCATTGGGCTCCAACATATTGCTACCAACGGGACCGTTCTCATGTCCTTTGCTTACCAGTATGACGCTTCGAACCGGCGCACCAATGCGTTTGAAATTGTCACCGGCTCTGGCGGCGAGGTTCACACCAACAACATTTCCTACGCTTACGACGGGTTGTATCGGTTGATCCGTGAGACCGCGAAAGATCTGGGTGATGGCTCCGGCTACCAGGCCAGCTATACTTATGACCTCGTTGGCAACCGTCTCCGTCGCGTTCTGACTACCGCTGGCAAGGCCCTCACGACCTATTACAGTTATGATGCCAATGACCGGCTGTTGATGGAAAGTAATGTGGTCAGCACTGCGACCTCCGGGGGAGCTTCGTTCCGGCCGCGTATCTTCGGTCCTGGTGGTCAGGCCCTGCCTGCGTTCGATCGGCAAGTTGCGAAATGCTGCTATTACACTCTGAAAGCCCTCCCTTGGGGCCTGGTGGCCGCCTTCCTTCTGCCGGCTTCCTTGGCGCTGCTTCGTCGGCGCGAACGCCGCCCGGCCGTGCTGACGCTCGATTTGAGTCCGTGTCGCGCCCTGCTGCCGCGGTGTGTAGGCAGCCTGCTCGCCGCATTGATCTTCTTGATGGGCTTCGATGGGCGGGTGCTGGCCAACCAGGCGGTCTTCTATGCAGCCTTGACCACCGATACCTGGGGTCTGGACGGCTCCGTCACCACCTACCAATATGATGCCAATGGTTCGGTCATTCAGAAGGTTGCGACTGGTCCTAAGCCGCAAACCGACTCTTTCCAATACACGGTGTCGAAACAATTGGCGGTCAGCACGCGGACCTACACCAGCGCCGGCAACCAGGTGGTAGAGACCACCAGCAACTCTTATAATTTCGACGGCATCCGCGTCAGCACGCAGACCGCGGTCGCGATCAATGGCGTGATGCAGAGCTCGGCCACCAACTACTTCTTGATCGATCCCCTGAACCGGACTGGTTTCGCCCAGGTGCTGGAGGAACTGCCAGCCATTGGAGCGACCCCGACTGTATCTTATACGATCGGGGATGATATAATCGCCCAGAGCAAAGATCCGTCCGGAACGGCCCAATACCTCTTGCGGGATGGCCACGATTCAACCCGGCAACTCGCTTCGAGCCTGGGCGCCATTTCCGATTACTATGGATATGACGCGTACGGCATCATGCTGGGCGGTAACCCCACGAGCAGCAGCCCGGCCGCCACCAAGATGCTGTACTCCGGAGAGCAATTTGATGCCAATTTGGGTCTGTATAATCTGCGCGCCCGCTTCTACGATCAAGGCGTTGGCCGCTTTACGACCATGGACACCTCTGAGGGATCACCGCAGGATCCCCCGAGCCTGCATAAATACATGTATTGCCTTGATAATCCTGTTACTAACCACGATCCGAGCGGAAACGACACTCTGGCAGAAGTAGTGACGGTTCTTTTCATCATTGGCACCCTCGCCGGTATTGTTTCCGGGAGTCTCCACAAGGCGATGGGTTCATCCTTTTGCCCAGATGCGGCAATGGTGGGGTTTGGCGTGTCAGTATCAGGGAATGGATTGGTGACCGGAATCCTGAACCTCATTATTGCGGGTATGGCAGGAGACAAGGGCGATCATAATGGCGAGTTCATTGCTGGCGGCATTTTGCCCCTTTTTGCCACTATGGGCGATCTGATCAAGTCAGGAGGCACAGTAACGACAGGGAATTGGGCCGGCGGAAGCGCCAATTTTGGGTGGGAGAGGCTCTGGACCACATACGACCGGAAGATAAGCAATTGGTTCTATTATGGTCCTGGCATGTATTTGTCAACACAGGGTGCTGGTCCCACTGTTTTGGGCGGTTCGGCAACCATATACGCTGGAGTTTGTTGGAATGTGGCGGGATGGAATGATTATGCCGGACCGTTTGTGTCGTTCAGTCTGGGCGCTGGTTCAGCCTGGCTGGGATGGAGCTTTAGTTACTTCTTTTCAGAAAGTAATCCGGGACAAAACGGCTTTAATATCGGCGTTTCGGGAGGTATTACCTTAAGTAAGAGTGCATTCAAGTTTAGCTCTGCGAATCCATTCAAATATAGCATGGGCATTTCATACCTGGTTTATACAGGAACTCCAGCGGGAACATGGGATAGCCCGACGATACCTTGCGCGCCAATAGCCTTAGTTCCTGGGCTGCAAATCTGGTCTCTATGTCTCTTGTGGAAGTATTATTATAACTCAGAGCCTAACTTAAAAAAGCCTTAGAGTGATTTGAAGGCGTCAGCCGCGAGAATGTTCCAGGCGCATCAGACCTATTGGCTTCACGGCGTTGCCATCGCGTGCGCGGTGCTAATGGTGGGCGCAATCGCGTTGGCGAATTTAACCAGGCTCAAGATTCCAAAATATGTTCTGTTTTTGCTCTTGGGGTTGGTTTTTGTCCTGGCGATGGCTGCGAGCCACCTCGAAGTGTCGGATAACAAGCAATTTCGCCGTGAACTCAGAGAGATCAATCCGCTTTTGGTTTCCAATCTCTTCGTGCGAACCGATAACATCCGCCGCGAACTCACCGCAACAAACGAGATTGTTTCATTGTTCAACCAGCTTCAACGTGTGCAGGCAGTTCCGGCGCACCATAGCCACACTGGCGATTTGGTTGAAGTGGAATTCATGATGTCTGGTCACAGGTATCGGTATCTGATTGGTCGCGACTCGGATCGGATGGATGAGTATTGGGTATTTGAGACCGCGCGTGCCGGCACCCTGGGCCGGGAAATCGGCCGGATCCATTCGCCGACTCTGGGCAAAGTGCTGGAGGCGCGGGCCCTGGGCGCATCGCCGCCGAAATAACTGGCGTCGTGGGCTCGTCAAGGTCTGTCCCGCATTGGCGTCATGGTTTGAGGCCAAATTGCCGAGCTCTGGTCGTAGCGTTGTGATGAGGCGGGTCGGATTTCGAAGGTGCTGCGGGGCGCAGGGCGGTGCGGTCGAACCGGGCCAGCCACCACACAGCCTGCTGATAGCCTGGGGGTAGCTTGCAAGCAGCGTGTGGTTCGCTAAGTCTTCGCTGGGTGTTCGCTATGGTTTGCTGGGTTTCTGCGGCCTCCCTATTATAACGTTGCCTCCCGCACTCCGGCCACCATAGCCCTCCATATAATATGGACGCTGACGCGCCCGAAAAGGTTACGGTGCCTTTGCAGCGCAAATTACTCCTTCGGCCTGCCAAGGGCCTGCCACGCAATTCGTTTCCCACCACGCACAAATGATACGAACTGTTTTGGGATTGTACTGATGTGCGGGCGTTTGGCGTCAGCGGATGGTCCAATTCGTTTATAAGCCTGTGATCTGGCGCATGGCGTGGAAGTACAAGCTTAGGACTAAAGCTTGCCGTAAATCATATCCAGTGCGATCAGCGCGTAGGCGGTGACCAGTACGGGGTCCTTTTCCCACCAGCGGCCATTTTCGTTGGCCCAGGAACCGTCGGCTTTCTGCAAGTTGATCAACTTCAGCGCCAGTTGCTCGCGCCAGTTGATGCTCTGCCCGTCCCTGGCTGTCAGTGTGTTCGCCCCGTAAAGCGTGAGGGCCTTAGCCATCGTGTGGTAGTAATAGAAGAGGCCCTGCGTCCCCATGGCGGGGTTCTCTTCGAGTGTGTAGTTCGCCCGCAGCCAATCCATCACGGCGGTCATGCGCGGGTCATCCGGCTTCAGGTCGGCATAGACGTAGCTGAGCAATCCGGCGTAACTCATGCTGCCGTATGATCGCAAGGCCACGCGGCCCGGCGGCAGATTTGTCGGGCCGGCCTTGCTGTCACCGGGGGCATAGACAAAGCCGCCTTTGTTCTGAGGGTCGTCGGAAGCCCAGCTCTCAGAGTTGTATTTGGGCAGGTTCTGGCAGCATTGGATGAAATGAATCGCCGCCGGCCAATTGAGGTCGGAGGTCTCAGGTAAGTCCAAGTTGTTGTCCTTCATGTAGTTCTTGCTAAGCGCGAGGGCTTCCAGCGCCAGCGAGGTGTTCGAGAGGTCAGGGTGTTTGTCCGCCTTGCCATAGCCGATGCCGCCGACAAAGGGGCTGTTGGTGTCGCCGGACTCATCCGGGCGGGTTTGGAGGCTGATGATGAACTTGCGAGCCTTCAAAATCGTCGCTTGGTACTCCGGACGCTTAGCCAGGGCCAAGGCAACGAGGGAAACAGAGGTGTTGTAGCTGGGCAGGTCCTTCCGGTAGATGCCGCCATCCGGCTGAACGCAGCTCATCAGATAGGCATAGCCCTTTTTAACCGGCGCCGGCTCAGGGCTGGCGGGCCAACCGCGATAGGCAGTCAGAGCCAGGGCGGTGACTGCAGGGTGGTCCGGCGTGGACCAGAAGCCGTTGGTGTCCTGGCTCTTCTCCAGCCAGTGGAGCCCTTTTTCGATGGCATGCTGTACCTCATTCCGCAACGACACATCTTGCGCCGGCCGAAGTTGGAGTTTTGGCTGACTTTGCTCGGCCGGCCTTGCCACTATCGCCCCCAACAGCAACGCGGCGGTAATTGCAGCACAATATGGCGAGGTTCCTTGGAACACCCGCGCCTGATTTCTCGGACACTTTTTCATAAGTTCGATGCGCTGACCGTTCATTCCTGCGGGGGAATCCTTGCCTTAGGTCTTTGGTCTGTCAAGAGCGGACACATCGGAAGTTGGCATGGCAGAAGGCTTAATGCACACGGTCCTTGCCAGGAGTTAGGGGTTCTGAAATCTTTAGGCCATGAATTCCGGCGGCTGGTTTTTCTTGGTAGTTCGGTCCATGAGACCTGCGAGCTTCAGCGGGTTGTTTGCTGCATTCGCCATCCTTGTTTCCCCTTCCTCTTTCCAGGCTCAGATTGTTCCGGCGGCGAAAGTGCCGCCGAACCCCGCCCAGGGCAGTGTTAGCCCTTCGGGCAAGTTTATGACGCCGGTGATCGGATCGACGAGCAATGCTATGCCCGCAAAAACGCCTGCTGAAGCCGAAGCAGCCCTGAAACAGGCCCTGCACGTCCAGTGGCTCGGCTCCAACACTTTCCGGCTTGGCCAGGTTGAGTTTGATAAGGACCAGCGCATAGTATCGTTGCCAGCGCGCATCTGTATCCGCACCCAAGTCGTCGAGTACGCCCTGGTCACTGAGACAGGCAAGACCCACGAGTCGTTGCTGGCGACTGAAGCCTCGCCGGTGGATGTCCACCTCGCTTTCTTGCTTCTCGGTGTCAGCCAGGTTTCGGTTCCCGGCGACCTCAAGCGGTCCGCTTTAAGCATGGATGCCAATGCGTTAAGGATTGATGTGGTGTGGCAAACCAATGGCCTGACCGCCACCTTCCCACTCTCGGCGTTAGTTTCCTTGACCGACGGCCGCCCTGAAGGGCCTGGGCGTCCCATGTCCCTGGAAAAGTGGCTCTACAACGGCTCGGAATTCGACCAGTGGGGGTTCGGGGCCCAGCGCGAAGGCTCGCTCGTGGCGCTCATCCGCGACCCGGCTGCTTTGGTGAACAATCCGGGCGCCGACCGAGACAATGACCTCATCCATTTTCCCAATGCCCAGCTTGTGCCGGGGCAGGGGACCCCTGTGCGCGTCGTCTTCCGCTTGCCCGAGCGCGCGCCGCCGCCAGCTCCGCTGCCGGGAGTGACTCCAGTAACGCCGCTCTCGACCAATCGTTATTGATGCTTGGCCGACCCGGCATCACTGCTTGGCGCTGAACACGTTGTCGAGGATGACCTCCTTGGTCTTCCAGAGCAGCGCCATGGTCATGGCCAGAGGCAACAAGACCAGCACGATGAGAAACCACAGGCTGCTGCGTTCTATCACGCTCACGAGGATACCTAGCCAGAGCGGCAACGTGCGGAGCAGTCCGAGGCCGACATAGGCGAGTGCGAGCAGGAAAGTCGCGAATAACAGGTTGAGGTTGAGGGCGGTAAATTGTTTCGTTTCGAGGCGCAACGTCTCATCGGGGAGCATGGCCCCGAGGCGTCGCAAGACGAGGTTCACGCTGCCCAGGAACAGCAGGGCGGAAATGGTCAGCAGCATCACCATGGCCAGGAAGAAAGGGTTGGCCGGGATTTTATTCCACCAGTAGAGGAAGGGGCTGAGGCCGAGATTGAAGAGGCTCAGCAGTTGGGCGCGATCAAGTGCGGTCCGCCATACGCGCTCCTGTTTTTGGAAATCGCCCAGTTGCCACAGGCCATACGCCAGCAAGCCCGTGGTTACCAGCGGCGGCACGATGCCAAAGGTTTTCAACGAGTCGGCCTTGGCGGCGTGGAAACAAACGATCAGGGCGATCGGAAGTCCCCAGAACAGCGCCGACAAACCCCTTACCAGCCGACCAAGCGACCGCAGCAGCTCTGCGTTGGGTGCGGGGTCAGGCATGATTCAGGATTATCGGACAGGGCAACTAGAAATTTAGATACGTATATTCCTTCAGCCCGCGCTCGTAATCGTCCAGCAAGCGCATGGCTTCGGAGGGCTTCATCCGATCGGACTTAATGGCCTCATCCATCTGCCCCTTCATTTGGCGCTTCAGCTCGTTCTCGTCGTATTGGACCGACGCCAGGCACTGGACAATTGTGCTGCCCTCAATGATCTCCTCGACATAGTAGCCCGCCGGTTCGTCGGGTTCGAGGAAGACGTGGACCTCGTTGACCCGCCCGAAGAGATTATGTAAGTCCCCCATGATGTCCTGATACGCGCCCATCAAGAAGAAGCCGATATAGTAAGGCTCGAGCTGACCATTGTCGTTCGTGTTGAGCCGGTGCAACGGTAACGTGTCGCGCACGTCGCGGAGATCGATGAACTTGTTGACCTGGCCGTCGGAATCGCAGGTGATATCCACCAGGGTGGCTTCGCGGGTAGGGCGCTCGTTCAAGCGGCTGACTGGCATGATGGGGAACAATTGGTCAAGTGCCCAGTGGTCGAGTAGGGATTGGAACACCGAGAAATTGCAGAGGTACTGGTCGGCGAGGCTGTCTTCGAGTTTGCGAATCTCCTCCGGCACGTAGGCCTGGCCTTTGAAGCTCTGGACGACCTCCTGGCCGATCTCCCAATAAAGATCCTCGATCTTGGCCTTCTCCGGCAGGTCCATCATGCCGAGCGTGAACATGTGCTGCGCGTCTTCTTTCCGCTCCTGCGCGTCGTGAAAAGCCTCCAGCTTGTTCAACTTCGGCAGGTTCTTCCGGATATCCAGCAACTCCTTGACCAACGGAGACTCGTTTTCCCCGTATTGCGCCCGTTCGGCCAGCTTGGCTTTCTCGATCGCACCAAAGACCTCCACGATCAACACGCTGTGATGGGCGACGATCGCACGTCCGCTCTCGCTTATGATATCCGGGTGCGGAACCTTCTCCGTGTCACAGACGTCAGCAATGTAATAGACGATGTCGTTGGCATATTCCTGGAGCGTGTAATTGGTCGAACTGCTGAAAGCGGACCGGCTCCCGTCGTAATCCACGCCGAGACCGCCCCCGACGTCGAGGTATTCGAGTTGGAATCCCATCTTGTAGAGTTTGGCGTAAAAGCGCGAGGCCTCCTGGACCGCCTTCTTGACGATAAGAATATCCGGCACCTGCGAACCGATGTGGAAGTGCAGCAGCTTGAAGCAATGGCCCAGCTTTTCCGTCTTGAGCATTTCGGTGGCTTCCAACAGCTCGGCCGTGGTTAAACCGAACTTGGCGTTTTCGCCGGCGCTCTCCGCCCATTTGCCGGCGCCTCGGCTGAGCAGCCGTGTTCGGATGCCAATCAGCGGTTCCACTCCCAACTGCTTGGAGAGCGCGATGATCTGGCGCAGCTCTTCGAGCTTCTCGACGACCATGATCACTTTCTTGTTCAGCTTGGTGCCGAGCAGCGCCATGCGAATGAAATTGGCATCCTTGTACCCGTTGCAGACGATCAAACTCCCAACCTGGCTCTGCATGGCGAGGCCGGCGAACAGCTCCGGTTTGCTGCCGACTTCCAGGCCGAAATCGAACGGCCTGCCGGCGTCTAGTATTTCCTCAACCACTTCGCGCAGTTGGTTCACTTTGATCGGGAATACGCCCCGATACTTGCCCCGATAATTGAACTCCGCAATCGAATTGCGGAACGCCAGGTTGATGGATTCCACTCGGTGGCGCAGGATGTCCTGGAATCGAATGAGGAGCGGAAACTTCAGCCCGCGCCCCTTCGCTTCTTCAATGACGTCGGTCAGATCCACGGACGCGCCGGCATCACGAAGCGGTTTGGCCACAACGTGCCCAGCTTCGTTGATGTCGAAGTACTCCGCGCCCCACCGATGAATATTGTAGAGGCTGCGCGCAGTTTGGATGTCCCAATGCTCGCTGCCGTCGGTCGAGTTGCTCATTTCCATTACTTCAGAACGATGCGCACTATAGAACTCCGCCGTGGGAATTCAATAGGCGTGTTGAAAATATTTTTGCAGGACGCGAAACGTGATGCGTGATGCGTGATGCGTGATGCGTGATGCGTGATGCGTGATGCGTGATGCGTGATGCGTGATGCGTGATGCGTGATGCGTGATGCATGAAACGTAAACGGAGGTGGACCCCGCCTCTGCTCCTCCTCCGCTCCTTCCCGCCCTCACGCATCACGCATCACGTTTCACGCATCACGTTCCACTTCCCGCTTTGCAGGCAGGCCCGGTTCTGTTTTTATCGGCGTATGTCGAAGACTTCTTTGGCGGCGATTGTCCGCTACTGTGACCGACTGCTGCGCACGGATCGATTGCAGGATTACGAGCGGGCGGTCAATGGCCTCCAGGTCGAGAATCGAGGTGCGGTCACCCGGATCGCGGCGGCGGTGGACGCAACGCTCGCGACGGTCCGGATGGCGGCGGCGGCCAAAGCCGATCTGCTGCTGGTGCATCACGGACTTTTTTGGGGGCCCGCCCACCCGTGGACCGGGAAACGCCAGGAGTTGATCCGCTGCCTCATCGAACATGACCTCGCCGTTTACAGTTCGCACCTGCCGCTGGATGCCCACCCACGTCTGGGCAACAACGCCCAGCTCTGCGCCGCACTTGGGTTGAAGAAGCTACGCCCCTTTTTCCTCGATCACGGCCTGTTCATCGGTTTTCAGGCCCGGGCTGGAATCTCGCGCGTGGACCTGGCCGGGCGTTTGCAGCGCGCTACGGGGGCGCAACCGCGGCTGATTCCCGGAGGCGCGCCGATTTGCCGTCGAATCGGCGTTGTGAGTGGTGGTGCGGGGGGCGATTTAAAGAAGGCCGCCGATGAGGGGGTGGATACGTTCGTCACAGGCGAAGGGCCGCATTGGACGTTCGGTATGGCTGAAGATCTCGGCTTAAATGTGCTCTACGGCGGGCATTACGCGACAGAAACGTTCGGCGTCAAGGCGCTGGCGGAGCATCTTTCCGCTCGTTTCAAGGTGCCGTGGACTTTCCTGGATTATCCCACGGGCTTGTAGTTCCTGCCCGCTTGGGCCAAGGGCCGCGAGGGCGGTAATCACAGCTCCGTGGTCCGCTATTTTGATCGCTTGCCCCAGAGACCGTGCTTCTCATCCGAGTAGCGGTCGCGCTCGGCAAAGCGGCAACCGTAGGGTGCAGAGCCTGGGAAAATGAAGATGATCCCGCGGTTGCGGTAGCTCCACGGGTTAAGGCAAAACTTGTAGTCGGCCGGCACACTCTCGGCGACGTAGTTCAAGTCGAGCTTCCGCTCCTCATATTGGTCGAAGCACAAGCCGTTTCCAGCATCGAAATCGTCTATCACAATCACCGGGTTCTCGCACTCCGCGAAGATGATGGACATCTCGTCCCGCAAGGGCCAAAAGGCGCCCCAATGGGCGTCGAGGAAGAACATGGACTGCTTGCGGATCTCCGGCAAGTGCGCTCTCAGGAAATCCGGGGAGCTCTTCGTTTCGTAAACCAGGTTATCCGCAAAATACATTTCCGGCCGGCGCTTCCAATCAATCACGTCGCAGGTGAAGACCTTCTCGAACAACAGGCTCATAGCCAGCGAAGTCTCGCCGTCGTACGTGCCAGTCTCCACGAAGTTGCGGAGGCAGAAATCGGCCTGAAGCTTCTTCAACACGCGGACGAAATTGGGATCAATGAGCACGCGGCAACGGACATTATCGTGCAGGTAGCGATCGAACCCTTTCGTGTCCTGACCGAACTGCCGCCGGAGGTCCTTGACCTCGGCGTCAGTCAACTGGCGGGCTTCCCGCTTTTTGATCTTGTAATTGATCAGCCAGTTGAGCATCGCCTGCCCCACGGCCGTTTTCTTGAGTGTTCCTATCATAGGAGATTTGTCATTGAACCTGCTCGGATGCGGCTGCCGCTCCTCATCCCAGCTTCTTGTTCGGGTCGCGCTTGCCTTTGGAAGTGAGCCCAACCAACAACCCTTTAGCCTCGTTGGCTACCATTCCCAGGAAGCGGAAGAACCGCCGCATCACGCTCATCCTCGGCCAGGCCAGGATGGCATCCTGCGTTACCCGCTCTGCTTCTGCGTCCCGGCCGAGCGCGCGCAGGCATTGGGCCATCATCTCTTGCGCCGGGCGTGCACGGATGTCGGCCAGTTGTGTTGCCTCCAGGTACTTGAGTGCGTCCGCATATTCCTTTTTGTTCAGGTGTTGTTGCGCAATGCCCAGCAGCCGGGATACCGCATGTGCCTCCTGCTTGAAGTAGAGCGGGCTGAATCGGTCCCGTTCCTCGGGCGACATCGCCGTATGCCGTTCCTCCTGGAAGGTGGAATATACATCGGAGAAGCTCTCCTCTTCCTTTTTGAAGCTCGCGGCGATTTCCTGCATTCTTGCCAGGGCGGCAGCACGGGCCTTCTCGTCCTTGGGATACATGGCGTTGATTAGTTTCGTGGCGGTTTCTTGTCTTTCGGGCAGCGTCAGTTGGAAAAACCTCGTCCAGAATGGCAGGCAGCGCATGCGCTGGGTGCGGCCTTTGCCGCGGATCGGGGAAAGGAGGATGGGTATGTTGATATACCGCTCCACCATCCGGCCGATCTGATCCACCCACTTGTCGTCATACCAGTAGTGAAAGTACCCGGCATAAACGCGCCCCATTGTGTTCAGCCAACCCCACCCGATGATCGGGAAGGTGGCAATCGCCGGCGCCACTGGATCATAGGGACACGCCAGCAGGATCCCATCCGGATACTTGGCGACCTCGGTGCGGAGGACCTCGTCCCAGCCCTTAGTCTCGAACCGCACGTCGTCGTTGGCAATCATGTAGACCTCGGCGGTGCGGCCCAGCGCTGTCCACAAAACCTGGTACGTTCGCCCCCAATCGGGCGTACGCGGCCCGATGTGCCAATGGACCGGAAAGCCTAACTCCGGGAACCGGCCGGCGTCGATCGCTTCCCGCGTGACCCGGTCATCGTCATCTACATAAAGCCAGAGGGCCACCTTGTCTTTGCGGACCGTCGTCGCGCGCAGAGAATCGAAGACCTCCATGAGCATATCCGGCCGGCCACGCGTGGAGAGCAGAATAGCAATCTCCCCTCTCTTGATCTGAGGTTGGGCAGGCGTGGCAGGCCCGGAATTGTTCATAGGGAGCGCAAGTTAGGTCATCCGCTTTTCGATGTCAAAACCAGAATGCCCAACCAGAATCCCCATCCCCGGGCCTTTTGTACTCGCTATTTGATTGGATTGTGTATTTCGTGGTCTCACTGATAATCGCTGCATGAGCAAGAACTGTCTTGTAACCGGTTCCTCCGGCCTAATTGGCTCCGAGGTCGCCGCTTTCTTCCACGGGCATGGCTTTACGATTCATGGGGTGGATAACAACCAGCGCGAGGCCTTCTTCGGCCCGCATGGGAACACCCGATGGAACCAGGAGCGTCTGCGGCGGACCCTCCCCGGCTTCGTGCATCATGAACTCGACGTTCGTGATCGCAGTGCGGTCCTTGAATTGATCGAAACCCTCAAGCCTGCCGTCATTATCCACACGGCTGCCCAGCCCTCGCATGACCTGGCGGCTAGTATTCCTTTTGATGATTTTGACGTGAACGCCGGGGGCACACTGAACCTGCTCGAAGCCGCTCGTCGGCATTGCCCGGAGTCGCCCTTCATCCATATGTCCACCAACAAGGTCTATGGTGACCGGCCCAACACCATCGCCCTCAACGAGCTGGACCAACGTTGGGACTATGCCGACCCGCGGTTCACGCAAGGCATTCCCGAGAGCCTTAGCATTGATCAGTCCAAGCACTCGCTATTTGGCGCTTCGAAGGTCGCTGCTGACATCATGGTGCAGGAGTATGGCCGTTACTTCGGCTTGCCTACCTGTTGCTTGCGCGGTGGTTGCCTGACCGGTCCGAATCACTCCGGCGTGGAGCTGCACGGTTTCCTTAGCTTTCTGATAAAGTGCAACCTCGAAGGCCGCGAGTACAAGATTTTCGGCTATAAGGGCAAGCAGGTCCGCGACAACATCCATTCCGTGGACGTGGCGGGATTCATGTTCGAGTTTTATCAGGCGCCCCGGGTCGGCGAGGTCTATAACCTTGGCGGCGGCAAGGAGAACTCTTGTTCGATTCTCGAGGCCTTTGAAATGGCCCAGGCCTGCACCGGCAAGAAGCAAATCCATACGTACGTGGACCGGGCTCGCAGTGGCGACCACATTTGCTACTACAGCGATTTGAGCAAGATGAAGGCGCACTACCCCAACTGGCGGCTGAACCGCAGTCTCCCGCAGATCTTCGAGGAAATTGTCGCCTCCTGGCGCGAACGGCTGGCTTCCAAGTGCGAATCCTGATCACAGGGATATGTGGTTTCGTCGGCAGCACCCTCGTCCACGGCCTGCGCGAGGGGTGGCCGGGGTGGGAAATTGTGGGCCTGGACAACCTGGTCCGGGCCGGCAGTGAGAGGAATCGCCGCAGCTTGCGCGAACGCGGTGTGAAGCTTTACCACGGCGATGTTCGCAACCCAAGCGACCTCGAAACGCTCCCCCGTTGCGATTGGATTATCGAAGCTGCCGCCAACCCGAGCGTCCTTGCCGGCTTGGACGGCAAGACAAGCAGCCGCCAGTTGATCGAGCACAATCTGATTGGCACCCTCAACATGCTGGAGTTGTTGAAGCGTTGGTGCTGCGGGTTCACCATCCTGAGCACGAGCCGGGTGTATTCAGTGCGGTCGCTCGCTGCCATCCCCGTTGAAGTGCAGGGCGACCGCTTTGTTCCTCACTCGGATGCATGCCTCCTGGGCTTCAGCTCGAAGGGGTTAATGGAGTCTTTCTCGACCGAGCCCCCTTTATCGCTCTATGGCGCTTCCAAACGCGCTTCGGAGCTCCTTGCCTGTGAGTATGCCGAGAGTTTCGATCTGCCCGTGTATGTTCTCCGCTGCGGGGTGCTCGCCGGAGCGGGCCAGTTTGGCAAGATTGACCAGGGCGTATTCTCCTTCTGGATTCACTCCTGGTGCCGGAAGCGGGCGCTGAGTTACATCGGCTTCAACGGAACGGGCTGCCAGGTGCGCGATTGCCTGCATGCACGCGACTTGGTGCCGTTGGTGACGCAACAAATCACAGCGCCTCACTCGGATGCGCCGCGAGTGCTCAATGTTGGGGGTGGCTTAACCCATAGCGCCTCGCTGCGCCAGTTGAGTGCATGGTGCGCCGAACGGTTCGGTCCTCACTCCGTTGCGGAGGAGACCAGGGACCGGCCGTTTGATGTCCCTTGGCTGGTGCTGGATTCAAGCCGGGCCGCGCAGATCTGGGGCTGGAACCCGCAGACCCCTCTGGAGACAATCTGGACCGAGATTGCCGAGCACGCGGCGGAGAACCCGGAATGGCTGGACGCCACTGCAGATTGATCTGTTACTGCGTGACCACGCGGTAGTAGCGGGCCGTAGGTTCATCGGACTGATCGTCTTCTAAGCTGAAATTTCCGCTTTGCTGTTCGTCTTCGATGGCCGCCCCGAGCTCTTCCCAGTCCACCAGGTTAGTCGAGGCCTCGATGACGTAGGTCCAGGTGTCGTCCGCTGAGAATTCCAAGAGCGCTAACCCATTCTCGCATTTCACTGACAAATCGGCTACGGGCTTGGCGGGGTGTGCGTAGAGGTCGGGGATTCTGTGGCAGCGATAAACGCTGCAGTCTTTGTAGGACATATTGGTATTGGCATACATTGATATGGCCAGATCGAACACGATTTGAGGCGCCGATTCGTGCGTTACTTCCGTGATCCGAGCCATCGTAGCGCTAGGCCCGAACGAACTGGGGGCTACCCCGTTCACATAACTCACCGCCGGAAAATCAATCAGTACATTTCCGGTCTGCGGCAGCGGCTCTGCATTGCCTTCATGGTCCGCGTACAGCCGCTCTGCGACATTGGTTCTGCCGTATTCCCAGACCTGGGATACTTCCATCGTCTGCTCGTTGATGCTATACTCGACGGCGCGGCTGTAATTGTCTGCGTCCGGAACGGGCGGGTCGAATGGGCTGGATCTGAAATTGCCATTATCGAAAAGGAGCAACGTGCCCTGGGGTGTAAGGATCGAAGAATGTTGGGCGTATTGCCAGACAAACGGAGTGCCCACCGGCTTCAGGAGGTAGGGCTGCCAAGCGGGACCCCAGTTCTCATGCGGACCGAGGATCCACTTAAGCTGACCCGTGTCGCGCGAGAATTTGATCACGGCATTTTGGTGGCGCATGGATACAATGAGCCAGTTGTTGCTCGGGTCCTCAATCAAGGCATTCGAGTGCTCGGAGTCCCATCCCCCGCCAAAGTAGTCGATGAGATAACTGATCCGCCTGGGGTCCAGCTCGTTGATCGGCGACCACGTGTTGAGCAGCTTTGCGTTCGAGGCCGAGATTTCCACGACTTTTTCATAGTGAACGTTCGTTGTCGAGTGCGGCGCGTACGGATTGGTCATGCTGGTCGGGTAGTCGCTGACCACCTTGACCGGAGTGGTCAAATAGAGAATGGTGCCGTGGTCGGTGGGCACACCGTCATGCAGATTGATCGGGAGATTGGTTGGCACGACCCAGGAATTGACTGTCTGCCCTAGCAGATTCATTTCCACGAAGTTCGTTGTCCAAGGCATAAACAGATTACCATTGTCAAGGCGCCGCAAATCAGCAGTTGACGGCACTGCGCTGTACCAGACGACCTCACCAGAGCTGTCAACAATGGTCCCGTACCAATACTTTTCGTTATGTACCCCAACCCGGAACAGCGTATAGCCAGGCTCCATTTTTTCCGGATCAGCTTGTAGCAGCGTGATGATGGGGAAGTTTGTTGGCAATGGACTGGTGATGAATACCAACGGCTGGGGGGCCGTGACTGGGTTCCTTTGCCGGTCGTAAGCCGTTACCGTGATTGCGTTGGTCCGGCCCGGTTTGAACCCCAGTAATGGCACGCGATGCGTGGTGGCAAAATCATAGAAGTTGCGTTGCCAAGACTCCTGCCCGTCGCTGACCGACACACTGACTCGCGAGGCCTCATCCGTGGTAAACTGCAGAGTACCAGCCAGCGGGGCGTTTGTGGTTTTGGTAAACGTTGGCTCTGATAAAATGGTCAAGGCCTGGGAACAGAATGGAACCCCAAGCACGGCAAACGCCATTAAAAACACCATCACGTCGCGCAGCGATGGCCTTTTTGTCAGCGTCTTCGTACAAGGACTGGATTCGATTGGTATGAGACGGCAGCGGTTTGGCACGGTTCGTTTCATTTTATTGGCTCTTGGACTGGATCTTGTTTCGGAGGAGAACCCTCAGGGTTTACTGCAGACGGAGCCGGTAAAACCCTTCTGGAGCTGCCTGGGGCGCATTGGTCCAGGTGGAGCCAGTAATCGGCCCACCGATGGATTGCCACTGGGCGGGAGCGGGCGTTGGACTAAACTCGACATACACGCCGGCGGAGGTTCCGCTCCATCCCAATACCCACGCGCCATTCTGGTTTTGATGAATGCTGCTGATTCTAGGGACATCTATGTTGAAGGGCAGATCGCTACTGTCGAAGAGATTCCCTTTGGCGGCACTGCTAATCTTGATGGAATAATCGTTGCCCGGTACGAGGTTCAGACCGACTTGCCATAGGTAGGCGCCCGTGGGGGCATTCGTGGCAAGGGATGCCAGGAATACGCCGCTCTTGTAGAGATCAATGACCACACTATCGGCAATATTGTCCTGCCATTGGATGAAATACTTCAGACCGCGCTGCCAGGCTTCGCCCCCGTTTGGAACTGTCACCGCGATCATCGGCGCATGCGTTTGAAATGCGCCGACCGACCAGTCACTTGTGCCCCCGTCATTCGAGGTGCTAACGCGATAATAGTAGGCCGTGCCGGGGGTAGCATTGCTCCAGACATAGAAGGCTTGCGTCTGATACGGCACGTCAACGGCGGGATCGGAAAAGTTCACATTGGTGGCGACTTGGAGATGATACCCGCTCGCCAGGCCTTTCGGTGACCACGCCAAGCAAACCGGCAGTTCCTGGTTGACCGGATAATTCATGCCGGGCACGGCCGGCGAGGGGCCAACCACCTCGTAAGGCTGAACTTCGCGGTAGTTCTCCACCGCGGCCAGGATTGGCGGATAGGCCACCTCGGCAACATCCGCATAACAGAAAATAAGTTCTCCTAGATCATTATATGGGCTGGTCATCGTCAGCGTCACGAGCACTTGCTTCGTGACCGGATTGTAGGCCGTTGGCTGAGGGAGGAATAAACCCCGTCCGGTGTCGCCGCGGTAATACACCGTGAGGTTGGCGGGTTCCGCAAAGCCAAAGCTCCCGGTGTCAAAACTGAGCTGGGCGACCAACTCGTAAATGCCCGAGTCAGTCAGGCTTACACGTAATGGCAGCACGCGCGGTGCTTTCCCTTGGAATTGGGGATTCACCGGCGCGTAGGGCTCGCGATTCACGGTCAATCCGCTGTAGCCCCCGCCTCCGTCGAGGACGGTGATGGAGACACCCGTCGGGTCAAAGTCATAAGTATTTCCGTTGGCCACGCCGTACAATGTGCTCACATTGGCTTGCGAGGCGGGCGGATAGATGAACCGGAAAGCCCGGTAGCTGGCCATCTTCGGATCATTGAATGCCATCTGGAAAACCACCCTACCATCCGGGGTGATCTCGGTGCAGGCGGGAATCCACTGGTTGGTGACACCGCCAATGCCGGGCATGATATCGGCGCCGCCCCAGCCGATGAATGTATTGCCGTTGGAAAGGCGCTGGGCGCTCCCGTAGTGCCAGGCGTAGTAATTCGTGGGAGAGGCGTAGCTCCACACGAGTGTGGCGGTCTTATTGGTTTCGTCCAGCCTGTACTCATACACCTTGGACGACCGCGTAGCCTGTTGATCGGCATTGCAATAGATCAGGATGTCCCCGTTGTCCAGCCGGCTCAGAGTATGGCCGGAGAAATGTCCCAGCGCCTGCTGTGGGCTTACGCCTGCAAATGAAAACTGATTCGCCGGACCGCCCAGACGCCACATGATCTGACCCGTTTGGCGATTGATCTTCCAGACATCCATCCCGAAATTGGAGATCAGAAGATTTCCGTCAGTATCCATGATTACCGTGTTGATGTGAAAAGCATCGATCACCGGATTCCTCGCGGCGCTGTTCGTGAACGCAGTGGGAGGGAAATAGGTGGGAATTGTGAAATGGTCCCACGACCGCCACTGGAAGACAACGTTACGATCTGCGTCGAGCTCCTGAATGACCGCCCCGGCGATCAGCGCATTAGGATATCCTCCCATGACGTATTTGCTGACGTTCATCTGCGTCTTATAGTAGCCATCCAGGAGCACATGGCCATTCGGTAGCAACTGGAAGTCGTGGGCATCGGCCACATAGCCATTGCCGGCCGTGATCGTTTCTTCGTGATTGTAGCTTTCATCCAGGATCTGATGCGTGCAATCCCCGCCGCCGGTCCACGAATGAGTGTGAATGAACGGCGCATAGTGCAGATACCCATTCGGCAGCACCTTGAAATCGTAATTATGGTTCGCCACGTTCTCATACCAAACGGGTGTGCCGTCGTTCTTCAACATCATGACGTAGTATCCTCCGTTCGTTGAAGAATCGGTGACCTCAAGAAAAACATAACCGTCGCCGACGGCGTTGGTATCGCAGGTCGTTACCGTGAGGCCGGGAAAATCCGGCGGCACGTCCGCGTTCGCCTTGAGGCCAGCCAGACCAAGAAACCTCACAACAATTGCACAGAACAAACCGGCTCTTGTCATTTGCATTAAAACAGGTCTCTTACTCATCAAGGATGTTTGGGGTGTTCGCATTGTCGAACAGCACAAGGACAGGCCGCTCATCATGGCACGCGAAGGCGGTAGAAACGGCAGGGGAAGTTAGTCCCAGTATCGTCGGTGAACACCGCGCTGCTGTTGGTCAGGGACACCGTTTGCAGAACCTCCCAATCCAGGAGATTTGTAGAGCCCATGACCGTGGCTTCGAGAGCGCCCGGAATCGAAAAACCAAACTGGAAGCGCCCATCCGGCAGATTAGTCGCCGAACCGCTGGCAATGGTAACGCGGGTAAGATTGGTGATCAGACTGAAGGGTGAGCTGAAGTCGTATAAAGCTGGATTGGTGGTGCTGCGGATCTTCATGGTGTAATCCGAACCTGGGGGAAAGGCTTGAAATTGCCCCACCGTCCACGTATAGGCACCTGTGCTGGGAGTGCTCGCGACGAAGGTCCGATTCGAAACCCCGCCCTTATAGATGTCAAGGGCCACGTTTTCGGAGATGTTGCCAACCCAGCGGATGCTGACTACCTGGAAGCGTTGCCAGACTTCCCCGCCCGCAGGGTAAGTCAGGTGGAGCAGCGGCGGGACGGTCGTAAACGAAGCGGAGGCCCAATCACTCCTGCCGCCTTGATTGACGACGCGGACACGCCAGAAATACTGTGTATTGGGCAACGGATTCTGCAGGAAATAGCTACCGCTGCCCAGGTTATTGGTGTCAATCACCAGGTTGGCAAAGTCGGCCTTAGTGGCGAGTAACTACTCAGGGGTTTACTGAGGGTGTGGGCAGGAATGGACTGCCCTCGAGTGCGCGGCGAAGATATTCGAGCACGGGCAGGCCTTGTTTGCGTAGCGTGCAGATGTAGGAACGGATAC
>Ga0118677_10000997_pt1 | contig 60955 bp, 57 predicted proteins | sample AliMusrvi5mmetaG_FD_86154 | JGI IMG/M metagenome (GOLD analysis project Ga0118677, IMG submission 86154) | reverse complement strand
CCGCCCGGTGAATCTCGCCGAGCCCGCGCAGATATCAGGCGAAGGCGGAATTCCAGTGGACCTCGCGACCGGCCGGCGCATTGTCGAAATCCGTATGCCGGACTCGCCACTCGCCGTTTTCGCCGAGATGTTCCGCATGGCGGTTCCAGGCGTAGCCGTCGAAGGCGATCTCGTTCAGGAAGACCGGCATCCGCTTTTCCGCCGGGATGTTTTTGTCCGCCTCGTTGCACAGCCGGACGGTGACGGAATCCACGAAAAACGCATGAGCCGCCACCCAAACGATGCAGGCGAGCAGGACCGCCGAGAAGCCGATCCATGCCAGGGTCCGCGCGAGGGGCGAGGGTTCGGGGGCTTGCGGCGAAGAGCTTTCCCTGCCGGCTCCGGCTGTCAGCGGATCGACGGGAAGTTTCGACTTTTTTTGTCTGGAGCGTTTGGAAGCCATTCGGGAAGGGCGGAATATGGATCAATTATCGCCCGTTGGAAACAGGAGAAATCAGGGCGTGCTTGCATTTTTTCCGGCACGCAGTGATGCTGTTCCCTCGCCGGGCGTCCATCATGGCCCCGATCCGGCGGCAAACGACCGATCTGAAGCAATAAAGAACCGATGACGACGATATTGGAACACAAGGATGCGTTGGGGCGCAGCGCTCAAGCTCTGCAGGAAACCGGCGAGCTGGTGGGCGAGCAATTGGTCCTCAACATGGGCCCCTCGCATCCCTCCACGCATGGCGTCCTGCGCCTGATCATGGAACTCGACGGCGAGGTGGTGACCAAGGCGACTCCCGAGATCGGCTACCTCCACCGGGGGGATGAAAAGATCGCCGAGAACATGCAATACAACCAGTTCGTCCCCTACACCGACCGGCTGGACTACCTCGCCCCGGTTGCCAACAACATCGCCTACGCCCTGGCGGTCGAGAAACTCATGGGATGGGAACTCCCCCCCCGCGGCAAAGCCATCCGGGTGATCGGCTGCGAGCTGGCCCGCATCTCCGCGCACCTTCTCATGATCGGCTGCCTGGGGATGGACCTCGGGGCGATGACGCTCTTCCTCTACACCTTCACGGAGAGGGAAAAAATTTACAACCTGATGGAGCTGATGACCGGGGCGCGGTTCACGACCAGCTACACCCGTGTCGGCGGCCAGACCCACGACCTCTCGCCCGCGTTCATCGCCGCGCTGAAGGAATTCCTGCGCACGTTCCCGCCGGCATTTGCCGAGGCGGACAAGCTGGTGACGCGCAACCGGATCTTCGTGGACCGCACGAAGGACATCGGGGTCATCACGAAGGAAGACGCCATCGCCTACGGGCTTTCCGGACCGAATCTCCGAGGCTCGGGAGCAGATCACGACCTCAGGAAAAAGCACCCCTACCTGGACTACGAGAAGTATGACTTCGAGATTCCGGTCGGGTTGACGGGGGATTGCTACGACCGTTACCTCGTGCGGATGGAGGAAGTCCGGCAGAGCGTGAGGATCCTCGAGCAGGTCGTGGAATCCCTGCCCTCCGGGCCGATCAACCACCACGACCCCAAGAGCACGCTCCCTGACAAGGTCGCTGTTTTGACAAAGATGGAGGAACTCATCCACCACTTCCTCGTCGTCACCGAGGGGGTGGACGCCCCCGCCGGGGAAATCTATTTCGGCGCGGAAAACCCGAAGGGCGAGCTGGGATTCTACATTTATAGCAAGGGCGGAGGAGTTCCCTACCGCCTGAAGATCCGCTCCCCCTCGTTCGTCAACCTGAGCATCATGCAAAAAATCATTCCCGGGCATATGGTGAGCGACGTGGTGGGGATTTTGGGTTCCATGGATCCCGTCTTTGGAGAGGTGGACCGTTGATCCCATGACGCTCGCCAATCTTCTCTCCGAGTCCCAGATCGTTCCGTCCATGGTGTCGGGCGAGCGCTGGGAGGCGATCGCCGAACTGGTGGACTGCCTCGTCAAGGCCGGAAAAATCGCCCGCGCGGACCGGGACAATGTCCTGGATGCGATCCGGCAGCGCGAGGAAACGATGAGCACCGGGATCGGTTTCGGCATCGCGATCCCCCATGCCTCGTCGGACAAGGTGGGCGAGGTGATCGCGGCATTCGGGCGCTCGGTGAAGGGCGTCCAATTTGATTCCCTCGACGAGCAGCCGGTGTTTTTTATCGTGCTTTTTGTCGTTCCCAAGGACCAGTTTCAGACCCACCTGCGGACGCTTGCGGCCATCGCGAAATTCCTCAACGACAAGGCGGTCCGGGACGATCTGGCCAAAGCCGCGAACGCGGCGGAGATCCTGCGTGTTTTTGAAAGCCGGTCGCCACGCGGATGAGCGGCACTCCACGAGAAATTCTCGGCGGCAGGCTGCGCCTCGCGCTGGAGGCCGCGGGACTGGATCCCGAACGGGGAGAGGTTTCCGCTGCGGCGGACACGCGTTTCGGAGATTACCAGTCGAATGCCGCCATGGTTCTCGCCAAGGAGAAGCGCGTTAATCCGCGCCAGCTCGCGGCGGACCTTCTTCCCAAGATCGATGTCGCGGGGATCTCCTCCTCGCCCGAGGTGGCTGGCGCAGGGTTCCTGAATTTCCGGCTGGAGCCGGCCTTTATTGCATCCGGCATCCAGGCGCTCGCCGGCGATCCGAGGTTGGGGGTGGCTCCCGCGAAGACCCCGCGGAAAATCGTGCTGGATTTCAGCGCCCCGAATGTCGCCAAGCCGATGCATGTCGGCCATATCCGCAGCACGATTCTCGGCGACTGCCTCGCCCGGGTCGCACGCTTTCTGGGGCATGAGGTCATCACCGACAACCATATCGGCGATTGGGGGACCCAGTTCGGGAAGGTGATTTACGGGTGGAAGCATTTGCTCGACCGCGAGGCCCTCGGGCGCGACGCGATCGCCGAGCTGGTCCGTCTCTACCGCGAGGTCAACCGGATCGAGGAGGCCGACGAAACCGTAAAAAAATCGGCGCGCGAAGAGCTGGTCAAACTCCAGGCGGGAGATCCGGAGAACCTCGCGATCTGGAAAGAGACCGTCGAGCTTTCCTGGCGCGAGTTCGAGAAGCTCTACGCCCTGCTCGACATCCGGTTCGACGAGCGGCTGGGGGAGAGCGCCTACAACGACGCTCTTGCCCCGCTTTGCCAGGATCTTCAAAGCCAGGGCATCGCGCGGGTTAGCGAGGGCGCGCTTTGCATTTTCTTTCCCGACATCCCCGCTCTCGCGGAAAAGCCGGCCATCGTCAGGAAGAGCGACGGAGGTTTTCTGTATGCGACCACCGATCTCGCGACGATCGAGTATCGGGTGAAACGCTGGAAGCCGGATGCCATCTGGTATGTCGTCGGCGCTCCCCAAGCCCTGCATTTCCAGCAAATCTTCGCGGCCTGCCGCATGCTTGGCATCGGTGCCGACCTCGCCCATATCACGTTCGGAAGCATCCTTGGCGAGGACCGGAAAATCATGAAGACCCGCTCGGGCGAGAATGTCGGCCTCGCCGAGGTCCTCCGCGAAGCGGTGGACCGCGCCCGGAAAATGATGTCCTCTCGGCAGGAGTCTCTCTCCGACGTCGACGTCGAATCCATCGCCAAAACCATCGGCATCGGGGCCGTGAAGTATGCGGAACTCTCGCAAAATCGACACACGGACTATGTCTTTTCTTGGGACAAGCTTCTGGCGATGGACGGCAACACCGCGCCTTATCTCCAGAATGCCTATGTGCGGATCCGTTCGATTTTTCGCCGCGGGGGGATCGAAGCCGATCCGTCGGCCAAGATCCTCATTTCCGAACCCGCCGAGCGCATCCTCGCGATCAAGCTCCTCCAATATGCCGAGACCGTGCCTGTCGTTCTCGAGGATTTTCGCCCGAATCTCCTCGCCAACTACCTCTACGAGCTCGCGAATACCTACCACTCGTTCTACGAAGCCTGCCCGGTTCTCAAAGCAGAACCCGTCCTCCGCGCCAGCCGCCTGCTGCTCAGCGAAATCACTGCAAGAACCCTCGCCCACGGGCTCTCGCTCCTCGGGATCCGCTGCCCAGAGAAGATGTAGGGAATTTGACAAACCGACCTGTGGTAACGCATGTTATTCCATGCCAATCGCCACCAAAGTCCGCAAGATCGGGAACTCGCTCGGAATCGTCCTGCCCAAGGAGGCCCTGCAAACCCTGCGTGTCGAAGAGGGAGCCACGCTGTTTTTGACCGAGGCACCGAAAAGCTCGCTTACCATCACGCCGGATCGACCGGGGTTCGATGAAACTATGAGGGTTGCAGAAGACGGGATGAACCGTTACCGGAACGCACTTCGCGAGCTGGCGAAATGAGCGAACCTTTCTGGCTCACGCGCGAAGCGGTTCTCGCCATTCAGGGCGAGCTCCTCGCCCGGTTTGGCGGATTGGGTGGCATCCGTGACGAGGGGCTCCTCGATTCTGCGCTCAACCGGCCGCTGCATTTGTTTCACTACGGCGAGCCGAGCCTCTTCGATCTCGCTGCCGCCTATGCCGAGGGCATCGTGAAGAACCACACGTTTCTCGATGGAATCAAACGGGCCGGGTTCATGGCGGCCTACACATTTCTCGGAATCAATGGGCAGCAGCTCGAAGCCCCCGAAGAGGAAGCCGTCCTGCAAACGCTGGCGCTCGCGGCGGATGCCATCGGAGCGACCGAGTTCTCCGCCTGGCTCTCCAAGTCGTGCGTCCCGCGCGCTTGACGGGCCCGCGAGGTGGCGGAGATCTTCCGCCGGGCGTCCGCGCCGGATCTAGAATCCCATCATCCCGAGAAGGTGGCGGACCTTGCAGCGCGCCTCCACGGGGTGACGGAGCGGCTTGGCTGCGTGAATTTCGTAGCGGGTGCGCCGGCCTTCGCGCTCGCGGCTGATCACTCCCCCCTCCTCCAGCTCCCGGAGAATCTTCAGCACCGCCCGCTCGGTGATCGCCACCCTGCCCGCGATATCCCGGACCCGCAAATCCGCGTTTTCCGCCAGGCAAATCAGGACGTGGGAATGGTTCGTCAGAAACGTCCAGCCCGCCTTCGGCCCGGGCCCTGAAACTTTTTTGCTTTTTCCGTTTGACATAAATAGCGTATCGCAATACATGAAACATAGTTCATGCATTTCGTATCCTGAAACAACTAACACAATAAAAAAACAAAAACAATGAAACTCATCATCGGGGGCGGCAAGGTGGAATTTTTCCACTAAAAAATATGGACGCGCACTTGATCGTCTCAAACCTGTTAAACCCGCCGGTGCTGTTCTTTTTCCTGGGCGCGTTTGCGTGCCTTGTCCGGTCGGATCTGGAGGTCCCGCAACCGCTGCCGAAGTTCTTCTCGCTCTACCTTCTGGTTTCCATCGGATTCAAGGGCGGCGTGGAGTTGAGCAAGAGCGGTTTCACCCCGCAAGTGGCCCTGACGCTTGCGGCCGCCGTGGGGATGGCGGTGGCAGTGCCGGCCGTCACCTTTTTTGTCCTGCGGAGAAAAATGGATGCGTTCAACGCCGCGGCCGTCGCCGCGACCTATGGGTCCATTTCGGCGGTGACATTCATCGCGGCGACATCGTTCCTCGGGTTGTTGAATTTGAAATTCAGCGGACACATGGTCGCGGCGATGGCCTTGATGGAATCGCCCGCCATCGTGGTCGGAATCGCGATGGCGCGGATCCTGAACGACGGGCGCGGCGAAAAGTTCTCGTGGCCGCACCTTCTGCGCGATGCGTTTTTTAACGGGTCCGTGCTCGTCCTCGTCGGGTCGCTGGTCATCGGCATTCTCACGGGCGAGAGCGGCGGGAAGGCGCTGTCGCCGTTCACGGCGGACATTTTCAAGGGGATGCTCTGCCTGTTCCTGCTCGACATGGGAATCATCAGCGCACGGCGGCTGGCCGGCATCCGGCAGCTCGGTGCTTTCCCTGTGGGGTTTGCGGTCGCGGTGCCGCTCTGCAACGCGGCGGTGGCGATCGCCGTGGCCCATTTCATCAAGTTGGACCGGGGTGACGCGCTGCTGTTCACCGTCCTTTGTGCGAGCGCGAGCTACATTGCTGTTCCGGCGGCCATGCGGCTGGCTGTGCCGGAGGCGAATCCTGGGATATACGTCACCATGGCGCTGGCGCTCACGTTCCCGTTCAACATCACCATCGGCATGCCTGTTTACATGGGTGTCATCAACCATTTTTGGAGCTAAGAAATTATGAAACCAGTCAAACGCATAGAAATCATCACCCACGCGGTCGAGCTCAAGGATCTGCTTCACGCACTAAAAGATTGCGGGGTGTCCGGCTACACCGTCATCAGTCCGGTCACCGGCACAGGCGAACGAGGGGACCAGCTTGGCGACGATCTCACCGGAGTCTCCAACAACGCCTACGTGCTCACGCTGGCCGATCCGGACGGCTCGGACGAAATCATCGAGGCGATCCGCGCGATCCTGAAACGACATGGAGGCATCTGCCTCGTCTCCGACGCGCAATGGGTGCGGCATTAGGCCTGTTATGAGCGATATTCCTCCAATTGTCGGGGTTATCATGGGCAGCAAATCGGACTGGGAAACGATGCGGCATGCATCAGCGATCCTGGAAACGCTCGGGATTCCCCACGAAACCCGTGTCGTTTCCGCGCACCGCACGCCGGTGCAAATGTCCGCCTACGCGACCCAGGCCGCCGGGCGCGGGCTCCGCGTCCTCATTGCCGGAGCGGGAGGGGCGGCCCACCTGCCCGGCATGGTGGCCGCGCACACATGGCTTCCGGTGCTGGGAGTGCCGGTGCAAAGCCGGATGCTCAACGGGATCGACTCGCTTCTCTCGATCGCGCAAATGCCTGCGGGGGTTCCCGTCGGGACGCTCGCCATCGGGCCCGCAGGCGCAAAAAACGCCGCCCTGCTCGCCGCGTCGATCCTGGCGATTAGTGACGAGAGCATCCGTGCGGCGCTGGAAGGATTTCGCTCTAGGCAAACCGCCGGGGTTTTGGAAACCACTGTGCCATGAAGAGCCGCACCTATTTGCCCGGCAGCACGATCGGAGTGATGGGCGGCGGCCAGCTCGGGCGCATGTTCGCGATCGCGGCGCGCCGGATGGGCTACCGCATCCACACGTTCGCGCCCGATGAGGACACGCCGGCCGGCCAGCTCGCCGACAGGGAAATCCAGGCGGACTACGACGACGAGGTGGCGGTCCGGAAATTTGCCAAGGGCGTTGATGTGCTGACATTCGAGTTCGAGAACATCCCGATCCAGACGATCCGGTGGGCCGGGGAACATTGCGAGGTGAGGCCGGGCGGAGATGTGCTGCACATTTCCCAGCACCGTCTGCGCGAGAAGGAATTTTTGTCTGCGGCCGGCTTCCCTCTCCCGGCCTATCATCCGGTCGCAAACCGCTGCGAGCTGGAAGCGGGCATCGCGAAAACCGGGCTGCCCTGCGTCCTGAAGACCGCCTCGTTTGGCTATGACGGGAAAGGGCAGCGGAAAATCGTTGCCCGTGAGGAGGTGAGCGGTTTGGAGCTCGGCGCAGAGGCGTTCGTGCTCGAGGCGTTCGTGAATTTCTCGAAGGAGATTTCTGTTGTTGTCGCCCGCGGGGCTGGCGGGCAGACGGAAGTCTTTCCGGTTTGCGAAAACATCCACCGCGACCACATCCTCGATCTGACCGTGACTCCGGCCCGGATCGACGGCTTGGCCGCCCGCGCAGCGCAGGATCTGGCCAGGGGCATCGCGGAGGAAATACGCCTTGTCGGGGTTCTTGCCGTCGAAATGTTCCTCATGCCGGATGGCGTGATCTTGGTGAACGAGCTGGCCCCACGCCCGCACAACTCCGGCCACTTCTCCTTCGACGCCTGCGTCACGAGCCAGTTCGAACAGCAGCTTCGGGCGGTGTGCGGTCTGCCGCTCGGATCTCCCGCGCTGCTCCGCCCGTGCGCCATGGCGAACCTGCTCGGGGACCTCTGGAGTCATGGCGAGCCCGATTGGCTCGCCGCCTCGACTTTCCAGGATGTGAAAATTCATATTTACGGAAAAGCGGAGCCAAAACCAAAACGCAAAATGGGACACCTGCTCGCGTTTGCAGCAGATGCGGGGTCCGCCGTTTCCCTCGCGGATGCGGCCCGCCAAGCATTGACGGCGTCAATTTTTGAAGGCGGGAACCCGGGGGAAGCCGGGCACTAAAACTTTGACGCGAGGCGAAGGATCTGGTTGGAGAAATCCGCCGCGTTCCCGAAAAAGTCGCGCAGGAACCCGAAGGCGCTCACTGTCGGCGAGGCTATGATAAGGAGGATGGCGAGGAGGCTCAAGTTCAGGGTGTAGATGAGGACGAGAGAAAAAAACGTCCCGCCGTAGGTGAGGTCCGGCTGGCGTTTGGGAATCATCCAGCAGGTGAAGGAAAGGTGGAACGCCCAGGTGGCACCGACCGCCCCGTAGAGCCATTGCCGGTAGGGAGAAACATCGGTGAACAGCGCTGCCACCCCATAGATCGCCACCACGAGCAGGCTGTAGATCGGAAAAAAATACGGCGCGAGCGCGATCCACGTGTTCGTCTTGTCCGTGAGGATATGCCCGCCGGTTTTGCTCACGTGGAACTTGTGCACCCGGCCGCCCATGATCAAAACCCAGACCGCGTGCGTGAGCTCGTGTCCGAAGACGTAGATCCAAAGCGGGCGCGGCAGGCCGAAAAATGCCACGAACCAAATCAGTGCCCCCAAGGAAAAGAACCAGAACTCCTCGGTGAGCCAGAACGCGTCGTGGATCGTCGTGCGGGCGAATGCGGTGAAGAATGTCTGGGTGAGCACCCAGGCCGGCGGGAGAAGGAAAATCCCGACGACAAATTTCACCCAGCGCGTTGGGACGGTCTCGGGGATCGCGCCCGCGAGAGAGGCGCTGAGTCTGGCCGGCGCACGCTTTTGACGTCGTTTCCCGGCCATGTTCGCGTCCCGTTATGCCCGGCCCAGATAGGAACCGTCGGCGGTGCTGACCTTGATCGATTCGCCTTCCTTGATGAAGAGCGGGACGTTGATCGTCTTGCCCGTTTCGAGTTTGGCGGGCTTCTGGACATTGTTCGCCGAGTCGCCGCGGATCCCGTCGGCGGATTCAGTCACCTTCAGGGTCACGGAGGAGGGGAGGATGACCTGAGCGGGGCGGCCCTCGATGCTGAGGACTTCGACCTTGAGATTCTCCACGAGGTAGTCCTTGCCCTCGGCGATGAGTTCTTCATGCAGGGTGATGGTCTCGTAGTTTTCGGGGTCCATGAAGTGGTAGCCCTGATGGTCGGCGTAGCTGAATTCCAGCTGCTGGCGGTTCACGTCCACCGTATCCACTTTTTCCGTCGAGGAGAACCGGATGTCGGCGGACTTGCCGGTGCCGATGTAGCGGATGATGCATTGCACGAAGGCGCGGAGGTTGCCGGGGGTGCGGTGCTGGATATCGAGGACGATGGCCGGGTTTCCGTTGTAGCGGATTGCCATGCCTTTGCGGAGATCATTTGCGGCTGCCATGAGAGAGGGCATGGTTCATACCCCCGATCGCCCTCCTTGGCAAGCCGGGAATCTCGACAGCCGGGAATCTCGACGCTTCAACACGAAAACGGCGGGAAGGCGAGGCCGCGTCCGACCCCACATCCTATCCTACTCCGACGGAGCTTCTCCCTCCCGCGATGCCTGCGGGCTAAAATCCGGGTCCAAGAACCCCGAAGCGGCGACGGTTGCCGAGCGGGGGTCGGTCACCGATTTCAAAAGACGTTGCCTGGCGGCGGCGCGGGGGGTGGCCGGGGCGGCGGCCCATTCCGCGAGGAGGAGCGGCGACATTTGATCGAGCCGCTTGCGGAGGCTGTCCAGCGCGGGAGGCTCCCCGGCTGGAAGCGGCGTTCCCTTCCGCCATTTTTTCATCCAGGCCTCCTGTTCCAGGCACGAGGCCTCGATCTGGGCGCGGACAAAGTGTGAAACCAGCGGTTCCTCGATCCCAGCCGCCTCTCCCTGCCGGGTCAGCTTCTCGATGACCGCCGTCTCGCGCGCGGGATCCCGGACCGGCAGACCTTCCGTCCACTTGGCCCACGCAATATCGCGGGCGAGTTCCAGACGCCTGGCCATCATGGACACGACCGGCTCGCTCTCCTCCGGAAGTGGGGGAGTCGCGCAGGAGGTGAGGAACAGGGCGAGAAGGGCAGCGGAAAGAGTGGCGGGGATTTTCTTCAAAACATTCGCCGGAATCATTGGGGCCCGGCCTATTGCGTGAGGAGATGTTCCGGGGGCCTGTCTTCCGGTGTAGGCGTGGGCTTTGCTCCCTTGGCCTTGGGTCCCGGGAGGGGGACCGGGCGCTCGTTCATCGAGGGGAGCGATTGTTCCGGCACCGGGGCATTCGGGTCGTAGGCCTGCCCGCCGACCACGAGGACGCCGCCGTCGCTGCCTCTGCGGAGCTCGGGGCGCGAGGAAAACTCGTTGTAGGATTTGCGTTCCATGACCTCTCCGTTGAGGCCGATTTTGGAATAGACATAGGCTTTCGGGGCGACGTTCTGGAGAACATGGACCCTGTTCTGGGCATCGAGGAGGATGCTCGGGTTTCCGAAGTTCAGGAACTTCCCGAGCTGGTGGGTGCAGTAAACGATCCCCGCCTGTTTGTCTTCGATGCGGATGTAGAGCTGAGTGCTCTGCGAAAGGCGGTGCGAGAGCAGGGAGACCGTGCGGGTCGTGCCGGCCCCGGGCGACCCGTCCGGCACGCCGACGGCTTTCTGCCACAATACCCGCCCGTCGGTGACTTCGAAATTCAGTGCCGGCGATGTGAAAAACCGCTTGTTTTGCTGCGAGTAAACATTCGCCTTCAGGCGGTAGCCTCCGAATTCGCTGACGGGGAAAATGGGGGTCAGGTTGACGGTCCGGGTGATTTTTTGTTGGGGGCCGAGTTCGACCGGCTGGTTGGAGTAGTCTCCGTTCACCGGAGCGATCGGCCGCCCGTCGAGACTCTCCAACTGCAATCCGAACCACTTGTTTTGCCCGCTGTCCGCGAGGGTGAGTTCATTGCCGGAAAGGTTGGTGATGGTGACGTTGACGAGGATCGGTTCATAGACGATGTAGAGAGTCCGCTTCATCGAGATATCCACCTGCACCTGGGCGTTCGCCACCAGAGCCGCCAGGAGGATGCCCGCGAGGATCAGGGATGCCCTCATTTTTTTGCGGGGGCGGTGTCGGATGCGGTGCGGAACCCGAGGGCGTCATCCTGCTGGAGATCCATGAGCTTGAGGATGCGGCGGGTGACGGACGGGTCGTTGGTTTTCCAATTGCCGCCACGGATCACCGGCACTTTTCCACCGCCTTCTGGGCTGTCCACGATTGTCGCCGTCCACTCGGAGACATTGCCCGAGGCACCGACCATCCCGTAAAGGCTCTTGTCGCCTTTTTTGGCGTCCACAGGGTTCCAGCGTTTGAAGCCGTCTTTATCGCCGCCCATCTTGGGGTCGGGGTCGAAGTCTGCTCCTGTATTCGCGCGGGAGTCATCCTTGTTGTTTCCCCAGGAGAACTTCCGCCCATCGGTCCAACGGGCGGCCTTTTCCCATTCCAGTTCGGTGGGCAGGCGCCTGCCTTTCCACTTGGCGTAAGCATAAGCATCGAACCAGTCCACGCCGAAGACCGGGCAATTGACATCGAGCGTGGCTTCTTTGTAACGCCCCCACTGCTGGGCTCGATGATAATATCCGGGGAACGGGGGGGTAAGCTCGTTTCTGTCGGCCCATTCCACCGGCACGTGGGATTTGCCTTTCGGCTGGCCGGGATGTTCATACTGCGCGACCTTGTCCGGGTTTTTCTCGATGAAATCCAGGAACTGCGCGTATTGGCCGATCGTCACCTCGTACTTGTCGATGTAGAATGTCGGCAGGGTTTCTTTTTTCCCGTCCTGGTAAATAAATTCCCCTGCGGGCACCTCGACCACGGCTTCCAGATCGCGGACGGTGGCGCTATTGGGGCGAAAGAAGACGAAGTAGATGGCGGTGAGGATCGCGGCAAGGAGCCCGAGGGAAACAGCCGTGTTGATGAGCATCCCGCGCTTCTGGCGCTTCTTGGATTCCTCGACGACGCGGATGGCGGCGCGTTCCTGGGCGTCGAGCTTGTAGGCATCGGCGATGACGGCTTTCGGCTGGCGGGAGGAAAGGATCTGGAGGAAAGCGGCCCAAGATGGGGGTGCCGCGTTAGGATCGGTGAGCTGGACCGCCAGATCGCGGGCTTTATGGGCCCCGGAAGGAGGCAGAACGCTGAGAACGATCTCGCCGACGCGGCGCATTTCCGCTTTCAGATCAAATGCCTGCGCGCCTTGGCTCGAAGCGATATTCGCCACCCGCACGCGGTTCGCGGGGCCGATGAGCAGGGCGTTCTCCGTGAGAAGATCGCGGTCGAGTTTTTCGCGGGCAAAGTAGTCGAGAGCTTCCCCGGCCGCCTTGAGAATCGAGAGAGCGGTGGCTTCGTCAACGGTGCCACCGGATTCCCGGAGTTGGCCGACCGAGCGGCAGGGGATGTATTCGCACGAGTAAAAATACACGCCCTCGCTTTCTCCCGCCTCATAAACCGCCATGATGACAGGGTTTGTGGCTTTGGCTTTGGCGCTGGCATTGGAAAGGAACCGCCGGATCGCGTTTTTGTCCGAAGCCAGCGAGGCATCCAGGACATAGAATCGGACAAGCCTTTCGATGTTCGTCTGGCGGGCGCGGTAAACGGGTCCCATGGGACCTTTGCCAATGCGGGCCTCCACGCGGTAGTTGGCGATGATTTGCCCAACCAGATGGTCTGGGGGCAGTTCGATCTCGGATCCCAGAATGGGTGCCGTGGCCGCACGAACTGCTGCCGGACGGGGCGAGGCTGCGGCTGGCGCAGGTGCCGCGTTCTTGATCGAGGCAGCAGCCGCAGCCGCGAGGACCGATAACGGTTGCGCGTCGGTTTTTGCTGCTTCCCGGGAGGCAGGCGCAGATGCCACCGGAATCGCTGCCTTCGGCCGAGGCGCGGCGGCGACCGGGGTCGGCTGAGGCGCGGCGGCGACCGGGGTCGGCCGAGGCGCGGCGGCTACCGGAGTTGGCCGAGGGGAGGCGGCGACTGCTCTCGGCTGTGCGGGAGTCGCAGCGGGAGTCGCGGTTGGTCTGGCCGTCGGTCTGGCCGTTGGTCTCGGAGTCGCGGATATCGCGGGTGTGGCAGCGGGAGATGGCGGTGCCAATTTGCGCAGTGCCGCGTCCAGGGTTTCTGGAGCCAGCGGGGCTTGAAGGAACTGGCGACCGGCCATCCTTTCGGTATAAGCCGAGGCATCGTGAACCGATGTGAAAATGGTTTTCATCCCTGGCAGGTGAGGCTGGATGGTTTCCCGGAGCGTGAAGCCGTCTGCGGGCTGAAGAAAGATCTCCGTGACGAGAATGTCGCAGCCTCCGTGTCTGTTGATCCATTCCACGGCCTCATCGGAGTTCGTCGCAGCCCCGATTTCTGTCCAGCCGAGGGCCTGGAGAGAATGGGCTAAAGTCTCGCCCGCACCGGGCCTGCCATCCACGAGAAGAATTTTCATTGGGATTCTTGTTTGAGGTAAAGGGGAAGAGGGAACTTCTTGGCCAGGTTCCCCGGGTCGGCCCGAGTGTCTTGGAGTTCGCCGTTGTAGTAAATGCCGACGATGTAGCCCACGAATGTCCTTCCGGGCGAACCGTTCGAGGCGGCGCTGCCGGGGAGGTTGCTGTCGGGCAGAATGTAAGTCACATCGAGAAGTTCCGGCTCGTCGTTTTTCCAGTCGATCGGCGGGCTGATCCATTGGGAGACGACTTTGGATTCCGTCAACTGGATGTCACCCGCCTCGTCTTTTTCGTAGAAGAAAACGTGCAGTTTCATCTGCCTGGCGTCCACGGTGATTCCATGGCGGGCCTTGATGGCGATGCGCAGGACTTTGGTTCCGGGGCTCCCGTCGCGCAGCCTGGCGTCCACGACTCCGAGGCTGGAGCCGGGCTGCAGGCCGGTGTTGTCCCGCATATCCGACCCGTTGCCCGGAGGGGTTTCGTCCCCTTGGCTGGCGGCGGCAGGAGTGGCGGCAGGGTTTCTCGAGACGCTGCCGCCGAGCTGGCTGAGCTTGCGCTCGGCCTTCGCGCGAAGATCCTCGGACAGGCCCGGGATAGCGGCGACGCGGGCGTAGTCGGCCGCGGCATCGGAAGGCTGCTGCATGCTTTCGAAGAGGCGTGCGCGGCGGAGGAGAATTCCCGGATCGTCGGGGAGCAGGTCGGCTGCCTCGTTAATTTCTTTGAGGGCGGTTTCAAAATCTCCGATACGGTAGGCGCGGTCGGAGTCGGTGTAGAGCCGGCTGATTTTTTGGACGAGAGCCGGGTCGGGCTGCGCGCGTTCCGGCGCGGTGGGGCCGCCTGTTTGCGCCGGGGAAGCCGGGCTTTCTGCCGCGGGACGCACGCTGGCCATAGTCGCGCTCTCCACGGCTTTTTCCTTGAGCTTCGGCAGCCAAATCCCCAGGACCGCAAGAAATTGAACGACGAGAAAAAAGCCCAGGACGCCGACGGCAACAGTGAATGTCGCTCCAATCGGCTGCCGGGGAATCGGGGGTGGGGCTTGTGGGGACGGAGTCACGAGCGAGACAATTTACCGGTTTTGAAAAAAAAACAAAGCCCTATTCGCCGGGCTGTTTTTCAATTTTGACGGGGATCTTGAGGTTCCGGCCTTCGCGGAGGACGCCGACGGTGACTTCGTGGCCGGGCTCGGTCTCGGCGACCCTCTTGCGGAGGTCCTTCCAATCGGCAATCGGGTGGCCGTTATACGAGAGGATGACATCTCCGGGCCTCAATCCCGCGCGGGCCGCCGGGGCATTGTCCATCGTCGCCTGGATCAGCGCCCCCTTGGTGTCCGGGAGCCCGAGCTGGGACGCCACGGCCGGCGTGATCGGGTGCATGACGACCCCGAACCACGGGTGGATCACGTGGCCGAATTCCCGGATGTTGTCGAAGACTTTGCGGACCGTGTTGGACGGGATGGCAAACCCGAGCCCGTTCGTGTTTTGGATGATAAAGTTGTTGAGGCCGACAATCCGGCCATTGAGATCCACGAGCGGGCCCCCCGAGTTTCCGGGATTGATCGGGGCATCGGTCTGAAAAAACTCGTTCGCGTCCTCGCTCGTCCTTTTGCGGCCCTTTCCGCTGATGATGCCCTTGGTGACGGATTCCTGGAGGCCGAGAGGGTTTCCGACGGCGATGACCATCTGCCCGACATGGACTTCATCGGAGTCCGCGAATGCCAGCGGCTGGAGATCGCCCCCGTCGATTTTCAGCACCGCGACATCCGCGAGGCGGTCGGCCCCGACGAACTTCGCGGGGAGCATGCGGCCGTCGTTCAGGTGAACCTCGACCGCTCCCGCATTTTGAATGACATGCACGTTTGTGACGATGTAGCCGTCTTTTGAAACGATGACGCCGGAACCGAGATCGGCAGGACGGTTTTCCGGTCCCGCGCCAAACAGGCTCTGGAGGAGGTTCGCCCGCGGATCGACGGCATCCGGCGGAATCGCGTTGATGCTCACGACGGAGGGGAGGACGTTCGCGACGAGCGAGGTGAATTCGCGGTCCATCTCCGCCAGCCGTCCCGGAGCCGCCGGCGCGGCGACCGCCGGGGCCGGAGCTTGGGCCGGGCTGGAAGGGGCGACCATCTTCCAAAAATAGACGGCCCCGACGGCGCAGGCGGCGGCGGCGACAAAAACCAGAAAGCGCAGCAGGTTTCTCATGGGGTGGCCTAGAATGCGGGGTCGAATTTCACCGAGGCCACGACTTTGTCCCGGATCGCTTCGTGCTCGGCCGGCTCATCCGTCGGCGCCTGCCAGGCAAAGAAGTAGAGCGTGCCGGTTTTGTCGTTCGGGACCGCGATGTTGACGGCGCGCATTTTCTTGTCGCTCTCGAAGTGGTATTCCGACCGGAGGGACGGGAGGCCGTTGAGCTGGCTTTTTTGGATAGCGGAATTCGGCCCCTCGTCCTGGGACATGTCGATGAGCGCCGAGGCGTATTGCGACGGGGACTGGGTGGTGCGCTCCGGGACTTTCGTGGTGACGCTGAGCGTGATGGCGAGCGGGTCCGGCTCTCCCGCGTGGCCGCCTTTTCCGAGGTGGTAAACAAACACCCCCTCCTCGCTCTCGGTGGACGACGCCCAACCTTCGGGAAGCTGGATGGAGGCTTTGACCTCGGGCAACGGTTGGTCGTGGAGCTTGATCTCGCCGGCCCAGGCGGCGGCTGCGGTGAGGAGGACGATGACTGCGGTTCTCATGGTTTGGTTTTCGGCGGTTTGGAAGACTTCTGGAAATCTGGATATTTTTGGCGCAGTTGTGCAAGGGCTTTTTCCGCCTCGAACCGGTTGTTGGCGCGCCCGTAGGCATCCGCCGCTTTCTGGAGGGCGCGCGGGGTGATCGCGGGGTCGTCGAGGAGCACGGCGACGGTCATGTAGGCGCGCGCCGCGGCATCCGCGTTGCCCTGCGCGAGCAGGATGTCCCCCTGTAAAATCCGGGCTTCCGCGTTGAGGCGGCCCTCCGGCTGGAGGAGCAGGACCTCCTCGACAACGGTTCCGGCCTCGGCGGAATTTTTCATTCCCAGGTGGATTTGCGCGCTGGCCATGAGCCCGCGCGCGCGGGTGGCCGGGTCGCGGGCGGCCGCGAGGAATTTGTCCACTGGCCCGCGCGCTTCCTTGAATTTGCCGAGGCGGATTTCCGACTCGCCGAGGTTGATCCACGCGTCGGGAGTGAGGGCGGCGGGGTTGGCGGCAAGAGGCAGCAGGAGGGCTTCGGCCTTGGCGTAGTTGCCCTCGTCCACGAGGTGGGAGGCCAGCCAGAGGGTGATTTCGGCGGGAAGATTTCCCCCCTTGTAATTCGCCGCTTCGCGGGCCACGGACTCCCGGTCCTCCATGTAATAATAAGACAGGATGATCCGCAGCGACGCGCGCTCCCCGTATTGGGCGGCGTCCTGGGCGCGGGCGGCTTCCAGCTTCGGGATTGCCGCCTTGAAGTCCTTTTGCTCGAACGCGGCCCATCCGAGCCAGAAATTCGCCTGGGCGGCGGCGGCGCTCTTGGGAAACGCGGCGAGCAGTTTTTCAAACGTCTGGCTCATCTCGGGGTATTTTTTCTGCTGGCCGAAGATCAGGGCTTTCTGCTGGAGGGCGAGTTCGTGCTCCTTCGTGCCGGGGTATTTGGTGGCGATGGCATCGAAATCCTCGATCGCCGAGTCGAAGGCCTTGCTCTCCTGCTTCGAGAGCGCCCGCTGCGCGAGCGCGGTGGGCGCGAGTTTGTGGCCGGGGAATTTTGTCAGGAAATCGGAGTAGGCGGAGGCGGAGGCGGGGTGGTCGCCCGTGGCGGCCAGGCACCAGGCGTATTTGTAGAGCGCGTCGGCGCGGAGGTCGTCGGCGAGTTCCCGGGAGATCAGCCCCTCATAGACCTTGCCCGCGCCGGCGTAGTCGCCCTGCTTGAACAATGTCTCCGCTTTCAGGAGCATCGCCTGCGTGCGCTCCTTCGGGTTCGTGGTCTTCTCGAGGAAAGCGTCCACCTCCGCCGCAAGATTTTTATCTTTCAAAGCGTAGAGGCTGACAAGCCGCTGGAAGCGCGCATCGCCGGAAGGCGCGGAGTCGGGAAATTCCTTGAGGATCCGGTCGTAGGTCCGCCGGGCATCGAGGTTGTTCCCGAGCTGCCGGTAAGAAGCCGCGAGGATCTGGAGCGCCTCCGGGCGGGTCTCCGCGGGAAGCTGGTCCGCCGCCGCGGCCATGTCGGCGACGGCTTTGAACGAGGAAGCCTGGTAACGCAGCCGCATGGCTCCGATGATCGCCACGGGTTTCCAGTCCGCACCCTCCGGGTTGCCCAGCACCTTTTCAAACAGGGCGTCGGCTTTGGCCTTTTGGCCCAGGTCCGACGCCAGTGCCGCGCCCTTCACCGCAGCCTCGGCCGCGACAGCGGTCTTGCCGGATTTTCCCAGCTCCTCGTAGGCGGCGAGGGCGGGTTCTTTTTCGCCGCTGCGGGCATCGATGTCGGCGGCCGCCATGAGCGCATGCTCGCGGTAAGGGTTTTTCCCCTCCACCGCCAGCACCGCCTTGTAGGCATCGCGGGCTTCCTTGTCCCGCTTGAGGTAGTCGAGGCTCCGGGCGGAAAAATACAGCGCGGTCAGGCGCACCTCGCCGTCCTTGGACTCGCGGGCCGCCGTCTGGAACTGCCCGTTCGCCGCCTCGTAATTTTTTTCGCCGAAGAGGAATTCGCCCAGGCGGTAAGCGCCCGCGCCGGCAAACTCGCCCTTCTGAAACTCCATCGCCAGCTTCTCGTAGCCCGCGCGGGCCGCCGGGGTGTTGCCCAGCATGCGGTGGCACTCGGCGAGGCGAAACAGCGCGGCGTCCCGGCCTCCGCCCGCACCCGAGGAAATCAGGAACTTTTCGTATTCCGGAACCGCGAGGTCATACATTTTTCGCGAGTAAAGGCTGTTGGCGAGATCCAGTTGCTCGCGGGAATGGTCGGCCGTCTGGGCGGACGACGGGGCGATGCGGATGGTCCCGTTTTCATCCGGCTGCGGGGGCGGGGCGACTTCGACCCTGCCCGTGGGCCGGAACGGCGGCTCGGACGGCGTGGGGGAAACGGTGGGCCGGGGAGCCGTAGCGGGGGTCCCCACGGCAACCGCCCTGGCGACCGGGACCGGCGTGGTGGACGGAGCCACCCCTTCCATCCATCCGGGCTTTTCTGTCGGGGCCGGCGTGTTCACGGGCAACGCCCTGCGGACCTCGGGCTCGCCCGAGACCGGCTGGCCGGAGGCCGCGAGCAGCCCGGCGAAAAAGAAACCTGCCGCGAGCCGCGCTCTCATACCAACTCTTGGAAATAACTGGACTTCGCAGCGACCAGGGGGAACGGGCGTCCCGCCCGTTTGGGCACTTGGCATCGCAAGCGGAACCGTTGAGCCACACACGGGCGAGACGCCCGTGCCCCCTGTTTTTCGCTGGGAGCTTATCGTCTGTTTATTTCCAAGAGATGGTACCATTCGCCTGGAGAGGCCTTTGTGCCAAGGGCCTGTTGAAACCGACAGGCGGCTGGCACGGCCGCCTCTGCAAATAGACGGGCTCATTCCCGGCGGCCGGACGAATCCACGCCAAGCAGCGCGATCAACTGGGTGGTGGCCGCCTCGAGGTCCGAGATGCGCGCCTGGACGCGGCCGCGGAAATACGAATACGCGGCCATGGCGGGGATTCCCACCAGCAGCCCGGCGGCGGTCGTCACGAGGGCTTCGGAGACGCCGTGGGCGAGGAGCATGGGCCGCGAGGCGGCGATATCGCTCGCGACGGCGGTGAACGACTTGATCATTCCCAGCACGGTGCCGAAGAGCCCGAGCATCGGCGCGATCGTGCCGATGTCCGCCAGATACGTGATTTGCTGGTTCAACGACCCGGCCAGGCGCATGCCCTCGGCCTGCGCGATTTCGCGGGCTTCCGCGAGTGTCGCGCGCGGGTTCTTCGTCAGGAAATCCAACGTCCGCTGGACGACCCTCGCCACGGCTTCGTTGTGGCGGTTCGAGACGGCCAGGAGCCCGAAGTAATCTTTTTTGCGGATCAGGGCTTCCGCGATCTGCATGTAGCGCGCGGTCGCCACCGCCCCCCGGCGCAGGGTCACCAGATAGACGAGGACCAGCATCACCGCGAGGATCGAGAGCGCGGCCAGCGGGATCATCACGTAGCCGCCGGACAGCGCGATCTGCCAGAGACTGATTTTTGCCGGGACGACGACCACCTCCTGCGCGGACGCCACCGGAGCCGCCCCCAGAGCCGTTACGCACGACAGCAGCGCCGCGGTTGAAAAGTTGTTCCGCCGGACAGGACGTGGGATTCCCCCGATTTTCAGGTGCATAAGAAAGCCATCACAATAATGGTCCCGGCCCCGCTTGCAAGGGCGCTCTTCGGGCAGTTCAGCCCTCGATCGTGTTGATTTCGACCGGTTCGACCTTGATGCCCTGTTCCTCGAGCCAGGCGATGGATTGCTTGATGTCCTCCCGTTCGCCGTCGAGTTCGAGGGAAACCAGCCCGATCTCCTCGGTCACGCTCGCCTGCCGGATATTCGTCACCACGGGAAATTTCTTCGCGAGTTCCCAGAGGACCGGGCGCGTGATCAGGCGCGCCGGAAACATCAGCCACAGTCGGGTGATTTGCATTCCGGTAAGCCTACCCGCCCGGGCCCGGGCAGCCAAGAGAAAATCCGGGCGGACGTTTGGCTTTGCCCGTGTCGGGGCCGGAGCAAAAGTGGAATTTTTGCTCCGGCGCAGACAATTGGTTTTTCTTTGCTCGACAGCGCGGAAGCCAGGAGTTACAAGGAGCCCCGAATTTTCCCGCCCAATTATGCCGCGATTTTCCTATGTTGCACTTGATGCCCGAGGGCAGGAATCCTCTGGAGTTATCGAAGCCGAATCCCAGAACGATGCCGTCGGCCAGTTGAGGCAGTCGGGGTATTTCCCGAAAAGCATCTCGGAAGAAGGCAAAGGGCCGAAAGCCAGAAACAAGGCCCCCGCGAAGCAGTCGGCGGCCAAAAAGCAGCTCAAGATCGAGATTTCCTTCCTGAAGAAAAAGACGATCAAGCCGAGGACATTGATGATCTTTACCCGGCAGCTCGCGACGCTCATCGACGCCGGGCTGCCGCTTCTCCGGGGGCTGACGGTTCTTTCCAAGCAGGAGCCCGATCCCGTGCTTAAAGGAGTCATTCTCAACCTAGCCGAATCCGTCCAGGGCGGCGGAACATTCTCTGAGAGCCTTGCCGGGCACCCGAAGATTTTCAACAAGCTTTACGTCAACATGGTGAAAGCCGGCGAGCTGGGCGGCGTGCTCGAGCTCGTCCTCCTGCGCTTGGCGGAATTCCAGGAAAAGGCGCAAAAAATAAAAAACAAGGTCGTGGCGGCGATGTTTTACCCGGTCATCGTCCTCGTGATCGCGATCGTGATCTTGGCGTTCCTGCTCGTCTTCATCGTCCCGAAATTCGAGGCGATTTTCGCCGACATGCTCGGGGGCAAGGCGCTTCCCGCCCTGACCCAGTTTGTCATCGGGGCCAGCAGTCTGGTGAAAGACAACTCGCTGGTCATCGTCGGGGCGATCGTCGTTTTTGTCATCCTCTACAAAATCATCGGGAGCACGAAAAAGGGGATCCAGGTCATCGACACCGTCAAGCTCAAAGCCCCGCTTTTCGGCGACCTGACCCGCAAAAGCTCGATTTCGCGGTTCACGCGCACCCTGGGGACGCTCGTCACCAGCGGTGTCCCGATCCTGCAGGCGCTCAACATCACCCGCGAAACCGCCGGAAACATCATCATCGCCAACGCGATCTCCAAAGTTCACGACAGCGTCAAGGAAGGCGAATCCATCGTGCAGCCGCTCGAAGCCAGCGGGGTTTTTCCGCCGATGGTGATCAGCATGATCGATGTCGGCGAGGAGACCGGACAGCTTCCGGAAATGTTGCTCAAGGTGGCCGAGGTTTACGACGACGAGGTGGACAACGCGGTCGCCGGCCTCACCTCGCTCCTCGAGCCGATCATGATCGTTTTCCTCGCCGTCATCGTGGGAACTATCGTCATCGCCCTCTTCCTGCCGCTCGTCAGCATCATCACGAGCATGCAGGCGCAGACATGATGAAGAAACAGCGGAAAGCGGAAAGCGGAAAGCGGAAAGCAGCGGGTGTCTTGCCGTGTGGAACTCGGGAGATCTCTCTTTCCGGTCTCCGCTCTCCGAGTTCCGGTTTCACCCTGATCGAGCTGCTCGTTGTCATCGCGATCATCGCGATCTTGGCGGCCCTGGTCCTGAGCACGGCGGGGGGCATCCAGAGAAAAGCCGCCAGGTCGCGGGCCGAGTCGGAGATCGCGGCCCTTTCCTCGGCGCTCGAGAGTTACAAGGCGGACAACGGGGATTACCCGGCTGGAACGAATCTTGCCGGGAGCAACACTTTCAACCTCCTGACAAATTTGATGCCGACGAATGCGGGAACAAAAGTTTACTTCGAAGCCAACAAAAGCACCACCAACACCTCCGGCTATCTCACCGATCCGTTCGGCTCGACATACGGCTACCAATACCCGGGGGACCCCGCCCGCAGCGGCACCAACTTCTTCGACCTTTGGTCCACGGCGGGCGGCTCGGCCGCCAACACCAACGCCTGGATCAAGAACTGGTAAGGTCGGGCCTCCGGACCTACCCCCCTCCTGAATCGTTTGGCTTTGCCTGGGGCGTTCCGGCCGGGTATAATGCCCGCCGATGAAAATGCAGAGCGGCGCAAGAAGCGGACCGGGGGCCGGCTTTGTTTGTACCCCGTCGCGGCGGCTGGGGGGAAACGCATGAAGCCGGACTCACCGGCGGTCGGCGGGACGCTTGAGGAAATCGCCCGCGTGTTCGCGGAGGCCCACGGGCTGGACATTTCCCGGTATGACGAGGCGTTTTTGAGGAAGACGATATCCAAGCGGATGGCGGCGACCGGGGCCGGGACCATCGCGGATTACGGGGAAAAAGTGGCGGTGGACCGTGCCGAGGCGGGAATATTTTTTCGTGCTCTGCGGATCGACCACAGCGAATTTTTCCGCAACCCGCTGGCGTTTGCCGTGATCGAGAAACTGGTCCTGCCCGGGCTGGTGGAAGCGAAAAAGAAATCCGGCGGCGAGGTCCGGGTATGGTCGGCCGGCTGCGCGTCCGGCCAAGAGGCGTGGTCGCTCGCGATCCTGCTCGAGGAATTGGCCGGAACCCGGGACGACGTGGAACAGGCGTCCCGCCTGCTCGTCCCCCAACAAACCGGCAACCGGGACGGTCGCCCCACGTTCCCCGTGCCGGTTTCTTACCGGATTTTCGCCACCGATCTGGCGGAGCCGGACTTCGCGCGGGTTGGGGTCTATAGCGCGGAGGCCGTGGGCAACGTCCGCTCCCGCCACCTGCAGAAGTATTTTTCGAGGCAGGGCGAATCGTTTTCCGTCGTCCCCCGACTGCGTGCGCGGGTGGATTTTTCCGCCTACGATCTGCTGGACCGTTCGTCCGCGAGCCCGGCGGCAAGCATTTACGGGGGCTTCGACCTGATCCTGTGCTGCAATCTCCTGTTCTACTACCGCCAGGAAGCGAGGCAGCACATCTTGGACAAGATCTGCCATGCCCTGTCGCCCGGCGGTTATTTCGTGACCGGCGAGGTGGAACGGGCTATGGTGGCGGGACACCAAGGGCTTCGCGCCGTAATGTCCCAGTCTGCAGTTTTCGAAAAACCAAAGGTTTCCCCATGAAACTCCATGACCTGAAAATCAGCACGCAACTGCGGCTTGGCATGGGAGCCATCCTGCTGTCGGTCGTGGCCCTCGGCGTCCTGGCGTGGCGGCAAGCCGATTTGCTCTGGCACCAGACCAGGACGCTGTATGAGCACCCCTACCGGGTCCGCGTGGCCCTCGACGATCTCGAAAACGACATCCTGAGCATGCGCCTGGAGTTCCGGAACATGGTCCTGGCCAAAACCGATGAGGAAAGAAGGACCGCGTTCCAGGCTAGCGATGTCAGGCAAGCCAATGCCGAGCGGCAATTCCCGGTTCTTTTTGACAATTATCTCGGCCCTCGCGCGGACGTTGAAGCTGCCCACGACCACTTCGTGAGGTGGTTGTCCGCGCGGAAAGAAAACATCGAAATGCTGCGTGCGGGGAAGGTTTCCGAGTCCATGGACCGTGTCCGGGATACCGGCGATGTCGGGAAAATTAAGGCGGATCTGATGGGGGCCATCGCGAAGATAGACGATTTCGCCCGGGACAAGGCCGAACAACTCTACCGCGATGCCGCCGAGCAATACGACTCGCTCGCAGGCCAGTTGGCTCTCGTCGTCGCCGGCATCCTGCTGCTGTCCCTCTTCATCATCTGGCACCTGCTGCGGGCGATCAACGGCCCGCTGCGGCAACTGGCGGCAGCGGCGGCCCAGTTGCGGCAGGGGAAGATGGACGCGCGCAGCCGGTTTGTTTCCGCCAACGAGTTCGGCGTGCTCTCCGCCTCGTTCAACGCGATGGCCGATTCGATCCAGAAGGAAATGATGATCGAGCAGAACGCCGCCTCGCTCGCGCATGTCATGCTCCGCGAGGAGGAGGTCCATGCGTTCTGCCGAGAGATGCTCAAGGCGTTGCTCCAGCATACCGGCTCGCAGGTTGGGGCGGTGTATTTCCTGGACGAAGAAAAGGCCGCGTTCGAGCATTTCGAGTCGATCGGCCTTGGGGCTGGTGCCCGCGCTTCCTTCTCCGCCACGGACCTCGAGGGCGAGCTGGGCCCGGCCTTGGCCACGCGCCAGATCCAGCGGATCACTAATATTCCAGCGGATTCGCGGTTCACTTTCGCGGCGGTGAGCGGGCAGTTCACCCCGCGCGAAATTTTGACCGTCCCCGTGCTCTCCGACCAGACGGTGGTGGCGGTGGTTTCGCTGGCGAGCATCCGCGCCTACGACGCGCCGTCCGTCCGGCTGCTCAACGATATCTGGAGCGTGCTGACCGCCCGAGTGAACGGCGTGCTCGCGTTCCAGAAAATCCAAAGCCTCGCGCAGCGGCTCGAATGCCAGAACCGGGAGCTGGACACGCAGAAGCAGGAGCTGAGGGTGCAGTCCGAGGAGTTGACCCAGCAGAACACCGAGCTGGAAATGCAGACGCGGTCGCTCGACGAGGCCAACCGGTTGAAGAGCGCCTTCCTTTCGAACATGAGCCACGAGCTGCGCACGCCGCTGAACTCCGTGATCGCGCTCACGGGCGTCCTGAGCCGCCGCCTGGCGAAGACCATCCCCGCCGAGGAATGCGGATACCTCGAAGTCATCGAGCGCAACGGCAAAACCCTTCTCTCCCTGATCAACAATCTCCTCGACATTTCGCGGATCGAGGCGGGCCGCGAGGACACCAGCATGACCAGTTTCTCGGCCCGCGATCTGGTCGGTGATATTGTCGCCATGATCGAGCCGCAGGCGGCGGAAAAGAAAATCGCGCTCCTGAACGAGGTGCCAGCCGACCTGCCGCTCCTCACGTCCGATCACGACAAGTGCCGGCACATCCTCCAGAACCTCGTCGCCAATGCCGTCAAGTTCACCGAGCGCGGCCGGGTCACGGTCATCGCGGAGGTCGCGCGTGACCCATCGTTTCCCATTTCGAATTTACCATTTCGAATTTCTGTAAAGGACACCGGCATCGGCATCGCCGACGACCAGCTTTCGTATATCTTCGACGAGTTCCGCCAGGCCGACGGCAGCAACACCCGCAAATACGGAGGCACCGGGCTCGGCTTGGCCATCGCCAAGAAATACGCCGAGATGCTCGGCGGCGACATTACCGTGGAGAGCGTTCTTGGCGAAGGCTCGACCTTCATTCTCAGGCTTCCGTCCGAGAACCGTGGAGCAGGCATCCCGCCTGCTGTTCCCCAGGCAACCAGGCAGCCGGGACGGCCGCCCCACGCCGCCTCCGGCCAATCCATCCTGCTGGTCGAGGACAACGAACCGGCCATCATCCAGTTGACGGACATTCTCGAAGCCGAGGGCTACCGTGTCCAGGTGGCGCACGATGGCCAGGAGGCCCTGGCGCAAATCGAACTGGCAGTGCCCTCCGCCATGATCCTCGACCTGATGATGCCGCATGTGGACGGGTTTCAGGTGCTCGCAACGATCCGTGGTGCCGGGCGGACCGCGCACCTGCCGGTCATCATTCTCACGGCGAGACATGTGAGCAAGGAAGAGTTGAGCGTCCTCAAGGCAAACCACATCCACCAGTTGATCCAGAAGGGCGACATCAACAAACACGAACTGCTGGCCGCAGTGGCCGCGATGGTCCAGCCGCCACCGGCAGAGAAACCGCCGGCTCCCGCGCGCCGACGGCCCCGCCGGGGGCGCCCCGGAAAACCCGTCGTTCTCGTGATGGAAGACAACCCCGACAACCTGCGCACGATCAAAGCCCTGCTGGGCGACCGCTACCAGGTCGTCGAGGCGGTGGAGGGGAGCGCAGGCATCGAACTCACCCGCGCCCACCTCCCCGATCTCATCCTCACGGACATCGCCCTCCCCGGGCTGGACGGGATCCAGGCCCTCCGGGCGATCCGCGACGACGAGGCTCTGCGGGACATCCCGGTGATCGCCGTGACGGCCAGCGCCATGAAAGGCGACCGCGAGGAGATTTTGGCCCACGGCTTCGACGGCTACCTCTCGAAGCCGCTGGATCACGAGGCGCTGCGGAATTTGCTGCGGGAATTTCTGGAGGAACATGAAAATACTGGCGATTGACGACATGGCGGACAACCTGACGGTGCTGAAGGCAGTCCTGGAGGATCGGCTGCCCGAGGCTACTCTCCTGACTGCTCTCAGCGGACCCAAAGGCCTTAAACTGGCTGCGGCCGAAGACCCGGACGTGATCCTGCTCGATATCGTCATGCCGGGCATGGACGGGTATGAGGTCTGCCGGAAGCTGAAGGCGGACGTGATCCTGAAGGCGATTCCCGTGCTTTTTTTGACCGCCCATACCGACCGGGACAGCCGCGTCAAGGCGGTGGAGGCAGGGGCGGACGGGTTTCTTTCCAAGCCGTTCGACGAGCTCGAACTGACGGTCCAGCTTCTGGCCATGACCAAGCTCAAGGCGGCCAACTGCGGGCAGCGGCTCGAAAAGGAGCAACTGTCCGCGCTCGTCGCCGAACGCACCCGCGCGCTCGAGCAGGAACTGGCGGAACGCAAGCGGGCGCAAAGGGAAATCCAGACGATTCTTCGCACGACGATCGATGGCTACTACCTGGTGGATACCAACGGGCGTTTTTTGGACACCAACGACGCTTATTGCCAGATGAGCGGCTTCACCCGCGACGAATTGCTCAGGATGGGGGTGGAAGATGTGGATGCCATTGATACGGCCTCAGACATCAAGAAGCGGATCCGGCAAATCAGAAAGGCCGGCCATGTCCGCTTCGAGACGAAACACCAGCGCAAGGATGGCAGCACCTACGACCTCGAAGCCAGTTGCAGTTTCATCAGGGAAGAAGACAGGGAGAGGATTGTTGTTTTCATGCGCGACATCACCGGCCGCAAGCGGGCTGAGGCGTATCGTGAAATGGGGCGGCAGGTCCTGCAGATCCTCAACGAGCCCGGCGATTTTCAGGCCTGCCTGCACCGCGTGCTTTCCGTCCTGAAGGCGCGGACTGGCGTCGATGCCTTGGGCATTCGCCTGAAGGACGGCGAAGACTTCCCCTATATCGTCCACGACGGCTTCTCCAAAGATTTTCTGAGGGCAGAAAATTCGCTGATCGGGCGGGACGCGGAGGGATGTGTTTGCCGGGACAGCGACGGGAACGCCTGCCTGGAATGCACCTGCGGCCTGGTTGTTTCCGGCAAGACCCCGTCGGCCCACCCGCTCTTCACGCCGGGGGGGAGTTTTTGGACCAACGATTCCTCGGCGCTGCTGGACCTCCCGCCCGACAAGGACCCCCGGTTCCATCCGCGCAACCTGTGCATCCGCAGAGGCTATGCCTCGGTGGCCCTGGTCCCGATCCGCACGCAGGATGAGATCGTCGGCCTGATCCAGTTCAACGACCGGCGGAAAAAACGTTTCACCCTAGAAACGGTCGAGCTCGTGGAAGCCGTCGCATCGCATATCGGGGAGGCGCTGATCCGCAAGCGGACGGAGCAGAAGCTGAGCGAGGCGCTCGACCGCGCCGAGTCGGCCAGCCGCGCGAAGAGCGATTTCCTCGCCGTGATGAGCCACGAGCTCCGCACCCCGCTCAACGGCGTGCTCGGTTTTGCGGAGCTCCTCGCCGATTCCCCGCTCGACGACGAGCAGCGGGAGTATGCGCGGACCATCAGCAACAGCGGAGAACACCTCCTGGGCATCGTCAACGATATCCTCGATTTCTCGAGCATCGAAAAAGGGGGTATCAGCCTGGAATCCGCCCCCGTTGTCATCTCCTCGCTTTTGGAGTCCTCCTGCCTGCCGGTCAAAAAAGACGCCGCCAAAAAAGGGATCGAGTTCCGGTGCGAGGTGGCGGCCGGCGTCCCGGAACAGATCGCGGGAGACACGCGCCGGATCCGCCAGATCCTCATCAACCTCCTCGGCAACGCGGTGAAATTTACCGCGCGGGGATCCGTCGTTTTCCGCGTCGAGCCCGCCTCGGCCGACGGGCGGAAATTCCTGGATTTTTCCGTGCAGGATTCCGGCCCGGGGATTCCGGCCGAGATGCTCGGCTCTCTTTTCAAACCGTTCACGCAGGGCGACTCGACGTTGAGCCGCCCGTTCCAAGGGGCAGGGCTCGGGCTGGCGATCTCGCGGCGCCTGGCCGAGGCCATGGGGGGCGCGATCACCGTCCGCTCGATCCCCGGGGATGGCAGCTCATTCACGTTCCGCCTCCCGGTCAAAAACAAATCCGACGCGCTCTCCGAACCCGCCGGGAAGCCAGGCGATCCGGTTTCCGCGAAGCCCCGACGCCCCGGCGATCTCGTGCTGGTTGTCGAAGACGACCCTGGAAACAGCCTTCTCGCCGTGAAAATGCTCGAGGCCATCGGCTATCGGGCGGAAACGGCGTCCAACGGGCAGGAAGCGCTCGACGCATTTGCGCGAGGGAAATTTCGAGCCATCCTCATGGACATGCAGATGCCGGTGATGAACGGTCTTACGGCGACGGGAAAGATCCGCGAAATCGAGGCGCTCTCGGGCGGCCACGTACCCATCATCGCCCTCACCGCCAACGTGATGCCCGGCGACAGCGACCGGTGCCTCGCCGCCGGCATGGACGACTTCCTCTCCAAGCCGTTCGACAAAGCCGGCCTTGCCGCCAAACTGGCCAGCGCCGCGCGAGAGCGGTGATTGTCGCGCAAAGCCCCCTGAAGAATGTCTTTGAAAATCTCCCCTCCAGTCCCCATTCTGTCAGTGCTATGAACTCTCGGCGCTTCGGCAGGACCGGTCAGACCGTCGGGGAAATCGGCCTCGGATGCTGGCAGCTCGGCGGGACGGACTGGAGCGGGCTCAGCGACCTGCGCGCGCGCAGCCTTCTCATCGCGGCCGCCGACTCCGGCGTCAACTTTTTTGACACGGCGGACGTTTATGGAAACGGCCGCAGCGAGGAAGTCCTCGGCCACTTTTTGAAGGATCGCAAAGGGGACTTCCTCGTGGCGACAAAAGTCGGGCGTGCCCATGGGATCTACCCCAACGGCTACACGTGGGATGCGATCCGCAGCGCCACAGAAGCCTCCCTCAAGCGCCTGGGCATCCCCGCCCTCCACCTCACCCAACTGCACTGCGTGCCCAAGGGTGTGCTCCGGGACGGGGAAATATTTGACTGGCTTCGCCGCCTGAAAACCGAGGGGAAAATCCGCGAGTTTGGCACCAGCGTCGAGACGGTCGAAGAAGCGATGCTCTGCCTGGAGCAACCGGAGCTCGCCTCGCTGCAACTCATCTTCAATGTCCTCCGCCAAGAGCCGGAGAAAGACCTCTTCCCTCTCGCCATCGAGAAGGGGGTGGCGATCATCGTCCGGCTCCCGCTCGCGGATGGTCTGCTCGGCGGCCATCTGGCCGGGCCGGCTCCCGTGCCGTCCGGCTACACCGGGAGCCCCACCCCCGCGATCCAGCCCGCCAATGACGTGATCACCTTCTGCGGGCTCCCCATCGACCGGGGGATGCAAATTGTCGCGCGGCTTCAGACGATGGTGCCTCACGGCATGACGCTGCCGCAACTGGCCCTGCGCTACATCCTCGACCACGAGGCGGTTTCGGTGATGATCCCCGGCTCCAGCAAACCCGCCCAGGCCACCTCGAACGCGCAGGCGGCAAGCATGCCCCCTTTGGAACCGGCCCTGCACGACCAGCTCCGGCTCTTTTTTCAAAACGAGGTCACCCCGTTTATCCAGGGGCCCCGCTGAAAATTCCGGAGCGCAAGCTCGGGCCAAACCATGAAAGTTCATATCCGCCAGATCCCGCAGGGAGACACCGTCCATTTGGAGGGAGAAGAGGAGCCGGCCCGGCTGGATTTGCAGGAGGCGGGTGCCGTCCCTGTCTCCCCTTTGTCGTATTCTCTGGATGTGGGGCTCAGCGAGGGCGGGATCTTCGCGACCGGCCGGGTCTCCGTCCGGGTCCGCCTGCAGTGCGTCGCATGCCTCGAACATTTCGAAAAAGACATCGTGGCGGACCCGTTTTCTCTCCAAGCCGAACTCACCGGACGCGAACAGATAGACTTGACCCCGTTCGTCAGGGAGGATATTCATCTTCTCTTGCCCCCGCATCCCAGATGCGATTCGGGAGCAACGTGTCCAGCCGGTGTCCCGCGCACCAGCCTGCAGCAACCGGAAATGGGTGCATCGGCATGGGATGCACTCGACAAGCTAAGAACCTGATTACAAATTATTTATGGGAGTCCCAAAACGCAAAACATCAAAGATGCGGCTTCGCACGCGGAAAGCCGCGAACCGCTGGCGCGCACCGAAACTCGGCAAATGCCCGCAATGTGGAGCCAGCGTGCTCCCGCACATCGCCTGCCCTTCCTGCGGATATTACAATAAGCGGCAGGTCCTGACAATTGGTGCCGAATAACCCGGCGGGCCGGGTTTCTCCCGCATGAAAATTGCCCTGGACGCGATGGGCGGGGATTTTGCCCCGGGGAATCCCGTGGAAGGTGCCTTGGCCGCACTCCGGGACTATCCAGATGTTTCCATCGTCTTTGTGGGCGACGAAAAAAAAGTCCGCGCAGAACTTTTGCGCCACGATACCGAGGGGTTGACGGAACGGATCTCCGTCCACCATGCCTCCCAAGTCGTGGACATGGGCGACAGCGGTCTCGACAGCGTCCGGAAGAAAAAAGATTCCTCGGTGAGCCGGGCCGTGGATCTCGTGAAGAGCGGCGAGGCGGATGCGGTTGTTTCCGCCGGACACACCGGTGCCCTCGTGGCTGCCGCAACGATCAAACTCAGGACCCTGCCGGGCATCGACCGCGCGGGCCTGGCGGTCTTGATTCCTGCGGACGGCGGGGTTTTTCTCCTGATCGACGGCGGGGCAAACATCGACCCGGCCCCCGAGCATATTGTCGGATTCGCCGTCATGGGCAGCATCTACTACAGGGAACTTCTGGGCTGCCCCGAACCGAAGATCGGGCTTTTGAACATCGGCACGGAAGCCTCCAAGGGCACCGAGTTTTCCAAAGCATGCCACGCTCTTCTCTCCGCCGCCCCGATCAACTTTGCCGGGAATGTCGAAGGCCACGGGATCTTCCGCCGGCCGGTCGAGGTCGTCGTGTGCGACGGCTTCGTGGGAAATATCGTCCTGAAAACCATCGAGGGCCTCGCCAAATCGTTCTTCGCATGGTTCCGGCAGGAGTTGAAAACGAATCCGGTCCGACTGCTGGGCGCCCTCCTCTGCCGGGGCGCGTTTCGTTCGATCAAAAATCGCACGAGCACGGACGAATACGGCGGCACCCCCCTGCTCGGCGTCAACGGGATCTGCATCAAAGCCCACGGCAACTCCTCGGCACGGGCCCTCCGCAATGCCGTCCGCGCGGCCCGCGCAGCGGTGAAACAAAAAGTCAACGACCGCATCGTCGAAGCCATTCAATCACACCATGAAAAAGTCTCCAAAGGCCAAACCATCCCTGCCTAACCGCACCGTCTCGATCATCGGCACCGGGAGCTATGTCCCGGAGCGGATTCTCAGCAATGCCGACCTCGAGGCCATCGTTGAAACCACGGACCAGTGGATCATGGAGCGGACCGGTATCCGCGAGCGCCGGATCGCGAAAGAAGGCGAGTTCACGAGCCATCTTGCGGCCGAGGCCGCCAGGCGGGCGATAGAAAATGCCGGCGTCACCGCGCTCGAAATCGATCTCATCTTGGTCGCCACAATCACGCCCGATACGTTTTTCCCTTCCACGTCGTGCCACGTGCAACGGATGATCGGAGCGAAAAATGCCGCGTGTTTCGACGTGAATGCGGCCTGCTCCGGATTCCTTTACTCCGTGGAGATCGCCCAGCAATTCATCGCCAACCACACCTACAGCACCGTGCTCGTGATCGGGGCCGACAAGCTCAGCTCGATTGTCAACTGGCAGGACCGGAACACCTGCGTGCTCTTCGGCGACGGGGCGGGAGCCGCAGTTTTGCGGAACCGCGAGGGCTCGCACGGGGTGATCACCACGTTCATGGGCAGCGACGGCAACTACGGGGACATCCTTTTCATGCCGGGCGGCGGGTGCGCCCAGCCGATCACCAAAGAGAATGCCGACCAAAAACTCAACACCCTCCACATGAACGGCCGAGAAACCTTCAAACAGGCCGTCACCTCGATGATGAAGGCCGCCCAGAAAGCGCTCGAACAAAGCGGGCTCACGACCGACGACCTCAAGTGCATCATCCCCCACCAGGCGAACCTCCGCATCATCGAGGCCCTGGCCTCGCGCCTCAGCGTGCCGATGAGCAAATTCCACATCAATCTCGACCGCTACGGCAACACCTCCGCCGCAGCCGTGGCCATCGCCATGGACGAAGCCAACCGCTCCGGACGATTCCAGGTCGGAGACTACATCCTCCTCGTCGTCTTCGGCGGCGGCCTCACCTACGCGAGCTCCGTGATCCAGTGGTGAGCCGCGCCGCATTGCGCTTGGTTCCGAAGGGCACGTAGCGGTCGCAACGCGGGGCGCGAAGCGACCGATGCCGGGCTTCCCGTTCTGAAAGAATTTCGTCCCCGCTATTCTCTCGATGATGTCCCCGCGCTCGCGGCCTCACGGGATGCCGTTCTCCGCGCCTTTCCCTTCCCCGGCGCGCGGATCAGGGAATCCGCTTCCCATTTGGAGAGGAATGTGCTTGAACCTCATGCCATGGACACACCGCCACCTTCCTCGGGTTCTGAGCCAACTCCTCCTCCGCCTGCCGCCTCGGCCCCCGCTCCCTTGCCTCCGCAGCAACCCGCTCCCTTGCCTCCGCAGCAACCCGCTCCCGCCGGTGTCAGCGACCGGCAATGGATCGTCTTCCTTCATCTCAGCGCCCTCGGATTTTTTGTCCTTCCAGCTCTTGGACATATTCTCGGGCCGTTGATCATCTGGCTGGTCAAGAAGCCGGAGAGCCCGGCGATCGATGCTGCGGGACGCAATGTCCTGAACTTCCAGATTTCTTGGACAATCTGGATTTTCGTTTCGGGTGTTGTCGGTTTTGCGGGCTCGTGTTTGTTTTTGGTCCCCATCCTGATCCCGATCGGATTTTGGATCGCCTGGCTCGTCTTCGTCATCATCGGCGCGGTGAAAGCCAGCAACGGCGAGACCTACCAGTTCCCCCTGACGATCAAGCTGCTCTGATTGGCGGTTTTTCCCCGCAAACAGCCGGGATTTTATTGGGAGCTGGGGTCGGCGGGAAATGGCGCCTTGCCTGTTTTCCATTCCGTCTATTCCTCGTCGCTGCCACATCCCGTTGCAGATACCAACAGCCGTGCTAGTGTATTCCCATGGACTGCCTTGTTTCCAAAGAAGTGCAATGCCCGCATTGCTGGGAGAAGTTTACCGTCGAGGTGGAGACCACCCAAGGCAACTACGAAACGGTGGAGGACTGCAGCGTGTGCTGCATCCCGATGACTCTCCGGATCGCATGCCACTCGGGTGAAGTGACCTCGATCGAAGCCACTCCCTGACGCGAGGGGCACCCGGCAAGCGGACGTCACCGCCACTCGTGCTTCGGGTATTGGCGCTGGAGTTGCTGCTTGAGTTTCGGATACGCGTCCGCCCAGAAGGAGCGCAGGCTTTTGGTGATCTGGACCGGGCGGTGGCTGGGGGCGAGGATGTGGAGCGTCAGGGCGTGACGGCCCATCGCGATCTTGATGTCGTCGTTTACCCCGTAGAGATCCTGGATCCGCGCCGCGAGGAATGGCTCGGCCGTTTCCGCATAGGTGATCTTCGCCTTGCGGCCGCCCGGAAGCTGGAAGCGCTCGGGTGCCTGTTTGTCCACGAGCTGTTGCTGCGCGTGTGTGAGCAGCGAGCGGGCGTGAGTGAGAACCGGGGAATCTTTGATGTCGCGGTAGCAGGTCGCCCCGTCGCACACGAGCAAGATGATGTGGTGCCGATCGTCGGCTCCGAGCGCCGGCAGACCCTGCTCGGGCAGGACCCGTGCCAGAAAATTCACGCGGTGGATCCACTGTTCGACGGCATCGTCCCACCCGTTCAGCCGGAGCTCGCCCGACAGCACCTCACCGGCAAGGCACGAGGCGGCTGCCGGTCCCGGCTCCGCATCGCGGTCCTGGTTTTCCAGAAGAAGGTCCCGGAACATTTTTGCCCGCCGGACGACGACGCGCTTCTGGCCCGAGTCGAAAAAATATTCGGTGGTGTCGGCGAAGTCCTCCGGGAACAACTCGTGCAGCCAGGGCTCCTCGATTTCGGTGGCGAGGTTGAGAAGGACTTGGGCGTCCCCGTCGCGGCCTTCGACTTCGGTGATCTCCGCCGCGACAAGAAGCTTGCCGCGCGAGGCCACGCTGTTGCGGGCGAGCATGCCGCGCCGCCCGTGGACGATGTCGCAGACCAAGGTTCCCTCGCTTCTGCGCCGCGCGACATGGTCGGCGAAGCCGGCGAGGATGCACCGCGCGATCGCCTCGTCGGACGCGGGGCCGGAGCCGATGTCCAGCGCCTCGGCGTGCGCGATATCCAGAAACTGCTCGAACAGCTTGCCGACCTGCCTCGCGGAATCCGCATGGATGGCGAGCGACCGGCACTCGTTCGCGCGGAACTCTTTACGCTTCGCCCACGAAAAGACCCTCATGAGAACCTGGAAATCCGAGACCCCCGTGCCGAAAAGTTCCGAGCGCTCCTCTTCGATTTTTTTGTCCGCGCGCATCAGCATCGAGCGGGTTTGCGTGAGCGCCGCGATCAGAGCGGCGGCCCGCACGCAGCCGAGTTCTTCCGCGGCGAGGAACATCCGTGCGTAGCGCGGGTGGACCGGGAAGCTCAGCATCCTGCGGCCGGTCGCGGTGACTTTGCCATGGCGGGTCGCGCCGAGATCGTCGAGCAACGTTTCCGCGCGGGCGAGCGCCTGGGAATCGGGCGGCTCGATCCATCGGAAATTTGCAAGGTCTTCGATTCCCGCCGCCTTGAGCGTGAGGACCGTCTCGGCCATGTCGAGCCGCTTGATTTCCGCGATCTCGCGTTCGGGGCGGCGCTCGTGATCGCGCTGCGTCCAGAGCCGGATGCAGACGCCCGGCGCGGTCCGCCCGGCGCGCCCGGCACGCTGGTCTGCGGAGGCATGGCTGATTTTTTCGATGAGAAGGGTGTTGATCCCGCGGTGGGCGTCGTAGCGGGCGACGCGCGCGAGGCCTGAGTCCACGACGAGTGTCACCCCGTCGATCGTGAGCGAAGTCTCGGCGACATTTGTCGAGACGATGACCTTGCGGGCCGATGTGCGGCTGACCGCCCGGTCCTGCTCGGAGGCCGGAAGCTCGCCGTGCAGCGGGAGGATCACGCAGCGGTTGCCGAGTCGCGCGCCGATCTCCCGGATCGTCCGGTTGATCTCGTAGGCGCCGGGCATGAACACGAGAACGTCCCCGTCGGTCCGCTCGAAATTGTCGGCCACCGCGTCCGCCGCGAGTTCCCAGGGCGGATCGTCTTTGGGATCGTGCGCGAGAAATTCCCTATCGACCGGATAAACCCGCCCCTCCGATTGCAATGTCGTGCAGGGAGCGAGATACTCCGCGAGCCCGGCGCGGTCGAGGGTTGCGGACATCACGACGATCCGCAGGTCCGGGCGCAGCGTTTCCTGGAGCGTGAGCGCGCGGGCCAGGCTAATGTCCCCGTAAAGATGCCGCTCGTGGAACTCGTCGAAGATGACCGTGGAAATCCCCCGCAACTCGGGATCGGCCAGCATCTGGCGGAGAAGGATCCCCTCCGTGACGAATAGAATCCGGGTCGCGGCCGAGGAAACATTGTCGAGCCGGATCTGGTATCCGACCTCGCCGCCCAGCTTCACGCCGCGCTCGCTGGCCACGCGCGCAGCCAGCATCCGCGTCGCCAGCCTCCGCGGCTGCAGGATCACGCAGCGCCCGTTTTGGCAGACGCCCCCATCGATCAATATCTGCGGGACCTGCGTGGATTTTCCGGAACCGGTCGGTGCCTGCAGGACGAGGCGGTTTCCGGCCGTCAGCGCGGAAACAATCTCCTCATCCAGATCGTAAATCGGCAGGAGGTCGCTCATGGTTTTTCGGCCACGCTCACCAACCTGGCCTTCGCTGGAATCCCGTCGATCATTTCAGGCCGCCCCTTTCGTGAGGAAGATGACCCGGTTCGTCCAATCCCTGGTTTTGTTGGAACGCCAGAGCCGGATCAGCGCCGCCGCGATCCCAGCCGAATCGTTCTGCGAAAAAGTTTTTGAAGACACGAAGACCACGCCCGCGTGGCCCTCTTCGGCCACTGCCATCTCTTGCAGCAGAGCCGGAATGGTATTCACGTCGAACGTGACCAACACGGCCCCGTCACGCAAGGCTTCCCGCAGGATGCGGGCATCGCTTTGCCCGACGAACAGTCCCGAGCGCCATTCGTGGAGCGACTGGACCGGAAACCCCGCCTCCAGTGCCTTCGCGACACGCGCCAGCTCGGGCGACAAATGTTCGTCCAGCAAAAACATGATCACGCGGAGAAGTCTTCCATGCGCGGCAGCTTTTTCCGCAACTCGTCGCGACCGGCATCTTCGAGCAATGCCGCCTCGTCACTCGCCAGTTCCCCGGAAAATTCCCCCATGTATCCGACCGCCGACTCCGCCTTCCAGAGTGGCCAGCCATAATGCCGGGCCAGTTTGTCCGGGTCAAATTTCCACTCCATCGCAAGCCTTCGCGCCAAGGCCATCTGAATCCTTGTGCCATGGACATAAGCAACCCGTCCAAGCGGCGTATCCCGGAACTCCACCGCAGGAAACTCCTCCTTGCGACGGGCTTCCTCCAATAACCGTGCCGCCGCTCCCCCCGTGCTTCCCCGGGCCTTCGCAAATCGCTCAAGCCACCCCCGCATATCTTCAGTCACCCGAATGCTCAATGTCGTGGAAGCCATGGCAAATATGATAGGTGTAAAATGTCATAAATGCAATAAAATATGACATCTAAACTGATTCGTCGCCAGTTGATCTCGCGCACTGCAGCGAACAACATCATTGACGAGATTACCGGGGCTCGTTTCGGACAGGACATCCTCATTGCCGGCGCGGCTGGTAGCGGAAAGAGTGGATGGCCGGCCAATGCCGCCACGATGACCGACGTGCCAAGATCTTCGAGCAAGAACCTTTGCAGGTTCAAAGCGACCGCTTTTTGCCGGTTATCAGGTCGGCGGTGGCGGCCTGAAGGACCTCGCGGATCCGGTACAGCTCGGATGGCTTGTTGCGGCGCAGCCAGACGCCGGCAAGCCGACGGTCGAGCTCGGCCAGCCGCGCCGCGACGGCGGAAGCCGGGACGGCGGGCGTTTTCACTTTTCCCGCGCGGTGGTGGTAAACGAGATACAGCTCCTCCATCACGCGCAGGCCCAGCAGTCCGACGCGGATCTCCTCGGCAACTCCCCGGTCCGATGGTTTGGCGCGCGACAGGATTGTTTCGATGCGGGGAACGAGCGCGCGGATTTTTTTTAGCGCGGCGGCGTGGGCGCGGGCGGGACGTTTGAAGACATCGTTGTAAATGCCGGTTTTCGCGTCGAACCAATCGGCCGGCACGTTGGGCGAGGGCGGCTGCCAGGTCTGGCACACGGCGCTCCAGTTGGCGCGGACGGCGCTGGTCGCCCGGGCGAGCAAGCCCACGAGCTGGCCGGTCGCATCGCCGAACACAAGCCGGGAGGCGGCACGGTCGAAGCGCCCGCGGCGGAGCGCGGCCGAGCCGGGATTCCACGCGACGGCACCGCCGAGGGCGAGCAGCGGGAGCACCGGGCCGAGAGTGTTGATGTGGCCGCTGTCGCCCCAGTCGGTCGTAAGCATTCCCGCAGCGCCATGCGCGAGGCCATGGCGGGCGAGGCGGGTCAAGTTCGAGTGGGCGCGCGCGTGGTCGGGCAGCCAGAGATTCCATGCGGATGTCCCCCCGCAAACGAAATAGTTCCGGCCGGCGGCCTGGAATTCGGCCGCGCTCGTCCCGGCAATATCGGCCGAATAGTCCCAGTCCAGCATGATGGCCTCCGGGGGAATCCCGGCCAAGAGCTCGGGGTGGTGGCGGATGATGTCGCCCCAGAACAGCGGGACCGCATCGCAATCGCGCACCACGGCCATGATGGCATTCAGAAAATCCACATAGAGACGCCCGTCGCCGAGACGCGCGGCGGCCGCGCGGTTCTTGCCTTTGCCGAGGTCGAACGTCTCGTCGCAGCAGATGTTGAAATGGCGCGAACGGAACAGCGGCCTCACCTCCCGGATGATTCCGGCCACGAGCTCCAGGCTGCGCGGATCGCGGCAATCGAGGGTGTAGTGCGACATGCGGTCCCACCATGTGAACGGGTCGGCGGAGACGTCGCGCTCGAGCTCGTTGAGCTCGGGAAACTTGTTGTGGATCCACGTGTAAAAATGGCCGAACGTGCTGAAGGAAGGCACGAGGTCGATGTGCAGCTCCGCGCAGCGGGCGTCGAGCGCGCGGATCTCGTCGGCGGTGAGCGGGTCGGCCCCCTGCCAGACCTCGGGGTGCCGAGCGAAGGCATACGTGTGCTCGATATACAGCTCGAGGTGGTTGAGCCGGTGCCCGGCGCAGGTCTCCGCAAGGGCGAGCAGAGTTTTCAATGTGGGGACTTTGCCGCGGGTGACATCGTGATAAAATCCGCGCACCGGGAAAGCCGGCCAATCCGCGAGTTCGAGCGCCGGAAGCTTTGCGCCGAACTGCCTGCGCAAGCTCGCGAGGATTTGCCCGGCGTAAAAAAAACCCGACTCGTCGGTCGCCCGCAATTCGATGCTGTCCGGCCGGATGCCGATCTCAAAGGCCCCGGCTTCCGGGCGCGGCGCGAGCGGGGCGACCCGCCGCGGCTTTGTCCGGGCGGGCACGCTGCCGGCGAGCCGACGGAGCCGGCGGGGCGGGATAATCAGGTCGAGAGGCTGGCGAAGAGTTGCTGGCTTGCGGGAAGAGGCAGGCATGAATGGCGCTCGGTGAGATTTCGCCCGTTTCGAATTGGCCGCACTCAAACTGGCCGGCTCAACCCGAAAATGGGTTTCATGTGGCGCGAGAACAGGTTGTCGGTGACATTGCGCGAGATGATCGCCCGGTTGCTCCGCAGAGCCTCCGTGTAGCGGTCACCCATTTCGGCGGCCACCTTGAATGCGACGTGGATGAGCTGCCGGAAGTGGCGGTTGTAGTCCGGGCACGAGGGAACATGCCTGAGCGTGTTCGCGAACTTTTCGGAACTCCAGCCCGAGACGGCGGACGGAGCCGGGAGCTTCGCTTTGTCGATGTCGATGACCGTGGCATAGGGGGCGGCCAGCTCGTCGAAGCGATCATACGCCCCCGCATAGACATCGCGGGCGATCGCCAGTCCCGCCCCGCCGGATTCGGCGAGGCCAATGACCTCCTCCAGCCACGTCGTGCCGGCGGTTTTCACATGGAGGCCGGCACCGTGCTTTTTGATCAGCCGTCCGACGATGGGATAAATGGAGAATTTGTCGCTGCCGGAATGGATGCTGAGCTTGAGCGTCTCCGGGAGGCCGAACTCGCGGACGGCGAGCGAGAGGACGGCGAGGTCGTCGTCGAACTCCTTCTCGAACTGAGCAAGGTCGCCGACATAGTCCACGCCCTTGTTGAACCGGCCGGTGAACTTCGGCGCGATCGTCTGCACGGGAATGCCTTCGCCCGCGATCATGGCGAGGATCAGGAACAGCTCGACCGGCGTCTGCGCCGAATCGGTCTCATCGACGGAAACCTCGGTCACGAAATTGCCGCGGCCTTTTTTCCCCTCGATATGCCGGTAGATTTTTCCGGCTTCCCGGATGGCGAGCAGAAACTTCCGCGCGGCGGCGCGCAGCGTCTCCCCGCTGATCGAGGCCAGCTCGCGCTCCCCCGCCACAAGTGGCCCGACCCTGCTTGCGTGCTCCGTCACGAAGCTCTCGACCGCTTCCTCTCCGGCAGGTGTTCCGGTGAAGTCCGCCACGTCGATCGTGTAGAAGTTGCTGCCGCCGATGAAGGCGTCCACGGTCTTCAAACTGATATGGTCCGCATCGACATAATAAGGCCGCTTCCACCCCAGCTCGGCGACGGCCGCATCGGCCTCCGCGCGGAGATCGTCCGGCTTGCTTTTGACGATGGTGTGCTCGCGGTTCGACTTGTTCCAAACCGGATAGATTTCCATGCCCTCGTCCCAGGCGTCCAAGATGGCCCGGAGCTGGGCCGCGCCTTCGTGGGCGAAACGGTCGCCCATGCCGAATGTGAATTTTTCGATTTTCATTAAAAAAATCCCGGCAGCCCGTTTCCGGAACTGCCGGGAAATCGTTAAGAATTCCTGTCTGGTTTCAGCGCGCTTTCGCCGCAGACTTTCCGGCTTTGCGGGCGGCCCAGCGGGCTTTCATGTTGGCGGCGAGTCTCGCGCGACCTTCGGGAGTGATGCCGCCCTTCTTCTTCGCCTTGGCCGGTTTGGCCGCCTTGGCGACGGGAGCGGCTGCTGCCGCCTTCGCCGCCCCTTTCCTGGCAAAGCGTCCTGGGGCGAGTTTCGTGGTGATGTGCTTGCCGGTCGTGCTGAACCACACGGCAATGTTGCCGGGTTTCGCTCCGAGCTTGTCGGCGATCTCCCTCACCTTGAGTCCCTGGTCCCCGGCCGCTTCCAGCAGGGCGAGGACGCGGCCCTTCAGTCCGCCCGGCTTGGCGGTCTTGGCCTTTTTGGCGGGCTTTGCGGGCGCTGCGACCGGCAGCTTCGCTTTCGGTGCCGGAGCCGCGATTGCGGGCGCTGGCGCGACATTGAGGACTTCGACAGAAATCCCGCCCTGGAGGGTCCTGATGATTTCGGCATCAATTTGTTCGAGGACCTGGAGGAGTTCTTCCTTCTTCTCCGTCAGGCTGAGCAGATGGAGAAGGGACTGGCTGTTGATAAGTGATATATCCATATTGAAGCTGTAGTTAGTATTAGTTTTGGCAGATTTGGCAACAGCAAATTGCACACGTCAAATTGCAGGCCGCGCCAGGCCGGTTATCCTACAGTCCGGTTTGGGAGGCCGCAGGCTGCGGCCGCCGGTCGCTTGGCGGGCAAGGAGGAACCGCCTTTCCGCACGAGGCCTGACAGGCAGGAAACTTTACATCCCCCGATCGACGCTCTTACAATATACCCCATGAAACCAACACCATCACTCCCGAAAAATGATCCGCGCAGTTCCGGGGAGCGTCATTTCTATCAGGCAGAGCTGTTGGACAGGGGCATCGCCACCCCGTTGCCGTGTCGGTGGTCTCTTGCTGTGGTGCTGGGTTGCATTGCCATCGTGCTGTCGGCTGCGAATGTCGCCCGCGGGCAGACTTACACGGTCCTGCATGCGTTCAACGGCACGGACGGATTGCAGCCCATGGGCAGCGTGATCCTCGACGGCTCGACGCTGTATGCGACGACCTCCCAAGGGGGCACCTACGGCGACGGCACCATTTTTTCTATCGGCACCGATGGCGGCAGCTTTCAAAGCGTGCTGTCGTTCAGCGGCGGCACAGGCGGCGACCAAGCCCACCACGGGACCCTGGCCCTGAGCGGCTCGACCCTGTATGGGATGACCGTATATGGTGGCGTTTCTGACGGCACGAGCACCAACGGCAACGTCTATTCGGTCAGCACCAACGGTACCAACTACCAAAACCTCCACTCTTTCATCGGCGGCACCGACGGCTCACAGCCGCACGGCGACGTGATCGTCAGCGGTTCGACCCTGTATGGGATGACCTCCGGGTTGACGGGTAGCAGCGGAACCACCTTCAACAGCAACGGCACCGTTTTTTCGATCGCGACCAATGGGACCGGCTTTCAAACCCTCGTCCCTTTCACCGGCACGACCGGGCCAAACCTAGGCGCACAACCCCACACAGGGCTCACGCGCAGCGGCCAGATCCTGTATGGGATGACCATGGTGGGGGGCACCAACAATAAAGGCACCGTTTTTTCGGTCAACACCGACGGCTCCGGCTTCGTCAACCTCCTGTCGTTCACCGGCACGGGCGGCCCCAATGTCGGGGAGTCTCCGGCAGGCGATTTGCTCTTGGCCGGCTCGACCCTCTACGGGATGACTTCCCGCGGCGGAACCAGCGACAAGGGAACGATCTTTTCGGTGAATGCCGACGGCTCCAACTTTAAAAACCTCCTGTCGTTCACCGGCACGGCCGGGCCGAACTTGGGGGCTGTGCCTTGGGGCGTCCTGACCCTGAGCGGCTCGACCCTCTACGGGATGACTTCCCAAGGCGGAACCAGCGACAACGGCACCATCTTTTCGGTCAACACCGATGGCACCGGCTTTCAAAGCCTCTTGTCGTTCAGCGGAACGGGCGGCGAGAGCCCCGGGTCACTGAGCTGGGGCAGCCTGCTCCTGAACGGCTCGACCCTCTACGGGACGACTTCCACGGGCGGAGCCTACAACGACGGGGTGGTCTTCTCACTGACTGTTGCGGTGCCCGAACCCTCCACATTAGCCCTCGTCGGGCTCGGTGCCATCGGTCTCGTGGCGGCCCATCGCAAGGGGAAGGCGGTCAAAGACCTCTGACCGATCAGCGTTCTTGAACGAGGCTCAAAATACGCCATACGCCTTACGCCTTCACCGGGGTGGAGGCGGGTTTTTATTTCTGCCTGTGTGCCCTTCGCTCCGGCAAGCATTTCCACGAATCCCGGGCCTTCCGGTGATCCCGTTTCCGAGCAGGGGTCCTTGCCGACGAATTGACTCAAAGATTTGGTTGAGAACATGATTTTCCTCGTGAATCTTATTGGTAGGTTCCTATGTGCATATTCTGAATTGTCAAGTGGTGGTTTGCAATGCGGTTCCTTCGCAGTGTGCAAAAATATTTCCGGGCCCGGGCTTGACATTTTTGCCGCGATGCCATACTCGGTATGGCATGAAGATGACGATGCACATTGACGAGGAATTGCTCGGCCGGGTGATCGCCGCGCACGGCTTCGCGAGCAAGACCGAGGCGGTCGAGATGGCATTGAGGGAAATGGATCGGAAGCACAGGCTCAAGGAGTATTTCAAAAACGGGCTCGGGTGGACGAAGGAAGAAATGAAGAACGCGTTTGATCCCAATTACGATGTCATGGCGCTCCGCGTCGCCGATACGCCAAAAAAATATGGTAAGCGCCGCCCTCGTTGACAGCAATGTCTTCATCGCGCTGACGCGGCGCGATGAGGATCTCCCGCGGTGGCTCGGCAGCCGGTTTGATGACATCTACACCTGCGGCATGGTGCGGCTGGAGGTTTTGCGCGGGATAAGGGATCCGCGCCTACGAGACGACATGGCCGGGTTCTTCGACGTGTTCTGCCATGTGCAAACCGACAACAAACTGTGGGAACAGGCGATCGAACTTGGCTGGGAACTCGACCGTCGCGGCCGGATCATTCCCGCGCAGGACATCCTCATCGCCGCCTGTGCGCTGCGGGAAGGGGTTCCCGTTTTTACCGCCGACAAACATTTTGAAAACATCCCCGGACTCACGGTGATCCCGTTTCCGAATCCTTGAGGGCCGGCCCGGATTTTCAGCGGGCGGGCGGGCGGAACTCGGGAACTCCGTCGAAGTATCCGGAAAATATCGCCGCCGCAAAATAGGCGGTGCATTCCTCTTGGGCGCTCCTGAGGTGGAAGCTGCGCTTGTAAAACGGTTGGCTGAGATGTTTTTCGACCTCGGCTTCGCGCGTCTGCTCGACGGCGATGAACCCGGCATTCCAGTCCGACGGGGACTGGTTTTTGCCGTAATATCCCACGCGGGTGAAGTCTCCGAGCATCCAGGGGATGGGATAATAGCTGTCGAGAAGGATCAGCCCGGTCATGTGATAACTTCTGGGATCTTGGGCGGCGCGCGAAAGCAGAGGGCCGGTGAAACGAAAAATTTCCGGGTAAGTCTGGACATAGACGTATGGCTCCCGGTCGTCCGAAAACTTCTCGAAGTTCAACCGCCAGCAGGGAACCAGCGAGGCGGCGAGAAGCGGGGCCATGACGAGCCACGGCAGAAAAGATTTTTTCCGGAGTTCCGCCCACTCGCCGAGCAGCGCGCCCAGCATCAGGTAGAACGGCCAGATGATGGAGATGATGCACCACGGGGTTTTGTAGGGGATGATCGAATAGGCGACCAGCACGCCCCCCGCCATGATCGCGGTGTAGCGGAGGCGCGCATCCGAAGGCCAGATGTAGCGGGCGCACGCGACCAGACCGGCCAGCGCCGGCCATTCGTAGTGCGCCATGAGAAAGACCCAATAGTAGTTCGCCGGGCCGATCTGGTAGGTCGTTTTTTCGTGTCCGGCCGCTTGGACTCCCGTTTGAAACCACGCGGCGAATGTGGTGTAGAGGCCCTTCAGCGAGGAAAAATCGAGAAAATTTCCTGAGTAGAAAAAAACCACCAGGAGGATCGAGAGCCCGGCGGCGAGGATCGCGTCGTCGCGGGTCCAGAGCCGTTTCGCCACGGGCTGGGCGGGGCGGGACGGGAGGAGCCGCTGCCAGCCCCACAGGACCAGGCCGGCCAGAATAAAACATCCCAAATGGAGCACGTAGGTCTCCTTCGTCAAAATCAGCCCCGCCACAGAAAAGACCGCCGTGAAAAAATACCTGCGCGCGCCGGATTTCCAAAGCCCGAGGATTCCCCACAAAAGCAGGATCGAGAAAAGTGCCTGCCAAGACTCGTGGATCGAATACCGGCCGTAAAAAACATAGGCGGGCGAGACCGCCATCGCCAGGGCCGCGATCCGGGCGGTCCGGGTCCCGAAGAATTCCCCGGACCGAAGCATGGCCCAGACGCAGAGCGTGCTCGCGATGATCGCGGGCAGGCGCAGCGCCCAGAGATGGCGGCCGAAAAGCGTCTGCGAGAGGAAGACCGCGTAAAAATGCAGCGGCCCGTGGTAGTTCGTCGGATCGTAGTGGTAGTAGCCGTTCGCCGTCATCTGGTCGGCAAACCACCCGTTCACGCCCTCGTCAAAATGGGGCGGCTTGATCTCGATCAGCCAGAGGCGCAAGAAAAGCGCGACGCATAAAATCGCGATTTCGGGCAAAGGGAGCTTTGGCAGACGGGCCGACACTCGCTTGGGATAATCCGAGAAACCACTAACAGCCACCAAAAAAAGAGCCGTCTCATATTGAAAATTAGTGGTTCATCTGCGGAAATTGGGATAATCCCAGCACGCATGCCGGATCAAGCCCCGCGAGTCAGTATCGTGATTCCCGCCAGAAACGAGGAGGCGCGTCTCCCGTCCTCGATCCGGGAAATCCGCCGGGCTTTTCCCTCCGAAGACTGGGAGTTTCTGATTGTCGTCGAACCCGGAAGCGACCGCAGCGGGGAAGTGGCGCGAACGGAAGCTGCCGGGGATCCCCGCTTCGAAATCGTCCTGAATCCGACCGCGCACGGCAAAGGCTACGCCGTGAAGACCGGGATGCTCCGCGCGCGCGGCGACTGGATTTTTTTTATGGATGCCGACCTCAGCGTCCCCCTGCAATTCGTCCACGAATTCCTCCGCTCCGCCGAACGGGCGGATGTTTTGATGGGGTCGCGGCGGCACGGCGGGAGCCGGATCTCGAACCGGCAGCCGCTGCCGCGGGAGCTGGCGGGACGCGTTTTCAACCGGCTGCTGAGGCTGGCTGGAGCCACGCGATCCACCGACACCCAGTGCGGGTTCAAGGCCTTCCGGCACCCGGCCGCCCGCGAAATTTTCTCGCGGGTGCGGCAAGAGGGATTCGGGTTTGACGTCGAGGCGATGGCCCTGGCGGAAACGCTCGGGTTCCGCGTGCTGGAGCTTCCGGTCGAGTGGGCGGACGTCGCCGGCTCGAAGCTCAAGCCGCTGCGCCACGGGGTCTCGTCGCTCGTGGAGGCAATTCTTGCCGTGCGGCGGGTTCGGCGCAAATATGGAAGAATATGCCAAACCTCGGAGTAAACATCGACCACATCGCCACGATCCGGCAGGCGCGATACCGCGAGGATCCTGAGAACCCGAACGCGGAGCCGGACCCTGTCGCCGCCGCGCTCGCGGCCGAGAGGGCCGGAGCCAAAGGTATCACCGCGCACCTGCGCGATGACCGGCGGCACATCCAAGACCGCGATATTCTTCGCCTGCGCGAGAGCGTGGCCACGAAGCTCAATCTCGAGATGGGTGCCACCGAAGAAATCGTGCGGATCGCCCTGGAGATCCTGCCCGACGATGTGTGCCTGGTGCCGGAGAACCGCCGCGAAGTCACGACCGAGGGCGGCCTGGATTGTTGCAGCCGCGCGGACGTTCTGCGCCCCGTGGTGGCGCGTTTGAGGGGGCGGGGGATCCGGGTGAGCCTTTTCATCGATCCTGACGAGGAGCAGGTCGAAACCGCCGCAGACCTTGGTGCGGACTTTGTCGAACTGCACGCCGGGGCCTACGCGAATGCTGCGGGCACGGACTCGGGCCGCGAGTTGCGGCGGCTCCAATCGGCGGCCCGGCTGGCCGTCGAACGCGGGCTAAGGGTGAATGCCGGCCACGGGCTCAATTATCGCAACACGCCGCCCATTCTCGGCCTCGCCGGGCTCGAGGAGCTGAATATCGGGCACTCGATTGTCTCTCGCGCCGTGGCTGTCGGTCTCGGCCAAGCGGTGAGAGAGATGTGCGACCTCATCGACAGGGGCTGAACCGCATGGCGGATCCGGATTTTCCAGCTCCCGGCGAATCGCGTTCGCTGGGAGAGTTTTTGCAGGGGGAGCTGGCGGGGATTCGAGGTGCCGGGCTTTTGCGGAGGCTGCGGGTCCTGGATTCCCCGCAGGCCACGCATATCGTTTCCGGCGGCCGCGCGCTGGTCAATTTTTCCTCGAACGATTATCTGGGGCTCGCGAATCATCCGGCACTCCGGGAGGCCGCGATGGCCGAGTGGGAGCGGGCCGGGTTCGGCTCGGGCGCATCGCGCCTGGTTTGCGGGACGCTCGCGGCGCACGAGCGCCTGGAGGAGGCGCTCTCGGGATTCAAGCGCACCGGGGCCGCATTGTGCTTCTCCAGCGGTTACGCCGCGGCGATGGGGACAATTCCCGCGCTCTGCTCCCGCGAGGATGTCATCATTCTCGACAAACTTTGCCATGCCTGCCTCATCGATGCCGCCCGGCTGAGCGGCGCGCAGTTGAGGGTTTTTCCGCACAATGACACGGAAAAGCTAGGGAGCCATCTGCGCTGGGCGCGCGCCAAACATCCGGCGAGCCGGGTCCTGGTCGTGGCCGAGTCGGTTTACAGCATGGACGGGGATGTCGCGCCTCTGCGGGAGATCGTGGATTTGAAAGACCGGTACGGGGCCTGGCTTTTTTTGGATGAGGCGCACGGGGTGGGTGTGCTCGGTGCCGGCGGCCGCGGGCTGGCGGAGCAATCAGGAGTCGAAGGCCGCATCGAGATCCAGATGGGAACCTTGGGCAAAGCGCTCGGGGCACACGGCGCCTACATCGCCGGTTGTCGTCTCCTCCGCGACTTTCTGATCAACCGCGCGCGAAGTTTCATCTACTCCACCTCACCCCCTGCTCCCGTTGCGGCGGCAGCGGCCAAAGCGGTCGAAATCCTTGGCGGGGCAGAGGGGGCTTTGTTGCTGGAGAACCTCTGGGCCAATATCCGGAACCTTGGAACCGCGCTCGGCACACCCCATCCGCCGAGCGCCATTGTCCCCGTCATTGTCGGAGAGGAATCCGCCGCCATGGCGGCCGGCGAAAACCTGCTCGCGTCCGGCTTCCTCGTCCCGGCCATCCGGTATCCGACGGTTGCGAAGGGATCGGCGCGCCTGAGAGTCACCATTTCCTCAGCTCACACCGCGCAGGACATCGCAAGCTTGGCAAAAGTTTTGAAGCCATTCGTTGCCGGGTAGCCCGGAACTTTTTCGGGTGTTCGCCCAACGAGCGGGCGCAGGCTCGGGGCTCCTGATGCCTGCCAGAGAAAATGATTGAGCGAGGAAAAAGGATGGCCCCAATCCGCGATGGTAGGGATGCCTCGCCGAGGCGTCCGTCGAGAGAAGTCGGCGGGCTCGGCGATCCCGCCCTACCAATGATCGTCTCAGCGAAGAGGTGGTCTGAGAAAACAAGCGGAGTAGCGCATAGCACGTTTTCGGCATCATCGTAGACCCAACATGGCAACGATATCCGCGGGCAGGTGGACCGGCATGCCCGCGGCGGGAAAATCGCGGGGATTCCGGGTCACAATTACAGAATGCCTTGATTGCCCGGCCCGCAGGCTATTTCCGCTCCAGCCGCGCGATCCGCTCGTTTTCGCTGGCGTGGAGGCCGCTTTGGTATTTCCTCCAAAGCCGCGCGAGCCCGGCGGCCAAGGCTGCCAGAGTGACGAGCCAGACCCATCCTGGAACCCGGAGCTGCTGGAGGGGTTTGGTGGCGATCTGGAAGGGCGGAGAGGGTTGGCCGGGATTGCCTTTCTCGTCAAGAGGCACAACATGAATGGTCCAAAGGGAGCGGGCAGGGAGGTGTTCAAGCCGCGCGATCACCATTCCTTCGCGGGAACTAAACTGCGCCCCCTGCCAAGGGATCCATGTGACGACGACCCCTCCATCCGAGGAGCCTGGGGCGATGCTCCTGCGCTCAATCTGGAAGCCGGAGGCTTCGGGTGACGGCAATTTCCATGTGAGGACAATCTCGTGGGGGCCGGCGGAGAGAATGGTTGCCTTTTCCACTGGTGGAGCCCGGCCCGGGATAACCTTTCCTGCTCTGGAACCTTCTTCGGGTTTCCGGGGAGGGAGGCTGAGAAAGTTTTCTACCGGCAGCGAGGCTCTGCCCTGTTTCGAGGCTGGTGCTTCGATGGCAAGATCCCATGGTTCGCAGCCCGGCGATTGGATGCGGAGGCTCCAGCGGGCCTGTTTCGGGTTTTCGGGTTGCACCTCGAAGGCCTGTTCTTGACCGGCACGCACGATCATGTCGCGGGAATCCGGCGTGACAAGGATGCCCGGCGGCGCGAGGATTTCTACCGGCGCGTCCGATCCTCCGGTGTTCCTGACGACGAACCGTCCTTGAGACGGACCGTCCTGTGGAAGCCCGCCCAGTTTCAGGACTTTGGCTGGCTCCACGTCCAGCTGTGCAGGGGCAGGGAAAATCCTGATGGGAACCCTTCTTTGAAAGTTGCCGCTGCGGGCAGCCGCCTCCCCCTGGTAGTTGAGTTTGGGGATTCCGGCCACTCCAATTTGGAGGACCGATGTGCCATTGGGCGCGACGGTTGTTTCCTTGGGGGCTTTCAAAACTTCCGGCCACTCGAAGGTGATCTTGCGTTCCTCCGATGTCAGGTTTGCCACCTTCCATTCCATCGTCCCGGATTCCCTCTGCTTCGGCGTGAAGACGATTCCCTCCTTGTTCCAGGAAACCGGTGCAACCCCGCTGCCACTCACCGCCAGCACGGATTTTGAATCGGGGGCCATCTGGATTCTGTCGCGGAAATCTCGCTCCTCCGTCGGGGCGAACATCAAACGCAGCACGGCTTCTGTTCCTCCCGCCAGCCTGTAGGACCCCGAACCGCCGATGCTCCATGGCGGGTTCGGCTTGACCTGCCAGAATGCGGTTCCCCCGCCCGTGTTTCGAACAGCGATTTTCTTTTCCACGGTGTCTCCGAGAAAAACCGGTCCGAAATCCAACTCCTGCGGAAACTGGACGAGCGGTGGTTCCTCGACCAAACGAATCTGGACTGTGGCTGCGGCGGAGACCGGGGAATCAACGGACTTCGCGGCGAATGAAAAGCTGTCCGTGCCAGGGCCACCCTCGGGACCAGGTGTGTAGAGAACCGTCGCCGTGCATCGGCCGGTCCGTACCAGCTCACCCAACCTGCCCAGCCGGGGAGGCTTGCGGATCAACACGGCCATGGGCTCCACGATCCGCCCTCCGATTGTCAGGTGGATTTCGGTTGACTTTCCGACATACGCGGTGACCACAAGCGGTTTTGCCATCGGAGGAGGGACCGGGATATCCTCCTTGACCGCCGCGAAGCCGGAGATCGGATAAATCCCTGCCAGCAGAGCGATCGCAAATGAGGTTTTGTAGATCCCCTTGTTCATGGCTGGCACAAGGGAACCAGAAAAACACAACGGAAGCGAAAACAAAAGCCTGTACCGCGACCCAAAGGAAATTCCGCGAAACCATTCTCGCGCTGCCAGACTTCGTTACTACAACCTCGATTTATGGATCGCTATACCCCGCACGACTAGCTGCGAGGCGTGGCGGTCGGCCTCGGGGTTGCCGTTGGCCGAGGCGTGGCCGTTGGCCGAGGCGTAGCCGTGGGCATAGGCGTGGCGGTTGGCCTTGGATTTGGTGTTGGCGTTGGCGTTGGCGTTGGGTTCGGCGATGTTCCCCAATTGATTCCCCACTGGTTTCCAGAACTGGTGGCGAAGTCCACGGATTTTCCGGTGCTGACGGTTTGCGTGCCGGGGAAAGAGTAACCTAATTTGGTCGCCTTGATCGTATATTGAGAGGAGGAGGGGATTTTCGCGAAGGCGTAGATTCCCTGTGCGTTGGTCGTTGTCATCAAGGACCGCCCGCCGCCCGAGGCGGTCACTGTTACTCCAGAAACCGCGTTCCCGGAGGCATCCGTGATGCGGCCGCTGATGATCTCCCCGCTCCCGGTGGTAAAGACATTGTAAACGCAGTCGTCAATGCTCGTGAATGTGCCTCCGGTTGTATTAATCGTCGGCAGGCTATACCAAGCGGTGCAATCGCCCGACCAGCCGAGGTTGAGATGGTGGTAAAGCGTCGTTAAATTGTAGCCGTAACCATCGCAGACAATTTCGTGGCCGCCCGGTGCCCCGGAGATGCCAAGCAAAACAGGACAGCCGGCATCCAAGTTCGGGTTCACCATGTTATTCAGCTTGGCCCCAATTGCAGGATTGGATCCACAGACGGCATTGGAGTATTTAAAAGTAGAAACGAGGGCGTTTTTAGCAGCGGCAGTAAATGCGCCGCTCGAGTGTGCAGTATAGCTCATGCCGACAGAAACGCCGGCATCAGCACACAGCGCGCCGATGGCCTGCCGTTGGGCGAGCGTGGTGGAACTGTTAGGGGACAAAACCATGTTGCTCCAAGCATACTGCCCCCCGATCAACTGCCGGGTTTTCGAGGCACCATCTACGGTAACCGTGAAAGAAGCCTTGGTAATGCTGGTGGTGGGGTATTGCCAGAATCTCATGAGCTGGGCCATGGCGGTCGCGACACACCCGCAAACATAGTTCGAGGAGGCCCCCGGGGTAGTATATGGCGGCGTGTAGTAGTTGTAACAGGCGGCCCCACTAGCCGAGTCGTTAACTGTGGACTGGCTCCACGTGGTCAGTGTCAACGGTGCAACCCAGACATCCGAAACGCTCGGAAGCATGGCGGCCTTAACCCCCGTTGCCATCTGGGCGAGGCCCGTGAGCTGATTCCACTTGGCTTTGGCTGCCGAAGATGGGGAGGCTGCATTTGCCGCGTTGGCGGCAGCGGTCTTCAGGCTTGGCAGGCTCGCCATGCGTTTGGTCAGGTCGCTGTTGACAAGCGCGGCCAAGGGATTGTTGGGCGACGGGTCGAAATGCCCGGTTGGCGCGAAGCTCATGATCGGCTCGATTTGGTCGTCCGCCGGGACAATGACGAAACCTTGGGGGGACAAGTCGAGGACATAGTAGATCGCGGTTCCCTGGGCATTATCAAATTCCTCCACCTGTTTGATCTGCTGCCCCATGACCGTTTTGAGGGGGGAAGCATCAGCCCTCAGCCACCCCTTCACGGCTGCCTCGGCCTGGCCCACGTTCACGGGAGCGCCAAAAGCCGCCCCGAGAGTCATCAGGATGATGGTCGGGATGCAGAGCGCGTTGAGCCAAAAACCGCTTTTCCCTGCTGGGGAACACGCAACGTGCTTCAATGCTGACAAATTGAGTGGGCGGTCTGCCCCGGGTCGGTGAAGGGCGCTCTTGATTGCAGAAGGGCTTTTGTTCATGGCGCTTTTAAGATGCGCGAAAAACTTCCTTCTGTCAACGAAAATCGCCGCGAAAATCGCAGCGCGACAGCCATCTGGCTCGGGGCGGCTGCCCCGGCTGCCAGATCTAAGAACGACAGCAGGCGGAAATGCGCATCGAAAGGAGGGAAGGGCGAATGTTTGGTGCAGGGAGCACAACCGAAACGAAGTGCAGCATCGCCGGGTGTGATTAAATGTGGGTGAGGTAGAAAAAGTCCCCGCCCTTCAGGCTGGCAGACAGGAGCGCGGGCGTCCCGCCCGCTGAGGATGCGGGCAAGATGCCCACGCTCCCATCGAAGAACCTCACCCACTTTTAATCACACTCAGCATCGCCTGAACCACAAAAAATAAATCGCCAGGGCGGGCGGGCGTCAACTAATTGGTGGGAGCTAGCCATGACCTCCGACCACTCCGCCCAACCTGAAAATTTCGATGTGGTCGTCATCGGCGGCTCGCTCTCCGGTGCCGCAACCGCGATCCTGCTGCTGAGGCACAACCCCGGCCTTCGTGTCCTCGTCGTCGAAAAGCTGCCCGCTTTCGGACGCCGCATCGGGGAGGCGACGGTCGAGGTCAGCGGGTATTTTCTCGGCCGCGTGCTCGGGCTCACGCATTACCTGAACGAATCCCACCTCGTGAAACAGGGCCTGCGGTTCTGGTTTGCAAACGACGAGGTGGAATCGCTCGAACAGGCGGGCGAGATCGGCGGCGGCTACCTTTCGCGGATGCCCTCGTATCAGATCGACCGCTCGACGTTTGACGAGGAAGTGCTGCGCCGCGCCTGCCTGGCCGGAGCCACGCTTCTGCGTCCCGCCACGGCCTCGAACATCCGGCTCCAGCCCGGCGGGATGCAGACGCTCGATGTCTGCCATGGCGAGCAAAAATGCCAAATCGGCGCGCGCTGGATCGTCGATGCCTCCGGGTTGGCCGCCATCCTCGCGCGCCAAGAAGGCTGGTGGAGGCCGAATGCCGAGCATCCCACGACCTCGGCTTGGTCGCGGTGGAAAGGAGTGAAGGACTGGGACAGCCGCGAGCTGGCCGAGAGGTTCCCGCAATGGTCGAAAGCCGTCTATGGCACGCGCAACACAGCCACCAACCACATCGTCGGCGACGGGTGGTGGAGCTGGTGGATCCCGCTCAAAGGCGGAGATGTCAGCGTCGGGGTCGTCTTCGACCAGCGGCTGGTGGACTTTCCCAGCGAGGGCGGAAACGTCGGCGACCGGCTGAAAGCCTTCCTGATGCGGCATCCGGTCGCAAGGGAGATGCTGGCGGACGCGCACCACATCGGGGACGACCTGCACTGGCGCAAAAACCTCGCGTATTATTCGACGACGTTTTCCGGCGACGGCTTCGCCCTCGCCGGCGACGCGGCGGCTTTCATCGACCCGTTTTACAGCCCCGGAATGGATTGGATTTCGTTCACGGCGAGCAGCGCGGCCCACCTCATCACGCAATCTTTCCGCGGCGCGGCCATGCCCGAGTTGATCGCGCGCCACAACCGCGATTTCTCGGTGTGCGCCCGCCGCTGGTTCGAGGCCCTCCACAAGGACAAATACGAATACATGGGCGAGTTCGACTTGATGCGCCTCGCGTTCCGGCTCGACTACAGCCTTTACGTGTGGGGAGTCGTCGAGCAGGTGTTCCACACCGGAGACGAGGCGTATTACACGCCGCCGTTTTCGCCGCCGAGCGGATTTTTCTTCTGGAAGCTCATGAGTTCCTACAACCGGCGGTTCGCGGCGATCGCCCGCCGGCGCCGGCGCCTCGGCCGCCTCGGCCGGTCGAACCGCAACCGCCGCTTCCTGTCCCCGGGCTACACCCTCAACCGCGGAAACATGGCTCACCTTTTCCCCATGCTGCTGGACTGGGCGAAGCTGGAACTCGCCGAAGGCTGGCACTCCTGGCTGGGGCCCCGAGCCTGATGTGAGAAGGCGGATCGCAGCGGTTCGTGCCCCGTGTCACATGATGACAAAACGCTGTCAGCGCCCGAGAAAAGCCGCCATGCGCTCCATGGCGGTTTTGATCTGTTCGAGGCTGGCCGCGAAGCTGCAGCGGACGTGGCCCTCGCCGCTCGGGCCGAACGCGGTTCCGGGCACGACCGCGACCTTGTGTTCGTGCAGGAGGCGCATGGTAAACTCGCGGCTCGTGAGCCCGGTGGAGGTGATTTTCGGAAACACGTAGAACGAGCCATTGGGCTTCAGGCATTCCAGCCCCATGTCGTTCAGCGCGCGGGTGATGAAATTCCGGCGCCGCTCGTATTCGCGGCGCATGCTGGCCACGCTCTCTTCCCCGCGCTCGAGGGCCTCGACCGCGGCGTCCTGGCCCATGATCGGCGCGCAGAGGATCGCGTATTGGTGGATCTTCATCATGGCCTCGATCAGCGGGGCCGGCGCGCAGGCATACCCGATCCGCCAGCCGGTCATCGCGAAGGCCTTGGACAGGCCGTGCAAAAAAACCGTCCGCTCCTGCATGCCGGGGCAAGTTGCGATGGTCGAGTGGGTCCCGCCCTCGAATGTCAGCTCGCTGTAAATCTCGTCGGTCATGACGACCAGGTCGTGGCGCACGCAGATTTCCGCGATCGGCTCCCACTGCGCGGCGGTCATCGTGGCTCCGGTGGGGTTGGTCGGAAAATTCAGCATGAGCACCTTCGCGCGGGGGGTGATCGCTTTTTCGAGCGCGTCGGCGCGGAGCGAAAACCCGTCTTCCGCCTTGGTCTCGACCGCGCGGGCCACGCCGCGGGCGAGCGTGATGCTGGGCGCGTAGGAGACGTAGCAGGGCTCGTGGTAGAGCACCTCGTCGCCGGGGTTCAGCAATGCCCGCAGCGCGAGATCGATCGCTTCCGAGACCCCGACCGACACCAAAACTTCCGAGAGCGGCTCGTATTTCAGGCCGAACTTATTTCGGACATAATCGGCGATCGAGCGGCGCAGGCGCGGGAGGCCGAGGTTCGAGGTGTAGCCGGTCCGCCCCTTTTCGAGCGCGTAGATCGCGGCCTCGCGGATGTGCCACGGCGTGGCGAAGTCCGGCTCCCCGATGCCCAAGGATATGACATCGTCCATCGTCTGGACGATATCGAACAAGTCGCGGATCCCCGAGCGGGGAATGTCGCGGACGTGGTCGGCGAGACGGATGTTCACGGCGAGACGGACAGCCGCTCGGGAGCGGAATCCAGCTGGTGGAAGGCCCCGTTTTCCTTGTAGGTCTTGAGGCGGAAGTGCGTGGCCGTGGACTGCACGGCGTCAATCGTGCTCAGCTTCTGCGCGACGAAGGCGGCGGCATTCCGAAGGTTCGAGGCCTCGACGATGATCAGCAAATCGTAGCCGCCGCTCACGAGGTAGCAGCCCTGCACCTCCTCGAACTTCGCGATGCGGGCGGCGATGCGGTCGAACCCGCCGTCGCGCTCGGGCGTGATCTTCACCTCGATGATCGCCGTCACTTTTTCCGTGTCCCACTTCTCGCGGTTGATGATCGCCTGGTAGCCGAGAATCACGCCCTCCGCCTCGAGCTTGGCGATGGCCGATTCGACTTCGGCGAGTTCCATGTCGAGCAGGCGCGCCATGTCGGCGCGGGGCATCAGTGCATTTTGTTGCAGGAGATCAATAATCGCGTCCATGAGAATTCCATCATGAAAACCCAGCCGCCTCTTGGCAAGCGCAGGAAATCGGCGTAACGTCTCCGGCATGCCCAAAAGCCACCAACAAGCTCTGCCCCGCAGAGACTGAACCAGCTCCGTGGATCTCTCATGGTGACGTTGAACCGAAAAGATGTGACGGTCGTCGGGTGCGGGTTTGCGGCGAAGTATCCCGAGGGCGGCGGAAATTTCTCCGTGCCGCTCCAGTATCTCCTCGGGCTCCGGCGCATGCGCCGACCGGCGCTCTGGCTCGAGATCATGCAGTCCACCGGCGACCGCCGGCGCGACACGCTCATCGCGGAGACGTTCCGCGGGCGCCTGCGGGAATTCGACCTCGACCGCCAGTATTGCCTGATCATCTTTCCTGGGAACCCCGCCACGCAGGATTTGGCCGGCGCCCGGTTTTTCGGGATGACGCGCCGGAAGCTCCTCGACCTGGTCGCCGGGCCGTGCGTGCTGCTGAACCTGAGCTATTCGATCCGGAACCCGCTGCTCGGGATGTTCAGCCAGCGCAAGCTCTGCAGCCTGGATCCGACCGAGGTGTGTTTCTGGATGCGGCGGATGGAAATGGGGCAATCCGAACACGACGAGTTCTGGTCGATCGGGCTGAACATTTACGGCCCGGGCTCGCGCGTGCCCGCGACCGCCGTGCGCTGGAAAACCTATTTCCCGCTCGTGGACACGACGCTGTTCGAGGCGGCTCCCCGCCCGCCGGAAGACCGCTTCACCACGATCGGGCAGTGGTATTGGGACGGAAACATCGAATGGGACGGCGAGTGGCGGGACTTCTCGAAAAAGGCCGCGTTCGAAAAATTCACGGACCTGCCCGCGCTGCATCCCGGCGCACGCTTCGAGCTGGCCATGAACCTTGCCGCCGATGACCCGGAGCGGAAGCGGATCAGCGACCTCGGCTGGCACCATGTCGTGCCGCACTCGATTGCCCGCACCCCACGCCTTTACTATAATTACCTGCGCCGCTCGACCGCGGAATTCACCGCCATAAAACTGGAAAGCTTCACCATGTCCGGCTGGCTCAGCGACCGCTCGGCCGTGTATCTCGCCCTGGGCCGACCGGTGATCACCGAACCCACCGGCGCGGACCCCTTCCTGCCAGAGCAAAGCGGGATGTTTTTTGCCCGCAACCTGGAAGAAGCATCCGAGGCGGTCCGGCGGGTGCGGTCCGATTGGAACCCCCTGTCAAAAGCCGCCCGGCGTTGCGCGAAAGAATGCTTCGACGCGGTCGTCAACCTCCGGAAGATGCTCGGCTGAGCGGCCTGCGATCCAGACCGGGAGGGCGAACCTCCGCGCCCCTATTTTACGGCTCAGACGGAGCTTCGCCCTCCCAGGGTTTGCGTGACGCGCAGACGCACGTTTTCCCTTGCATTGGAAAGGAGCGCGGGATAGGTATCATTCATGCCCTCCGCAAAGAATCCGATATTGCAAAAACTGCTCGATAAATTCAGCGATTCGCGGGATTTCACGATTTCTTTTGTCCTCCACGTCATTCTCGTGGCGGTCTTTGGGACGACCGTGCTTTTCCAGGCGGTCCAGGAGCCGCCGGATTTCGAGGGCGAACCAGGCGGCTTCACCAGCAATGACGCCACGGTCGCAACCCCTCCCCCGCAGAAGACCACCGTCCAGTCGCCGAATATCACCGTGACCCCCAACTCCAACACGGTGAACGCCATCACCACGGTAGCCCCGTCAACCGCAGAGTTCACCATGGCACCGATGATCATCACCCCGGTCAACGCCGCAGCCTCCGCGCCGGAAATCATCAAGCCCAAACCCGCCACTGTCGCGCCCGACGGCCTGACCCCCACGCAGGCCTCCGCCATCAAAAAATTCACCGGCGGCTGGGGCAAGGGCACCGGCAGCGGGACCGGCGTCCGCCAGCGGGAATTCGAGTTCACCGCCTACATCGGCCAATACGGGACGACGGACAACTGGAAATCCACGATCCACATGGTGGACGACAAAATCGACAACGGCAGCCTCCCGAACCTCCTCTACTTCATGCAGTCGAGGTCGAAAAACAAGGTCAAGACCAACTACACAAACGTCAAAGCCATCAAGCTCGACACCGACGAGATTTTTTCGGTCAAGCCCCCGTTCATTTTCATGACGGGAACCAGCGATTTCAGACTCAGCACCAGGGAAGTGGAAAACCTCCGGAAATATATCCAGCTCGGCGGTGCGGTCTGGGGCGACAGCTCGGTCCCCGGAAGATTCTCCCGCTTCGACATCGCGTTCCGGCGGGAGATGAAGCGGGTGATCCCCGATGTGGACAAGGACTGGGAGCCCCTGCCGCTCAACCACCCGATCTTCACCTCCCAAGCTTATTACCCGGAGATCAAGGATGTCCCATCCGGGTTGAACTACTACCGCGAGTCGGTCTATGCGCTGAAAATCTACGGCGAGGTGGCCATCATTTACACCCCGAACGACTACGGCGACATGTGGCAGGTCGGGCTCAAGGACAACGGGCAGATCGATGAGCGCAGGGACGTGAACTGGCATTTCGTCGCGATCAATCCGGTGATCTGGGACAACCGGGACACCTACATTCGGAACATCTCGCAAAACTCTCTGACCGATACCTACAAGTTCGGGACCAACATGGTCATCCACCTTCTCACCCGCTGGGAAGACAAGACCCGCACCGCCAAGTCTCTGTAGGGAAACTTCTACCCGCCCGCCGAAATCCTCAGGATTTCGATTCGGTCTCCGTCGCGGAGGGGTGTGCCTTCCCATTCGGACTTCCGCAAGGCTTGGCCGTTGTGCTCGACGAGCACCAGAGGGCCGGGCAGCCCCATTTCATCCACCATGCCTGCCACCGTGACAGAGTTCAGGTGGCGCTCGGCTCCGTTGATCACCAGCGTCTTCATGCGGCACCAAGGATGCCCGCATCCCAATCTTTCCAGACCGGCTCCAGCCCCATGCGGGCCAGCACGCCGCCCATGGTGCGCGCGTCCCGGTCGTCGGAAATCGCGAACTGCCCGGCTGCCGCTGCCCCGCCGGTTCCATCCACCGGTTTCCCGCGGACCGTGAGGTGAAGCGCCTCGCGCCCTTGTCCCGTGTAGCCGCCCGGCTCCGTGTGGCTGCCCGCGCTCATCATCGTCACACCAAGCGGTGCGACGATGTCGCGCAAAGCCCTCGGCTCGCGAGTGCTCAGCACGATGCCGGCGGTGGGAAAAGTCACGCGCAGCGCGCAGAGAAGCTGGATGAAATCCCGGTCGGGCAACGGGTGCGGGGGCTCGAACTCCCCCGCCGCCGGCCGCAGCCTGGGAACACTCACCGTGATTTGCGAGCGCCAGCAGGTGCGCTCCAAATACTCCAAGTGCGCCGCCAGCGCCAATGCTTCCTCCCGCCAATGCCAGAGCCCGAAGAGCGCCCCGATCCCGATCCTGCGGAACCCCGCTTCGCCGCCGCGCTCCGCGGTGTCCATCCGCCAGCCAAAATCCTTTTTCGGCCCGTGAAGGTGCATTTTCCGGTAGGTCTCGCGGTGGTAGGTTTCCTGGTAAACAACCAGCCCCTCGGCTCCGGCACCCACCAGCGGCCGGTAGTCTTCGGCCTCCATCGGGGCCACCTCGATCGAGAGGCCGGGAACAAACCCGCGCAGCCGCGCGATGCACTGCGCCAGATACTCGCCGCCCACAAACTTCGGGTGCTCGCCCGCCACCAGCAAAATATTCCGGAACCCCTGGGCCGCCAGGTGCCTCGCCTCGGCCTCGACCTGGCCGATCTCGAGCGTCACACGCTGGATCGCATTCTCGCGTGAAAACCCGCAATAGGCACAGGAGTTGATGCATTCGTTCGAGAGATAAACCGGCGCGAACAGGCGCATCGTGCGGCCGAAATGCCGTCTCGTCAGCGCCGCGGCACGCCCCGCAAGCTCCCCCAGGGCGCGGTTGTCCATCGGCCCGAGAAGCGCCTCGAACCCCCTCACAACACGGGATTTCACCCGCTGAGATTGGTCGAATATTTCTGAAAACGGCATGCTGTAAAATGTCGGTGATCCCCCTGGAAAATACACGACCTGTCACGGATAGCATCAGAATTTCTGGCGCGGATTTTATTTATTGCATTTAGTCCGACTATTTGTAATAAGTGTTTTTGTGATTTCCCGTCCCTTTTGGCTTGATCGTATCGAAACCTGCTGGCGAAAGGCCTCCATCGTCTGGCTTTCCGGTGTCCGCCGCGTCGGCAAAACCACGCTGGCGGCCGGACTGGGGAATACCGAGTTTCTGAACTGCGACCTGCCCTCCACCCAGCGGCTGCTCGAAGACCCCGAGGCCTTTTACCGATCCCTCTCCAAGCCGCGGCTCATTCTCGACGAGGTCCATCAGCTTCCCGATCCGAGCCGCCTGCTCAAAATTGGTGCGGACGCATTCCCTGAGCTTAAAATCCTCGCGACCGGCTCCTCGACTCTCGCCGCCACGCAGAAGTTTCGCGACAGCCTCGCCGGCCGAAAGCGCAACCTGCACCTGGTTCCGGTGCGCCACGAAGAACTGTCCGCCTTCGGCGTGCGCGATCTCCGCCTCCGCCTTCATCGCGGCGGCCTGCCCCCGGCGCTGCTGGGAGAGGACTACGACCCCGGCTTTTATTCCGAATGGCTCGACTCCTACTACGCCCGCGATGTGCAGGAACTCTTCCGGGTGGAAAAGCGCAGAGGCTTTCTCAAGCTCGTCGAAAGCGTTCTGCGCCTCAGCGGCGGCCAGATGGAAGCAACTGCCCTTGCGGGCCTCTGCGGTCTGAGCCGGCCCACGGTCCTCACCTACCTCGACGTGCTGGAACTCACCCATGTCGCCGCTTTCATCCGTCCCTACTCGAAGGGAGGGAAGCGAGAACTTGTCCGCCAGCCCAAAGTTTACGGCTTCGATACCGGCTTCGTCGCGTTTGCCCGGGGGTGGGCCGACCTTCGCCCGGAGGACTGCAGCCTCCTCTGGGAGCATCTCGTCCTCGACCGCCTGCTTTCCGACCCCGGCGAGCCGACGGTCATGTATTGGCGAGACAAGGACGGGCATGAGCTGGATTTCGTCCTCCCCGGCAGCCGCGGCGTCGCCGATGCCATCGAGTGCAAATGGGACGCCGCCCGCTTCGAACCCAAAAACCTCCAAGTCTTCCGCTCTCTCCATCCGGCCGGAAAGAATTTCGTTGTCGCCACCAATGTCCCGACCCCGCACACCCGAAAAATTGGCGGGCTCACGGTCACCTTCACCGGGCTCGATGCGCTCGCGATCTGATGCCGCACAGGCATTGTGATCGCCCCCTGAAATTTGTTCTGTCGCGGCGCGATCAAACCTGGACAGTGCGCGATCAAACTTGGACACGCACAAAGCGCCCCCATTCGCCCGCCGGAGCGTAGCGTAGGCGGGCGAATGGGGGCGACGCCGCAGGGCGGGG
>Ga0118677_10000996_pt1 | contig 60973 bp, 74 predicted proteins | sample AliMusrvi5mmetaG_FD_86154 | JGI IMG/M metagenome (GOLD analysis project Ga0118677, IMG submission 86154) | reverse complement strand
GGGTTGGGGGGAAGGTAGCGGAACGATGTCTGCCGCGGCCTATTTCATGGGGCGTGATCTGGCGGCACGGCAGGAGGTGCCGGTAGGCCTCATTGATCTCAATATGGGACCCCAATTCCCTGTTTCGTGGCTCAGTCGGGAATCGTTGCTGGAGACGGCGAAGTTTTACGGCAAGACGGATGTGGAAGGCGTTGTAACGCACCAAATTCACAGTGAAAGACCGGAATGCTTTTGACGGTTTGCGGTTTCGCGGCTGGCTGGTGGAACACAAGGAAAGGCTCGCACACGAGTTTTTTAACGCGGGCAGCCATGACGATTTTTACTACAAGATGTATTATTTTCTGCTCGATCCCTTGGTGCAGCCGGCCAAGGCCGGTGAGGGCGAGCGGACTTATCACATCTATTTCGATCTGAAAGACACCCGCAGCCGCACCAAAATTGACAAGCTCAAGAAGGTTCTCCGCAACCGCAAACGGGATTCCCAGGGCAAGCTGGTTTCCCGCCTCCAAAGCATCCCCGCCGAACAGCTCCAATTGATGCAGTTGACGGATTTTCTGCTGGGTGCGCTCACGTATCGGAATCGTCCCCAAGCCAGCCAAAGCCAGGCCAAGCTCGCCTGTGTGGCGCATATTGAAAAACTCGCCGGATTTTCGCTGATGGGCAGCACCCCGAACGGATTGACCAAGTTTAATTTTTACACGTTCACGCCACAGGAGGTGTGCCTGTGAGCGACTTGCCATTGCCAGCTTGGGTTCCACCATTGGTGCCGGTCACGCCGACGACTTTTAGCGCTTGCGACGGATGATTGTAAAAACTGGCCGCTGCCAATGCTAACGTCTGCCGCGCATCATCCACTCGGATCCGTGTCGCGCGCGGATTCAGCCCGGTATCGTGTTCGAACACGATGGCGGCCGCGCCGCGATCAATCGCCGCCTCGACATACCGGTGCCCGTCGGTCTTGACGCCGGGCATCGCAACAAACAGGTTGCCGGGTTTGACGCGCCGCGAATCATAGGAAATGCCAGTAATGTCCCGGTCGAGTGAACCTTCGACAGCCAAGGGGCGAACGGTTTGAAGAATCTCGGTGAGTTTCATCAGAGTTTCGCCACCTTTTTCTCGTCGGGATCAGCAAATTGCGGCGGAATCGCCAGGTACTGCGTCACTTTTTCCGCCACACCGCGAAAAACCGGTCCCGCCACCGAGCCGCCGTAGTAGGCGCCACCGACCGGGTTGTCGAGCGACACCAAAATCGAAATTTCCGGATCGGCCGCCGGCAGGTAGCCGATGAACGATGAATAATATTTTTTGACGTATTGCCCGTTCTCGATTTTTTCCGCCGTGCCAGTCTTGCCGGCGACATCGTAGCCTTTCACCGCCGCCTTCGGCGCCGTGCCTTCCGGCGATGCCACCCGGCGGAGCGCGGTCGCCATCAAAATGCTTGCGCGCAATGTGATCGGCTGCCGAACTTCCTGCGACTGAAATTTCGCAACCGTCGTGTTGTTCTCATCCACGACGCTCTTGACTATGACCGGCTTCATCAAATGGCCACCGTTGGCAATCGCGTTCATCGCCATCATCATCTGCAGTGGCGTCGCCGCGATTTCGTGCCCCATTGGGATGCGGCTGATCGAAAGCGGATTCCACTTCGCCAGCGGATGCGCGATGCCGGAAACTTCCCCTGGCAAATCGATACCGGTCTTGTGCCCAAACCCGTACGCGCGAATGTAGTCGTACAATCGGGCCGCCCCGAGCTTGGTGACCCCGATTTTCGCCGCGCCAATGTTGCTGGAATGGAATAAGATTTCCTCAACGCTCAACACGCCGTACGGATGCGAATCATGCAGAATCCGCCCGGCAAACGACCACGCGCCATGCTCGCAATCAAACCGGTCGGCCAGTGTCACCAAGCCATCGTTCAACGCACCGGAGCAGACGACGATTTTGAATGTCGAACCAGGCTCTGCCACGTCGCTGACGCACCGGTTTCGTCGGGCATCCGCTGAAAACCCGCCGGGGTTGTTTGGATCAAACGTCGGCCGGGAACTCATCGCCAAAATCTCACCGGTCTTTGGCCGGGACACGATGATCACGCCGGCTTGCGGATGAAATTCCTCCATCGCCTTTTCCAACTCGACTTCGGCGATGTGCTGGATGACCTGGTCCACTGTCAGCACCACGTTATAGCCGTCACGCGGCCCGATTTCCTCATCGCGATTGGCGCGAATTTCGCGGCCTTTCCGGTCGCGCTCAATGACTTCGTAGCCGGCCACGCCGGTCAGATATTTATCCAGCCCGGCTTCGATGCCCTGCACGCCTTTGTGATCGTTATCCACAAAACCAATCACATGGCTCGCGAGCGGTCCGTTAGGATAGGTGCGGAGAAATTGATCCTCGAAAACCAGCCCTTTAATTTTCAGGGCTTTGATTTGCGTAACAGTGTCCTCGTCTACTTTTAGTTTCAGCCGGACGTATTTGCCGGAACCTGTCAGGCGTGTGGTCAGAGACGCCTCATCCATTTTCAGCCACGGCGCAAGTTGCCGGGCAATGGCCGGCGCGTTGGAAGTCGTGATGCTCGGGTCGGCGGCAATGATGCGGACGGATTGGCTGTTGGCAAGCATGTTGCCGTTGCAATCGCGGATTTCACCGCGCCGGCCTTGCCGGTGGATGACTTGTTCGCGATTTGAAGCAGCTTCGCGGCTGAGTGCGGCATGGCGAAAAATCTGCAGATCAACCAAGCGGCACGCCAGCGCCGTGAAGGCCAGCGACAGGCCGGTCACGACCATCAACGCGCGGTGCCGATGGGTCAGCTTGATCATCGCGACGCCACCACTTTGGTTGCCGGTCGGGCCGGTTTGACGGTTTTCTGCGCGGCGGCGGGTTGGACCGCCGGCAGGAAGCGGGCATCCCATTCGGGGCCGGGTTCGAGCAAGCGAATGGTTTGCGTCTCTTTCGGCGCGGCCAGACCGAGGTTGGCTTGCTGGCAGCGCGCTTCGAGGTAGACCGGGGACTTGAGTTGCGCGAGTTGCGCGGCGAGCATGGTGTTGCGTTTCTCGGTGGCAGAGAGAGTGGTTTCACGTTTCTTGATTTCGTCGCCAAGCCGGTAAATCTGGTTCTTCTGCCAGACGTAGCCGACACCGATGGCCGAGATGGCGAGACATGTGATCAATGACTTGGCCACATTGCCAAACCGCAACGACTCCCGTTTCCGATTGCTTCTCATACTTCCAAGTTACTCAGGGAGCCGCCTCCTTGGAGCAGCTCCCTGTGGGGTTCCCCACTCCCATCAAATTTTTTCAGCGACTCTAAGTTTTGCGCTTCGCGCCCGCGGGTTGTCCCGAACCTCCTCCAAGGTCGGCGTTACCGGCTTGCGCGTCACGAGGCGCATGACTTCCTTGCGCCCACAGGCACATCCCACCAACTGCGGCGGACAAACACACCCGGTGCTCATCCGCACAAAAAACTGCTTCACAATCCGATCTTCCAACGAGTGAAAGCTGATCACCGCCAGACGACCACCGGACTGCAACACATTCACCGCCGCAACTAGACCGCGTTGCAGGTTTTCCAACTCGCGGTTCACATGAATCCGCAACGCTTGGAACACCCGTGTGGCCGGATGGATTCCGCTCCGCTTCGGACCGAGGACTTGCTCAACAATCCCGGCCAGTTGCGTCGTGGTCGTAATGGGTTGCCGGGCGCGCTCCCGCTCGATCCGCAGGGCAATCGCCCGCGCGCGGCGTTCCTCGCCGTACACCCGGAAAATCCGTGTCAACTCATCCACACTTGCTTCTCGAAGAACATCCCAAGCTGTCGGGCCGGTGGTGCGATTCATCCGCATGTCCAGTGGTCCTTCGCGCTGGAAACTGAACCCGCGCGACGGTTCATCGAACTGACGTGAACTCACGCCCACGTCGAACACTACCCCGTCCACTGCTGTTACGCCCAGACTCATTAACGTCTCCTGTAGCTCGGCGAAGTTCGCGCGCAATAATTGCACGCGCCCCTCGTGCGCCGCCAACCGTTCCCGGCTGGCTGCCAGCGCCTCGTCGTCGCAGTCCAATCCAATCAAGCGGCCATCCGGCGCGCAGGCCCGCAAAATTCGTTCTGCGTGCCCGCCGCCGCCAACGGTGCAATCCACATACAATCCGCCCCGCTGCGGCCGCAACTGCGTCACAACTTTCTCCAACAAGACCGGTGTGTGGTAGGTCATTCGGTAGGTGGAACCGGTAAAAATTTATTCCCCACTGCCCGACACGACTCCCCGCTCCACTCCGCCCTGACCTTCACAACCTGTCTGCTTGAAATTTCATGGCCGCGACTCGTGCCGCCCACTGCTGTCGCGCCGGACGTTTTCCACGGCATACACCGTCGACTCGTCAATCAAGTCCGAAACCATCTCCGGCAAACTCCCCGCGGCCAAGGTGCCGCCAGCCGCCGGCCGAACGCCGCGCTGTTCGAGTTTGGGAAATTGGTTCAAGGTGGGCAACCGAAACTGCCGCGCGCCACTGCCGAGACCGGTGACGCTGCGGTTCACGTTAAACAAACCAGCAATGCCATTGCGCGTCATGGGTTCCTCAAATTCCTAATGCCTTGGCCGACCTAGCAAACTCTGCCGTCGAACTCTTGTTAATTTTTTCGTGCTGTGCCGGCGACCAGATTTCAAATCCCTTTAACACTCCCACCAATACTGCTTCACTCTGAATACCGGCATGTTTCCGCAACTTCTCAGTCAATAAAATTCGCCCCTGCTTATCCACCGGTGTTGCATGGCCACCGCCGGCGATGATCCGCAACGCATTCCGCCGCTTGTCGCCGATGGAAATGTCGTCCGCTTTCTCCATCATCTTCTCCATGGCGGATTCCGACAGGACATACAAATGGCTCCCCGGCAAAGGCAATACATAGAATTCTTGAGTGCCACTCGCCGCAGCTCGCCATTTTGCCGGGATCGCCAGTCGGTTCTTCTCGTCAACCGCATGCCGGAACTCGCCGACAAATACCGTCCGTTTTAATAACTTGACCATTTGGACTCGTGGTTCCTCCTTGTTACCACCAATCCCCACTACTCCCCACTTTGTCCCACAATCAGGAATGAGCGTCAACAACTTTTTTGCGATTTTTTTTGGTTACCGGAAGAACCAACAATTAGGTGTGAGCAGGCGTGATTACCTGTGAATAGCCGTTATTTCCCAAGCCGGCGCGGCTTTGGTGTGTGTCGCCAGCGGCGGGCGAGGTCTGAGTAGTATTTCCCTGAAACACCCTCATTCATGTTAGTCCGAGCAAAGATAAGATTCATAGGTGCCCAAACCCGCCTCTTGTTTAACGCGCCGTGGATCACCTATTAATACCCCTTTAACAGCCCGTTCAAACGCGCGCACGCCCGCAGGCACGAACCGCGTGTGATACGCGCGGCCGGGACTTTCACTGAGATTCAACAACACCGGCTCTTGCTCGCAGATCGGGCCGGTGTCCAAACCTTCATCACACCAAAACCACGTCACGCCACTAACACGCTCTCCACTCAGTACGGCCCAGCGGATCGCGTCGGGGCCGCGATGGTATGGCAAGATCGACGGATGAAAAATTAGTGTGCCGAGCAACGGCGCTGACCAGTCATGCCGTGATAGAACTTTCGTCAACTTCGGCGCGACCGCAAACGTTGCTTCTTCAGGTGCTGTCACGCGCGCCAGGCCAGTGGCTTCACACACATCAATACATCGGTCGCCGAACTCGCCGGCACCGTCATATATATAATATGACGACCTCACTGGAAATCCCCGTAGTAACGGAATCCCTGCACGGCGCGAAAGTGACCACCGTAACCACTGCCGGCCGACAAGCCTTTTTCCTTCGAGCGCTTCATGGTACCTAAACTACGCACCTTGTCGCCGCCAAATAACACCGCGCTGATCTGTGCCCACTTCGGATCACGACGTAGGGCCGCGCACAAGCCGGGATGCGAGGTGTGAAACAAAGTCTGCAGGCGCTTGCCGTAACGGTTTTCTCCGCGCAGGTACATTTCGCAAAGCGCGTTCAGGAACCGCAGGCCCACACCAGCGCCCTGCCATTCCGGCATCACAACAAGCCGACAAGCCCGCGCTTCGCGCAAGCCAGGGCGCGTGCCGAATGCGACATGGCAAACCAACTCGCCCTCAACCACACCGACAAAATTCGTCGCCGCAATCATGTGCGGCAGCTTCAAATAATGATGCGGCTCAAACAGCGGCCAGTAACGCCAGTCGGTTTGCCAGATTTCAAGCTCGAACTTTGGGCGTCGCCTAAGACTCCCGCCTGAGAATCGGCACGTCTTCGTGTCGAATACCTAGTCGGGTTCTAACCAGTCGAGGATGTCGTAGTGGCAACTGAGCAACACGCACTGGCCGCCGGTCCGGCGCCAGGCTTTCTGAAACGCGAGCGCACCGAACCGCGCGATCTGACGATCCACCACGCTGGTGAACTCGTCGACCACGACTTGCTTCGGTGCGTCGCAGATCACGCGCGCGAGATTGGCGCGGAACTTCTCACCGTTCGACAACACACCAAACGGCCGGAGCCAGGACGGCACGCTGCCGAGGCCGACCGCTGCCGCTTCTTTACCGAGTGTTTTCTTCGATGTCGGCCAAGAGACGAAGTCCATGACCGGCGGCGCGGAACAAACCAAAGGTGATGACGCCACTACCTAAAATTATCACACAGGGCAGGAAAACCGGCCCATGAAGCTCACCGCCAAACTTCAACACAATAAAACTGACTACAGCAAACACTGACAATGCCAGCGACCAATCGCCAATACCGATTAACAACCGGCTGATTGTCGCGGCGGATTTGACGTGCTGAAGATGAATGGTCTCACGCGACGGAGCCGCAGCTGGTGCCGGTTCTGGGTCAGGGATGATTGGGCCATCAGGAATAACCATTCCAGCTTTACACTTTGGACAGCCGACAACCTTACCGGCCAATTCATCATCGGCAGCACTTTCAGCCCCGCACTTTAGACATTTTGCGTTGATACTCATACTGTCAATCCTTTCTTTTGCGCTTCACTCGGTAGACGGCCGGATTCTCCGCAGCCAGCGACAATTGCGGTTCGGCTTTGACGTGGGATAGCGCGCCACCCTTGCCGACCCGGCTTCAGCGTCAACTCTGAAAATATCGGCACTGGGATCAGGGTTTTGGATTGCTTAGCCAAGCTAAAATTTCCCCAGCTGTTTTCTCCGGCCACGCGGCGCGCACGGCCAGCTCAATTTTCGCAGGATCGCGGCGATAAGCCGCGCGCAACTGCTTCGACCAAGCAACCCACGGGTCGACAGTATATGTATTGGCCTCCGCCTTAGTGACACGACCGGAATGGACCTTTTTGCCGGGCCAATCGAGCGGCTGTTTGCCAGTGATAAATTCTGGAGGATCGCCAGTTCCATGCAAAAGATAATCGACGCTGCACCCCATCCAATCTGCCAGTTCTTTCAGTGTTGCCGGATATGGGAGTGATCCTTTTTTCCAATTTCCTACCGCAACATGGCTGACGTTCAGCTCGCGTGATAGTTTCAAGGCCGTAATTCCACACTGGTCCATTAGCCAATTTAGGCGCTTACCAAAACTTTCATTTTTCTGTTGACTGCTCATGTAACTTTATGTAAGTTGTCATCAGTTATGAAAAACATGGCTGCATTACTTAACACTGCCGGCGACCGGAAACAACTCGACAAATTAATCCCCTCCCCCTCCGCGCTGCGGATGTTTGATGCGATAGCGCGGAAATTGGGCACGTCACGGCAGGCGGTGGCTGCCGCCATCGGCTCTAAAGGCGAGGTGTTGATCTGGGCATTTTCGCGCGGCAAATCCGGCCGCGCCGCCGAAATCCGGCAACTGGCGCTGGCCGAAATTGACCGGCTGATCGAAGACCAACAGGCGGTGGCGGCGTGAAAAAATCCACGACACACGCCGAGCGCTCCCCCACCCCCGGTGTAATTGCGCGTCACGTTGGGCAGCAGAAGTTTGAAGATTTCCATGCCGGCGGATTCTGCCACTCGCACCACGGAAGGACAAGGGCGATGACGACCGACCAGATGATCTGTTTCAATACCTGTCGGCGTGGGCGTGACTTTATCGCCATAGGCCGGGAGTTGTTTTATGTCGGCTTTAATATGGGTACTCAAAGCAGCGCATCTCCTGAAAAAATCCTTACTGCCATCGAAGAAAAGCGACGGGCACTTGGCCTGGGCGGTTTTGAGGCCGAGCACATGCTGTGGCTGTACGAATTTTATCAGGCCGGCAAGTTGAGCGAGGAGCAACGGAACTAATGGAAAAACCTCTCAAAGACGAAGCCAGGTTGATTCTAGTTGGTAGCCACACTGTCTCCGATGCCGATCTCACCCCGCCCGAAATGTGTTTAACAGTTAAACACATTTCCATTGAACAAATTGAGGCCGGCATTGAGAGCCAACTTGCAGAAGAGGAATTTCACCGTCACCAGCGCGCATTATCGGCCATGCGCGCCGGTGCATTATTTTACTGCCTAAAATGCGCGATGGAAGTCTCTGGCCGGAAGTACACCGGGTTTTGGGCGCACTGCGAAAATCGGTTTGGTGTGACCCGTGGAACGATTTCTCGAAAAATGACACTTGTCGCGCGCTGGGCCTCAAAAAACGGTGGCAACAAAAAGCTAATCACTCAACTGGCTAAGGCGGCGCAACTTGATCCGGCTGCTAAAAACGCGCCCAAAGCCGTGCAGCTCGCGTTCAAATGGATTGACGGCTTGGATTTATCGGACGTGTATCGCCGCGAGCGCCTCGTCAACTACGGCCCGCAAAACACCGGCAAGCTGCTCGGTGATCCGAAAAAGGGCCGGCACACCGGCGAAAATATCCAGTTGAAAAAACAGGCGGAAGCCGGCGGCGCCGCCGCCACGCTCGGCGAGTTTCTGGATGAGTTCCTCAACAACAAGATTTACGAGCAGTTGACTGATGCCGACCTGCAGCACCTGCGCGAGCGGGTCGTCGAGTTTGAAACCGTGGTCAGCAATCTGGCGCTGGCCCGCAAATTGAAACGGCTGCCGGATAACTGGCGGCTCCTGGAGTCACAACCATGATTGAAACCCCGGCCACGACACCGACAAGCGATCTGCAACCCCAAGCTCAGAGTGCCAAACTTCCGCCTCTGCTGCCGAATTGGTTTACCCGGTTGCGCGACGATGAACGGCGGCTGGTGACCGCCCGCCAGCGCGCGATGCAAATCATCAAGGCCGCACCCTCGGTGAAACGGGGCGCGGAGGAAGCCGCGGCATTGTACGGTGGCATGTCCGGCTTCGCCGCGAAGCGACTGTCTAGTCTGTTTACCCAGTGGCGCGACCACAGCGAAGATAACCGGATCCTCGTCAACGCCGCGCGCTATCCGTGGATCATGGCGGAGATCGACGGCCGGTCGGCCGGTGGCGCGCCGTCGCTGGCGCCGGCGTTCATTGATTTTGTGGGCGGCCTCTACCTTGAAAACAAGCGCAGCATGGGCGATGCCTGGCGCGCGCTGGTCCGGCGCTGGATGGCCTCCTGGATCAACGACGAGAAATTGCCGGGCATCATGCCCGATGGCACGGCCGGCTCCGCGCGCGATTACTGGCGCGTCAAGGATGTGAGCACGCTGCGCCGCGAAGCGTGCCCGGAGACGTTGCCGGCCGGTTGGTCGAAATCCAACCTGCGCGGCATCGTCGTCAACTGGTGCGCGATCACGCCGGCAGAAATCGCGCTGGCCCGCCGGGGCACTGCCGCGATGCGTGAGCTGTTGCCGACGCTGCACAACAGCCGCGTTGGGGCCGAGTTTGGCCAGCATCTATTCGCCGACGATCTCCACCATGATTTTGAAATCCTCGTGCCAGACGTCAACCCGCCGCACCAACGCCCGCTGGAGATCGGCATCATTGATTACGCCTCGGCAGTGTACGGCCCGTTTGTGTGCCAGCCGACTTTGCCGATGGATGACGGCACGAAGCGGATGCTGGGCTGGAATTGCGTGAAGTACGCTTTCGGCTCGTGGCTGGAACTCAACGGCGTGCCACTCGACTGGCCGATTTATCTGCACGTGGAAAACGGCACGGCCACCGTTAATCCCGACGAAGCGCGCATCTGGCACGCGATGAGCGGCGGGATCATCAACATCTGTTACACCGAGATGCAAGGGAAGTATTGCCTCGCGTGGGATGAAAAGCGCGTCGGCAATTATCGCGGCAAAGCGCCGCTCGAAGGCGTCTGGCCGCTGCACCACAATTACGAGGCCGCGTTGCCGGGCTACGTGGGCCGCAACCGGGACAACTGCCCGGCCGTGCTGCAGGGCCAGCGGCGCGAGGCGCTGGCGCTCTTGAAATGGGCCGCCACACAGCCGCCCGACGTGGTGGCAAAATTAAAACTGCCGCTGCTGACCTACGATGAGTTTGTCCCGCTGCGCATGGACATCGTCGCCGAGATCAACGCGCGCAACGATCACAACCTCGAAGGATTCGAGCGCGTGCCGAAGTGGCGTCCCCAAGGCGTCGAATCGCCGTGGCAGCCGCTGAGCGAATTTGAAAAGCTGCCGATGCACGCCCGCCAGTTTGTGGATCAGAAAAGTTTCATCGAGTCACCGGCGGAGCGCCGCACCCGGCTCCGCGCGCGGGGCCGCTGGGCCGCGTGCCCGCCGGCGTGGCTCGCGATGATCTACGCCTATCGCGCCACACCGCTGACGGTCGCCAAGGGCACCATCGTCATCAAACGCGGCAGCAGCCGCTGGTGGTACATGGCCGACACGCACACCGCCATGACCGCTGCCAAGATCGAAAACGGCCGGGAATACCTGGTCGCTTACAACCCGTTCAACATGCAGTGCATCCACCTGTTGACGGACAAGGGCCAGTACCTCGCCACGTGGCAGCAACGCGGCCAACGGCGCGGCGACAAGGATGCCACCGCCCGGAGCATCGCGCACCGGCTCGGCCTGCAACGGGAAGTCCAGGATAAAGTTGAGCGGCTCCTGATTTCCAGCGGCAGCACGCTGGATGTGGAATTTCGTCGCGACCAGAATGTCGTGCTCGGCGCACCCGCTGCGCGCCGCAATTTAATTAATCCCGCGTCTGCCGATTCATCGGCACCAGCCCCTGTGGCCATTGACGACGCGGCAAATGGTGCGCCGGCCACCCCAGTGGATCCGGCGCACCGCAATTTCCAAAAACACGAGACACCAGCCGACGAATCCACCGCGGAACAACGGCCTTTGGATTCCCGCGACCGGGGTACCCTCACCGGCCCCGGCGCACTGTCTCAGCGCTCCGGCAACCGTCTTCCTTGCGGCCCGGAGCAACCTTTCAACCGTGGCGACGTGGCCGTCACCATCACTAGTGCCGAGCGGAAGATGGGGCGTCGCTTGACCGAGGAACAACAGGCCGATGCCGCGCGCATCGGGCGCGAGCGCCAGCGGGCGGCCCGCGCGGCTGAGCGATTGGCCGCGTTGTACGACTGATTTGAACCGACGTTAAACCACAACCAAAGACGCACTAATCGGAGGCGAGAAAACAGAAATGGCAGATCAACTGGATGGGGAGAAAGTAGGGCAAGTGTACATAGCAGCCGACCCTAAAATCGTGGCAGAATTAAAGCGGCGGATCGAGTCCGACCCGAATAAATACACCGGCCGTTATATCGGCGCGCAGGTCGGCGCGCTAACCAAACGCGGCAGTTATACCAACAGTTACGTCAGCACGTATCTGGCCGAGGGCAAGGGTTGGACCGGTGTTGAGTGGGAACCGGCGCTGCGCGAATGGCTCGAACAGGACAAAGCCGAGCGCGACCGCCGCTGGAAGAATCAGTTCTTCCTGAAAAATCCGATCACCAACGACATCACGGTCTGGCTGAACTTTTGCACCACGCACGGCAAATGCGTGGCGCTGACAGGCGACGCGGGCATTGGTAAGACCGAGACGCTCGATTATTGCTTGAAAGATAAGCGCGGCGTGTTCCGCATCCAAGCCGGGCCACTGCGCAACCAGGCGCGGCATCTGATGCAGATTCTCAAGGACACCATCGGCGAGGATCACCCCGCGTTTGACATGGCGAGCAATCCAGCGGACGGCATCGCGCGGTTCTTCACGCAGTACGCCTTCGCAATCGTGATTGATGACTTCGATCTACTGATCCCGTCCGCCTACGAGTTCCTGTTGCGCGACCTCTGGAATCAGACGCGCATCGCTGACAAGACCGTGCCGATCTTCATGGCTGGCAACATCGAGGGCGTCCGCCAGCTCCGCAAACTCTCACCGCAACTGGCCAGCCGCGTCCGCCACGTCAACCTTGTCGTGCGCGATTGTTTCAAACTGCCGCTGGTCCGGCAATTCATGCAGCATCACTTGGAAGGCGTCGAGTTGACCAACGAAATGCTCAAGGCCGGTACCGAGCTGGCGAATGCTGCCGATCTGGGCCATCTCCGCGCGCTGTTCGATGTTTGCCAGGAAGTGAAGTACGTGCTCAAGGACGGCGGCGAGGAAGACGCCGAGACGATCTTCTTTGACCGGCTCCGCCAGAACTCCGAAGGCGCCCTCGTGCCGATTATGCGTCGCGTGCAGACTGCCGCGTCCGCCCGGCCCGTCGTCACAACCAGTCGGGAATTGGTGACGGCATGAACCAGGCAATTCCCACGGTGAAATGCATCGCCCCAAACTGTACCGCGCAGATTAATCCGGCCGTGGACGCTGTCTGCGCGCCGCATCAAAAGCTCGTGCCGCCGTACTGGCTGAAGCGCTGGAAAAAGGCCGTCGCCCAAAAAGCCGCCGCCAAGACCGGCACCACGCGCGACCGGTTCAACGCGCTCCGCGAAGTGGAATTTGTCCGCGGTACCATCATCGGCGCATGCCAACGGGTGCAACCATGATCGAACACATCCGCATCGCCGCCGGGATTACGCTCGTCGTGGGCTGGCTGATCTACGGGGCCTGGTGGCAGGGATGACGCTGCCCACCACCAATGCCGAGCATGAGATCGCCGTGGCGATGGCCATGCTCCTATCCGCCGTGGGCACGCTGCAGCGGCGGTTGCCCGAAGCCCAGTCGCGCGAGTTCATCCGCGACGTGTCCGTCCAACTCGACCGAACCATCAACGAACAAGTTGATCTCGTGGTCACCGCGCGCCAGCGCCTGCCACGGATCGCCGCCGAAGGAAAACGCTAATGAAGAAAAAAAACAACATCGAATTGAAACACCTCAACAACGCGATTCTGACCACGCGGGAGAGCATCGCCGGGCACCAGGACGCGCTCCGGAATCTGGTACACAAACTCCAAAACCAACTCGCCGAGTTTCACCGTCTGTCCACGCAGGAGACCCTTCGACAAGCTCAGGGTGACAAGTAATGAAAACACGATCCAAAGTCTCACTCGACAAGCCCGAAATTGAAACACAGGCGGAGCTGCTCGAAACCGTCGCCGCCGTCGCGCGCGACATCCTCGCCGAACGCGACTTGAAAAACGCGATGGACACCGAGCTGCAGCAGGTCCGCGACAAGTACCAGCTCGACCTCGCCGATGCCGCCACGCAGATTGCGGCCCAGACGGAACTCTGCGCCGAATATGTGACGCAGCATCCGGATCTGTTCCCGAAAGACCGCAAGAGCCTCGACCTCACCCACGCGATCATCGGGTTCCGCACCGGCACGCCGAAGGTGAAGCTGCTCAAGCGGTGGTCGGTGGAGGCTGTGCTCGAGGCGCTCAAGGCCCGGTTTGCCAAGCGGTACATCCGCGAAGTGGTGGAGATCGACAAGGAACGGATCATCGCCGCGCGCGACGTGTTGACGACCGAAGACTTAGCCAGTGTCGGCCTCGCCGTGGTGCAAACCGAGACGTTCTTCATCGAACCGAAACTCGAAGAGCAGGCGAAAGGCGTGAAGGTGGAAGCATGATCCGCACCTTCTGTTTTCGGATCTGGCTGGTGATCACGTTCGCGGTCATGGCCGGGCGCGAGTACTTCGCGCAACGCCGGGAGGCACGCGGGAAATGAAACCGCTCGTGATGATCGTCGAGGATAACGACACGCTGCGCGGGCTGCTGGCGGAGGTGTTGCTCGGGCGCGGATGGACGCGCGACGAAATGATTCTTTGTCTCGATGCCGAATCGGCGGACGCGATCCTGACGTTTCGCCCGGTGGATTTCATTATCTCGGATTTTAATCTCGGCGCGGGCTGGACCGGTGTTGATCTATTTGACCGCTGGGCGCACCTGTACGCCGGCCGGTTTGTGTTGCACACCGGATCCGATCCGCTCGACATCCCGCGCCGCGCCGGCCTGCCCGTGATCCCGAAGCCGTGTGACACGGATGCGCTCTTGGCGATAATCCACGCCGTGCTGGTGCGGAGTCCTGGGTCTCGTGTCCTGAGTCCTGAGCCAGAAAAGCAGATTCGGTGCGGCACCTGCTGCTGTTGGTACAATGACGAGGGCGTGTGCATCCAGAGCCAGGGCGCGCCGTTGTGCAAGGATCGGACGCTGGAGGTTGCGACTGCGTCATGACCACGTTCCGTCGTCCATATTCCTACTGGCATGGCAAGAGTGCGGCCGGTTCACAGCGCGTGCACGGGCATTCGCTGACGAAGGCCACGGAGCAAATGCTGTTTGATATTTTACGGCAAGCGGTGAGCGCGCATTGCCGCCGTTTCTCGATTGACCGGCTCGCCACGAAAGATGCCGACGCCCTCCGCAAACAGTGGACGCGGGAGGCGCTGCGGATTGAAGAGGACAAATCGTGGACGGCGTTGTCGCGGGAGGACGTGGATTTGCTCAAGCCGTTTTTGCTGGCGGTGATCAATCCCGACCGCGCCATCTCGCCCACGACCGCGCGCGACGAAGGCAAACGCCGGCAGTTCATCTGGAAGATCGAACAGAACGCCGTGTTGATCCGTCAGCTCGAAGCGCTGGAGAAAATGGCGGCGTTGCCGGCCGGCACGGATGTGCGGCATCTATTACCGACGACGCAGAGCGTCGAGGCGTACATCGCGACGGTGTGCGCCAGCAAGCATTACACGACGGCGTGGCGGAATCTGCTGTTGCCGATTCTGGAGGAGCAGGTGCTGGTGACCATTGAGGAGCGCAAGCGCGCGAAAGTCAAGTGGGCGCTGCGGCAACGGCTGGTGATTGATTTTCACGGCACGCTCCTGGTGAATGACAAGGTGCCGCTGGCAGATTTCTTTGGCTCCCTCAGTGAAGCGGTAACAGGCAATCCGGCCAATGGCGTTACTACACCTGGCGAGCGGCCGGTCGGCGATGACCTGCAAGAGTGCCCAGTGCCGGGGCAGACCACGGAGTGCGTCACTGAGGGAGCCGACGACGTGCCGTTCACAAACCAGTTTTAATGGAGGATTAAATGACCATTAACAACACTTCAACTCCGAGCCACTACCCGCCGCCACCGGCGCCGGATCTGTTCACGTGGAGACTCAAGACTCAAGACTCAAGACTAGAGACTGCGGCCGCCGATCCGCGCCTGCAACGGATTCTGGATTACCTCCGGCCGCGCCGCTGGGTGCATCGCGCGGAAGTCTTTGCGGCGTGCGAAGTGTCGGATCGGGTGGGGCGTGATCTGGTGGAAAGTTCCAATGGCCTGGTGATCAGCGATTCCGCGCTCGGTTATCTCCACACCTTGAACGCCACGCCGCAAGAGATCGCGCATTTTGACAACGAGATGGCCAGCCGCGAACGCCACCACGCCCAGCGCCGGATCGCCGTCAGCCGCGTCTACCACAGCTATGGACGGGCCACATGAACGGGAAAGGTATGCCATGAGCGAATGCCACGTCTGCCACAACGGTAAAACTCTCGCACGCGGCTGGAGGTGTGATGTCTGTGGGCGCACGAACTGGAGCGAATTGGCATCACCGTCTGGTTCACCGCCGCCGAAAGTACACAAGCCGAACTATGCGCCGGTCTACGCCGCTGCGATGTATCCTGAATTGGCTGGCATCTTCAACCGTCACGGCTACGCGCTGGCCGTCCACGGGAGCCTAGCGCGTGACTTCGACCTGATAGCAGTGCCGTGGGGAGAAAACCCGGCGGCTGTGAGCACGCCAGCCGTCGTGCTCAAAGAAGTGACGACCACATTCGCGGTCAGCTTAATTGGGCTACCGGAGCGAAAGAAATACGGGCGGCTCGCCTACACGATTTCGGTCGGATGGGGAGAGTGCGCCATTGACTTGTCATTTATAGCGCTCGACAACGTGTGCGTCGAGGCGGTGAACCGGTAAGCTCATGCACGGCGGTAACAACAAAGGAGATTAATGAAAAACACCAAGCAACCGAAAGAAGCCCGACCATCGAAACGCAACGGCGCTAGCCGTTGCATGAAGCGGATGGTTGGGCACAGCGCTGTCTTCGTGCGTGAAGGCCATGACTGGTCTGGGTGCGAAGTCAGCGTGCTGAAAATCGAAGGCGACACGTACGTCGTCTCACGCTGCTGCTGGATCGCCGATGTAATCCTGCAACGCTATGCCATCGTGCCATCGCCGATCTCCACGCTGCGCGTCAAAACGTGGACATGCACAGAGGACGAACTGTGCTAGTGCCCGAACGACGGAGGTCAGGCACGCGAGTCTGACGAGCGTTGTCCTGCACCGACTGGTTCGGACTCCGAGAAAGGACAGACATGAGATCAAAGAAAGGCTGGCGGAAACTCCGCGTGGGCGAGAAGGCAAAAAAGGGCGACTGGCTAGACCACCAGATGTTTGGTGACGGGTGGAAGCCGCTTGTGAAGCGAGAATGGGGCGGCAAAGTGGAAAAGAACTGGCGGGCAGTGATCCGCCGCACAACCTCGAAGCTAAGTAGTCCGAACAAGGGAATATGACGCACTGTAGTCACCCACGGCGCCGAAGGGCGCGGCGGACAGGCACTTGGACACGCGAGCGATCCGCGTTGGCCAACGCGGCCAAGGCGCGGAAACGCCTGGCCGGGCCAGCGCCAGACCGCGAACCCAAAATGCAATTAGCGTACCGGTACGAGTTCCGTGTGCGCGACCGGTTCAACGGTGACACGTCCGACTGGATCGTGGTTCGCTCCGGTCGCGATGCCAGCCGCCGGCTCGCGGCCCTCTTGAAATTTCTGCCATGAAACGCGCTGATACCAACACGCTGATTTTGCCGGGGTTCATGGAGCTGATCCAGACCACGGCGGGTCTCGACAAGATTCAACTGCGCGGCGAAATCACCGTCGCCGAGGCCGCGCGCGTTTTGAACTGTTCACGGAACACGATCTATGCGATGGTGGATGACGGCACGATTCCCGCTCGGCGGCTGCGGGATGTGCCGAAGAGCAAGATGTTGCTCTGTGGTGCGACCGTGGCGGCCCGCCGCCAAGCCGTCTGATTTCTTCTTTTTCCTTCCCTTCTTCTTCGTCCTGTATTCCGGTTTTCTTTCCCCTCCGTTAGTGTCGCCCCGTGCATCACACAGGCGAGACAAAATTAAACTTTGAGCGGGCGAGTCACCGTGAAGTAATTGCGGGCCTCGCCTCCTGCGTTTTTTGCGCCTCGCCCGTTCTCCCTCTAACCCAACCCACAGGAGTCAGATCATGAAACGTTTCCTTGTCGTCAGTTTATTGATCGCGTGCGCGGCGTTCAGCGCGTGTGTCCCGGTCTTCGCAGACAACGCAACCAACGTTAACCCCGCTGCGAGCGGGGCGCCGGCGGTCGCGCAATCGCCCGGTCAGTTCTTGCAGGGCGTGGAGGGTTGGTTCACCAATCCCGATACAAACCTCACCTGCGCGACAAAATTCTCCGCGTGGACATCCGCCGATTACGCCAGCGGCGTGAACTTCGCCGACAGCGTCGGGGTGCGGTACCACTTCACGCCCGTGTTCTCGCTGGAGGAGATCACGCAGAATGCCGGCATTGCCGGGGTGATCGTCAGCGAAGCGGCCGGCGTCGGCGTCTCGTTGAACCATTACTCGGTGCAGGTGACGGCCGGGGTTGACGGCGGCGAACGCCTGGACGTGCACAAAGCGGAACTGATGCTTTATCTCGAAGTCCGCAAGGCCACCACGGCGAACACGTTTCTCGGCGGGCGGATCGGCTACGAAAAGGTTTTTGGATTACCAGCCGGCAACGTGCCGCAAGTCAGCGTCGAAATCGGCGTGATGTTCTAAGGGCAGAGATTCTTCGCCAAGCTCAGGATGACTATGCCTCAGGACTCAATCCACCAGACTCAACAGAATCGCCCGGCGATCTTGCTGTACCGTGGCCACGGCCTGATTGACGGCTTGATCAAGTGGCAGACGCGCAGTGAATACAGCCACGCGGCGATCCTGATCCCGAACGGCAACATCATCGAGTCATACCCCGGCGTTGGCGTCCGGTTGCGGAAATCGCAAATTGCGGCCGGATTTGACTTCATGCTGCGATGTCCGGTCGATGCGTTCGATGTGCCGGAAGCGTGCGCGCGCACCTGGTTTAACGCGATTGAGTACTGCCGACACGAGCTGGGCGCGAAGTACGACTGGAAAGGCATTGCGCGATTCATCACCAGATTACCCGGTGGTGATCCGAACCGCTGGTTCTGTTCCGAGCTGGTGGCGGCGGCGTTTCGCGCGGCGGGCCGGCCGTTGCTGGCGCGGATTGAACCGTGGGCGATCAGTCCGGAACTGTTGAGCATCTCGCCGAAGCTGAGGATCCGGCCATGAGCAACCGCAGTCTTGCCATCGCGTTCGCAATTGCCTTGGCCGTCGTGGCCGTGATGGGCCAGCTCGAACGGCGTTGCCATTTGCGCGATCAGGCGGCGAGCCGGCCGGTCCATAACCCGGAGGCTGGGCACTAATGCTCGAACGCTACGACAACGTGCAGGCGATCATTGCCGAGTCCGTCCGCTATTGCGCGCACCCCAAGCAGCGCGAGCTGCTGAAGGTTGGTCAGCGCGGCACCGTTATTCAGATCAATGATGACGCGACGTACAACATCCAATTTGAAGACCTTCGCGCGCTGGTGAATGTGCCCGCGCGCCTCGTCACGAAACTCCAACACGATCCCGCCCCGGTGAAACACGAATGACACCCGAATCATTTTCCACGCTGGCTTACAACCAAATCTGGACGCTCATCGGTGCCGGCACGATCCTCGGCTTCATCGTGCGGCCGTACCAGAAAAAGCTCACGCACGCGACCACGGCGCTGGAGCAGGTAACGAAGGAGTTGGAAAAATTCCAAACCGCGCGCGTGGTGGAGAAATTAAACGAACACAACGCCGCGATTGAGGAGTTGCGGCGGCAGCGCGATGCCCGGATCCCTCAACGGTTCATCGAACATGCCACCATCGAACGCAACGTCCAAACGATGATCGAGAAGTCAGACCTTGAGGCGCGCGTGGGGCGAAAACATTTACACGAAGATATTGCCGGTTGTCGGAACGACATCACCAAACTCGGTGCCAACGTGGTCAACCTCGAAGGCTGGCTGAAAACACTCGATGAACGCCAAGACACGAAATTTACGGAACTGGTTGCGGCCGTCGCCAACGCGGCCGGCCGGCAAGGGAATTGACATGGCCAAGCTGAAACTCACCCAGCGCCATCGCAACTGTCTGGCTGCCGTGATCGGCGGAACTGCCAGCGTCGGCGCGAATCTTGGCGACATCGTCGGGGCCGTGGGCCGGCTTGATCCGTCCATCACCGAGCGCCAAGTGCGGTTGATCCTTGGCGATCTGCAGGCGCTGAAACTGATCGGCGTCAGCGGCATTGATCCGAGCCGGTACGTCGCCACGCCCAAAGGCGTCGAGGTGTACGAAGCATGATTTTTGAAAACACCATGAATGAGCGGGGAACGAACCTCGCGATGATTTCGGGCGGCGGCAATACCGCCGTCCGGATCCACTTGCTGACTGTGGTAGTCGCCCGGAGGTTGTCAGCGCAAGCCTCCGGCATTTTCTCGGAGTTCGCCGCGTGAAGCAGCCGATCAACAAAGACGGCACCCCGCGCAAACGGCGCATGGACTGCAAAGTTTTCCAGTTGCCGGATGAAGGCCAGGTGGAGTTCGCCGACGTGCTCGCGCGCAATCCGGCCTCGCCGAATGTTGAGCAGCTCGAAGCGGTGATGGTCCGGCACGGCGTCGCCGTCTCGAGGAACAGCCTCTACGAGTTTTTGAAGTCGGCGCGTATGCAGGAATTTCAGATCACGGCCGGTGTGATCCGCAACCGGCTGCTCGGCCAGAAGCTCGCGACGGCCGGTGCCGATGCCTTGCACGCCGATGCCCGCCGTCTCGCGACCGGCTACTGGATGACCGTCGCCCGCTGCGCGCAGGAACTCGACACCCCGAAACGCGCCGATGAAACTGCCGAACAATTTACCGCGCGCCAATCCGCCCGGCGCGCCGAGATGGAACAAGCCACGGCGATGCTCGGCACGCTCGGCTGCCTGAAAGCCGGCGAAGACAAAGGCGCCATCGCTGTGGCCAAGCTGCAACTCGAACGGGAAAAGGTGCAGCAGGCCGAGCGGAAACTGAAACTGCTCGAAGCAGAAAAAACCAAGGCCGAGCAGATCGTCGAGAATAAACAACTCACGCCGGCGGAAAAGGAAGCCCGGCTCAAAGAGGTGTTCGGGATCGCATGAGCGCAATTTTGAAAAAATTGCCGAAGACCAACCCGCGCGCGTTACTGCTGCCGTACCAGCGGGTTTGGGCGGAAGATTTAAGCCGCTTCAAAATCGGTTTAATGGCCCGGCAGACCGGCAAGGATTTCTCCAGCGCGGACGAAATGACCACGGATGTGATGTTGGCGGAATCGCGCAGCGAAAAGACCACGTGGTTGTTGGCCGCGCCGTCCGAGCGGCAAAGTTTGGAGTCGCTGGAGAAGTCGAAGGAGTGGATCACGGCCAAGAAAATCGCCGTGGCCGATTTCCAGGAGGAACGCGCTGGCGGCAGTGAGACGTTGTTGAAATCCGCCACGATTGTTTTGCCGGGTGGCAGCCGGATCATCGCCGTGCCGGGCCGGCCGGAAACGGTGCGCGGTTTTTCGGCGAACGTGTTGCTGACCGAAGCGGCGTTCTTTGAGGATTTGAAATTGACGCTGCGCGCGGTGCTGCCGTCGATCACTAACCCACTACGCGGCGGGTTGAAAAAGTTGCGGATGATTTCCACGCCGAATGGCAAGGGCGACCGGTTCGAGGAAATCTGGAGTGAGAATTTTGGAAAGCCCGGCGCGAAATGGGCCTGCCATAAAGTCACGATCTGGGACGCCGTCAAACAGGGCTTGCCGGTTGACCCGGAAGAAATCCGCGCCGCGCTCAACGATCCGATTGGCTGGGCGCAGGAATATGAGTGCGAGTTCCTGGACACCGCGAATGTCCTGCTGCCTTACGACGTGCTCGCGTTGGCGGAATCCGCCGAGGCCACGGAGTTATGCGACCCCGCGTTCTGGCTGGGGCGCAGCGGCAATCCAGTGTTTCTTGGCATCGACTTTGGCCGGAGCAGCGACCCGACCGTGTGCTGGAGTGACGAGCTGATCGGCGACGTGGCCTGGGCGCGCGAAGTGTTGCGGCTCGCCAATGTCTCCACGCCGGACCAGCTCGAAGTGTTGCGGCTCCGGATCCGCCGGGCGGAGCGGGTCTGTTTCGATTACACCGGGCCGGGCATCGGCCTTGGCGATCTAATGGTTCGGGAGTTTGGCGAGTGGAACCCGGAGCAGCACAAGTTCGGCAAGATCGAACTCTGCACGTTCACGACAAAATTTAAGCGCGAGTTGTTCCCGAAACTGCGCCGCCAGTTCGACGCGCCGGTGAAGAGCCGCATCCCGGTCAGTCGGTGGATCCGGGAAGACCTCCATGCCATGCAGCAGATTGTCCAGAACGGTGAGTACAACTACTGGGCGCCCCGCACCAAGGAAGGCCACAGCGACGCCTGCACTGCCAAGGCGCTCGCCGTCCGCGCCCGTGGCGACGGCAGTCGTGGCGGCGTCAAGTCAGCGGCGGACTACGAATTCATCGGCAGCAGCGTCGGGGGTACCCTGTGATCACGGCCTTAACGCCAAAATTTGACTTTCAAGCCACTTTGGGGCGCGTCGGCGCGCCGGACGCGGCCAGCGAAGCGTTAAACGGGTCTTTAATGGCATTCTACCGGGAATCAGAACCCCATTTTTGCTCTCAGGGAGCCTGTATATGAAATTTGGCCCGTTCCAGATCATCCGCCATTCCGCCGAAGCGGCCACCGCGCGCACGCTGGCGGACTCACCGGCGTTCAAGTCGGGTCGGCTGGTGCTGCCCACTGGTGGTGAATACTACCAGCTCCTGCCCAAACTCACTCCCACCCAAATCCGCGCCTGGCTCTATGCCTGGCTGCAAGGCGATTGGACGAGCGGCTACGACATCATGCAGGTGCTGCTGGATACCTGGCCGCGCGCCCGGAAGAACCTGCACGAAGTCCGCGAAGCCGCGGCCACGGCCCGGTTTACCGTCCATCCCGCCGCGCTCGAAGGCGAGGAGCCGAGCGCCACGGCGATTGAGCGCGCGAACTTTGTGCGGCAGCAACTGGGCCGGTTCAATCCCGAAGTGGGCACCGATGAAAAACGGTTGAGCGGATTTTTGTACGACGCGACGGATGCCTTGGTGATGGGTGTGGCGTTGCAGGAAGTGCTCTGGGATCGGCACACGGATGGCAGCGCGTTTGTGCGGGCAACCACGTGGGTCACGCCCCGGCGGATCGGGTACACGGCCAGTCACAAGCTCGGCCTCCGCTATCCGAATACCGGCGGGATTGTGGCCCCCGGCTTTACGCCGTCACCCGGCCCGGCGCAGGAACTCGAACTCCAGCGCTTTGTGCTGGCGCAGTATCAGACCTGTTCCGGCCCGGCCACGAAGCAATCGCTGCTGCGCCCGCTGGTCTGGTGGTGGGGCAGCATGATCTGGGGCCGCGATTGGATGCTGAAATTTGCCGAGCAGTTTGGTTTGCCCTGGGTGGATGTGGCCTACGACCGGAACATCAACCCGCTTGATCTGACGGCCATGAAAGCCGGCGCAGCCGCGGGCGGCGTCAACACGCATATTTTCCACCCGACCGATGCCACGATTAAACTGATCGAGTCGCAGAAGAACGGCAAAGACAATCCGCAAATGGCGTTGATTGATTACGCTGATCACTGCGCTGATCTCCTCATTCTCGGCCAGACCGGTACCGGTGATGCCAAGCAGAGCAGTGGCCGCGCCCAGGTGCAGGCGCTCGCTGGCATCCGGCGCGAGCGGGTGCAAGCCGTCGCCAACTGGCTCGGCGCCGATCCCGGCGCGCAACTTTGCGGGCTGATCACGGAAGTCAACTACGGCGACCGCGAAGAGACCCCGCTGCTGAAAGCGGATTTTACCGAGCCGGAAGAACCGCTGGCAATGGCCGAGCGCGACCAGGTGATTATCCAGACTGTGCCCGTGCCGAAGAATTGGTATTACCTCCGCCATAACATTCCCGTCCCGAAAGCCGGCGAGGAAACAATCGGAGGACAGGAGACAGGAGACAGGAGTCAGAAGACAGTAAATGACAAGGCGGCGGACATTACCGGGGCGGCGGCGGCGGAGCAGAAGGTGGAGACCGAACTCGACGCGATGCGCGCGCGGCTCGCGGCGCTGGAGGCGAGCAGTCCGAATCAGCCGCGTGGCAAGTCCAGCGAGGCTAGCACTGGCGGGTCGTTTATCAGCGGTGAAACACCGCCGGACCGGTTGACCATTGCCGCTGCTGGCCGCTTGCTTGGCTACTGGGAATTTACCCCAGACGGCGAAAATGTCAACTTCCTCGAAGCCGCCGGCGCAGACAGGCGGACGCAGTCCGCCCCTACAGCGGAATTTGCGGCGGCGCGCGCTGCTGATTTTGCGCCGTTCGTGGCGAAGTACGGGCCGCTGCTGAAGCGATTGGAGACGGCGCTGGCGATGCACGACGAACCGCGTGCCGCCGAACTGGCGCACTTGAAGCCGGAACTCGAAGCCATGCTCGCTGATCAAGCGACGCTGGCGAAGGTGCTCAAAGGTTCCAACGCCGCCGACCTGCTCGGCAAGATGCTGAGCCAGGAGTTTTTCAATGCGCTGGCGAAGGCCAAGCAACCACCGGAGGGCGCGAAATGAACTGGCCGGATTTACTGTTTTTCTTTAGCGGCGCGTTTGCCGGTTGGGTTTGGGGCACGCGCGCGACGCGGCGAAACCTCCGCCACCTCCAGGCCCGCTGTCAGAAGTTAGCGGCAGCGGTTCAAATGGAGGATGAACGCGCGAGACGGGAGCGCGTGGCGCGGGAGGGGAAAACCTACACGCGTGAGGAGTGGGCGGAGGTTCTACGGAAGAATCCGGAATGGGCGGCAGCTTTTCAGCGTTATCAGGAAACCAATGGCCGTGAGAACGAACCCCACCTTTGCCATCCAGTCTTTTTGGAGCCAATGCCACATTGGAAGGAGCACTCGTGCTAACCACGGGCGCACGCGATAGCCGCCGTCAATGGAGATTCCACCCGGAAACTTCTCCACTTTCACCGGCACCGGTTTCCCGCGCCACCAGTTGCGAATTACTTTTACCATGCGCCGCGCAGTCTGCCCGGCCCACCCTGAAAGGTCAACCCGCATGAAACTGAAAAATCTGCTCGAAGCTAATGCCGGCCGCACGACTGACGACGCCCTGTTCGCGCGCGGCTTGAATGCCGCGCTCGCGGAGGGCACGAGCCTGAAGCGGATCATGTGGATGCCGGAAGGCACGCACCAGATCGTTTGCAAACACAAAGACGGGTTCGCCGCCGTCACCGTGCGCGTGGACGCGCAGACCGCCGCGACCGCGCAAAAGAGTTTTACCGAGTTGCTCGAAGCCGAGGCGCCGCAGAAACCGTTTTGCGATGCGTTCCACGATCACAACGCGGCCACGATCTGGCCGACCCGGTTCGGTTATGAAGCCGGGCGCGGCGTGTTGCTCGACGGCGAGCCGACCAAGTACGGCACCGAGATGATCGAAGGCAAAACCTGCCGGACCTTTTCACCAGGCTTTTACACCGACGCCAAAATCGAGGCGATCGGCCCGAAACGCTACGGCGTGAAACCCGGCCAGCGCGGCTCGCCGCAAAACCCGGCCGCCGTCACTGGCGTGGCATTTTATGTCGGATCGCTCGTGAACGATCCGGCGTTCAAAGATATGGAGGCGTTCTTCGCTTCCAACGCAGAAAACCAACCCGGCGGAACACCGCCAAAAGGAGCAGCCATGACTGAAGCAGAATTGGCGGCGAAGAAAGCCGCCGAAGAAAAGCAAGCGCTCGAAGCTGAAAACGCCCGTTTGCAAAAACGCGCCGAGCAGCTCGAAGCGGAGAACAAAAAGCGGGCCGATGCGTTGCAAGCGCAGCGCGAAGCCCAGACCGAGAAGGCGTTGCAAGGGGCCATTGGCCGCGGCGCGATCCCGGCCAAGGATGACAAAGCGTTGGGGCGCTATCGCGACCTCGCCAAGAGCGGCGCGGACGTGGTGGAGATCATCGACGCTCTGCCGGGCCGCGCGCTCGGCGGACGCCTCATTCAGGCGGAGAGCGGTGAACACGCTGTGGCAGTCGGTGACATCGGCCTCAAAGCCGCCGGTAAGAGCTTCCTCGAAGCCCGCGGTCTCGCGAGTTTGAAAGTGCAGGAGTACGGCAGCGAGCGCGCGTTCGGTCGCGCGTTTGAGGCGACCGGCGCCGCGCATCGGATTTTCGAGCGCGAGATTCGGCCGTTGCTGGCCAAGGATCCGGGCATTCGCCTCGGCGACTTCCTGGAAGCCGCCGACAACACGGATGCCAATGCCGGCACGTTGACCGGCACGCTGGTACTGCAGCAGTCGCTGGAGTTCCTGCGGAACATCCTGTTCCCGGTCAGTCGGATCAGCACCGACATGAGCGCCGCGCCGATCAAGTACGGCGAGACGGTGATGACCCGGCTCCGCAATCCGCTGGGCGTGCAGGTCTGGGATCCGGCCCAAAAGAAATTCGTCGCCAAGAGCGCGCCGAGCACACAGGACGTGCCGGTGGTGATCAATCAGTTCATTGCCGTGCCGATTGAGTTCACGGCGGACATCCTCGGCAGCACGATGCGGAATCTGTTCGAGGAACAATCCGAGCCGATGGCCGTGGCCATCGCCGAGTACGTGAACGCGGCGATCATCGCCAACATCACGGCCGGGAACTTCACGAACGCCCCGGTCACGATTGACCTGGCCACGTTCGCAGGCGCGTCGTTGCCGAGCATCAAGCTCGCGTTGACGAAGGCGAAGGTGCCGCTCACCGGCCGCACGCTGCTGTTGTTGAGCGACGCGCACGACAAGCTCCTCGAAGACGAAGCGTTCCTGCTCCGTCAGGCGATCAAGGCGATCAAGACCGGGCAGACCAATGCCATCGCCGGCACCGCCGAAGATTACGCGCTCGACGTGTTCGAGAGCCAGATCATGACCGATGGCGCCAAGCTCGTCGGCTTCGGTCACGGCCAGAGCGCGCTGTGCTTCGCCAGCCGCATCCCGGCCGATTACAGCAAGGTCTGGGGCGATCTGCCGCCGACCGGCGTGATCGACCTCGTCACCGACCCGCTCAGCGGGATCACGATGATGATGGCCCGCTACGTCTTGCACGACAGCTGGGCCGCCGATGCGCGCACCGCGCTCATGTTCGGCACCGCGCCGGGCCAGACGAAGGCCGGCGTCCGCGTCGTCACGAAATAAACCATTCGCCAAGCGCGGGCCGGCTTAGTCCCCGGCCCGCGCAGCGGCGGCAAATAAAAAAAGGAAATTAAACTATGAAACAGTTACTCCAAACTCTGGTCGCGGCTCTCTGCGTCCTCTGCGTCTCCGTAGTTCCAGTCCGCGCCGAGCGGATTGGTAACCCCAGCGCACCCGTTAATGCCCTCGTCGTTGTGGGCGGGGTCACTACTGCTGCCGTTGGTCAGGTGGACCTCACCGGTGTCAACAACGTCGCCGTGCAACTGATCAGCGTCAGTGGCGTGGCGAACGTCAGCAACACCGTCGTGACCATTGATCGCTCGCTCGACGGCGTCAATTGGGTCACTGGCTATAGCACGCTCACGCTGGCCAACACTGGCACCACCACGGCCAATTGCATCAGCAATTACACCGTCGGTGCCGATGCGGCTTGGCGGCTCAATGTGCAGAACGCCGCGCTGGCGGGCGTCACCAACACGATCACGGTCCGCGTGAATCGCAAACCCGGACTCTAACCTCAACCGCTCGCGCCGGGCGCGGTTCTCCAGGGGTGGGGGCCGCGCCCGGTTGAGGGCCGCACACAATGGAATCAACTTACATTCTCGCAACTGGCCCGCTGGTCAACGGTCAACGTGCCACCATCGGGAGCGTCAACTACGACCGCGCGATCCAGCAGCTGGTGCCGAAGACGATTGACGGTCACATCCTCACGCTGACCCTGCAGCTGCAGTTGACCATTGCCGACGCGCCCACTGGCCCGCAATTCTTTATTCCGACCGGTACCAATACCGCGCCGCCTATCGATCTCTCCGCGAACCCGATTCTGGATCCGGCCAATGCCGCGCTAGGTCTAGTGATCCAGACCATCGGCGATGACAGCACCCGCGATGTGATCGTGACCATTTCCAGCATCGGCAGCGGGGCCACTCTTGATCCGAACTGGGTGATCCCCACGCAAACCAATTTACAAAGTCTCCTCGACGATCAAACATTTACCGCCATCACTTCGCCGTCCATCCGCGGCAAGCAGGTCAATCCGATCCCGCCCGCGCTCACCAACCGGGTGTTGGAATGGCGCAACCTCGCCGCGCGCCGCTCGGCGCTCGGTGCGGACGGGTCGATTGATTCCGCCTATTTACGCTCGCTGCTTTTTTGCACGCTCAACGATCTCGCTCTCGGCACGGCCGGCCTCGGCTTCCTCCTGACCCGCTGGGAAAAGGAATTTGCCCGCGCCAACAAAACTTGGGACGAGCTCGCCAAAGGCGAGCGGCCGGTCATGCCGCCGAAAAATCCCTTACCGGTCCAACCCGTGCCCGGCGCCACGTGGGGCAGTGATCCACCGATTGAGCTATGATTGCCCCTGACACAACCCAGTGGCTTCACTCCGCCCGGAGGGCGTCGTGATTTTTTCGTCACCAATTTCATTTGACGCGGCCCTGCAATCGCACGCGGTGAAGACGATTCTACCGACGACGCTCAACTCCGCCGAGTATCGCGCGCTGGGCGCGGACATTCTCCAGCGCAGCGTGATCTCCAGCAAGGTGGCCAGTGCCGGCATTCTGGACACGCTCAAGGGCGCCGTCATGGACATTCTCGCCGGTAATACCACGACGGCCCGGGCCCGGCTGATCCTCGGCAGCAGCGCCAACGGCTTTGCTGATCTGGACGAAGACCGGCTCAACCTGATGATCGAGACCAATGTCCAGACCGCGCAAGGCTACGGCCAGGCCGTGGCCGCCAATGATCCCGACGTGATTGATGCGTTCCCGGCTCAGGAATTGTTCCGGCTCGAAGATCGTAAGGAACCGCGCGACTGGGAAGCCCGGTGGATGGAGGCCGCGCAAGCCGCCGGTGACGGCTACGCCGCCAAGGCGCTCGTGGACGGCGGCCGGATGGCCGCGCTGAAAGAGTCCGGCATCTGGGATCAGCTTGGCTCAATCTGGGACGACTCACTGGGAAACAACTTTCCACCGTTCGCGTTCCGGTCCGGCATGTGGGTTCAGGATGTGAGCTACGAAGAGGCCGTTGATCTTGGCCTGCTCGACAAAGGCGAAAAAGCCGAGCCAATGAAATTACCGGACTTCAACGCGCATTTGAAATTCTCCCTCGCCCAACTCAGCGCCGACGTGCAAACCGCGCTCCTGAAAAATCTCGGTGACGCCGTGCAGTTCAAGGACGGAGTGTTGACACTCAAATGAGCGGCTTCTCTGTCACCGTGGCAATTCAGGATCGGATCACGCCGCTCTTGAAACAGTTGCCGGCTGATCTCTCACCGGCTCGCGCCGCTCGTCCAGCGGGGCAGGCGGTGCAGCAGCTTTGTGTTGGCCATTTCACGGCGCTGGCGGCGGCCCGGCATCACGGCTACGCCCCGCAGAATTTCTATGCCGATGCCGCCCGCGCCACGCGACGCCGCGATTCGCTGACGACGAATAACATTGGCGCGACACTGACGATCCGCAAGCAGGGCTTAGTGCAACGGTATTTCGGCGGGCACCTCGAAGCCCGCAACGGCGGCGCGCTGGCGATCCCGGCCAACACCGAGACTTACGGCCAATCGCCGCTCGAATACGGCAGCCTGAAACTGATTTTGTTTAACGGCGCGAAAGCGTTTGGCGCGTTCGTGAAACTCGGTGCGACCTCGCAACAGATCGCCCTTAAACGGCGCGTTAAAGGCGTGTCAACGGGCTATAAACCCGTCGCCAGCAATCTCGGCCAGATCGTCATGTTCTGGCTCGTGCGCGAAGTGGATCAGGCTCCCGACGAATCTGTGTTGCCCACAGACGCCGCCCTGCAGACCGCCGCCTACACTGGCGTGCGCAGCTATGTGACGGCAATTCTGGATCAGCGGAGGGCCGCATGAGCGACGCCCTGCGCGCGATTGATCTCGATGTGTGCGACGCGCTGCGCGCCGATGATTTTTTCGCGGGCGTGTTCATCACTACGGTCCGGCCCCGGCAACAGACCGTGGGCGGCGTGATGCAATCGCAGAGCGAGCAACTGCTCGCGCTGCTCGGTGGCAGCCAGGTCGGCACGGCCAAGCCCGGCGCGGCCCTGATCGTGGACATGCCGCACGTCAACGTCGAGAAACCGAACATCCCCGGCCCGTCGCTCGACGTGGTGATCCCGGTCTACATCCTCACCGCGCCGCTGTACAACTTCGATAATGCCGGCGCCGGCCTCGCGCCGGAACTCTTGGGCCAGCGCGTGTTGCAAAACCACGCGACCGTCGGCTATGCCGGCACCACGAGCGCCGCAGTTGGCCCGGCCAGCAACGCGCTGGACCGGATCCCGAACGCCTTGCTCAAGGAACTCGGCCTCGATGAACGGATGGTCGTCGGCTACACCGCGCGCGTTAGTGTGATCATTCCACTGCCGAGTCTCACCCGCTGCACCGCGCCGGCAATTACCGTCACCGGGATCACCTATCCGTACACCGTCACGCTGACCCCGGCCACTGGCGCGACGGCGTTTTATTCACTCGACGGCCTGACCTATCCCGGCCGCTCCAACATCGGCCAGGGTGCGATGCAATACGCCGCGCCGTTCGTGGTGGCCGCGCCCTGCCTGCTCCGTTACGCCGCCAAGATCATCGGCGATCCCACCACGCTGCCGAGCGACGTGTTCGCCAAAAGGTTCAAATGAAATTTCGCACTGTCAGTCAAACTACAAACCACGCCGGCACAGTCGGCCAACTAGGAGATCGTTAACATGGAACCAACCCTCATCGTCGGGCCGGCCATCGTCGGCATCGGCGCGCAGTACATCTATGTCGAAGGCGACATCACGGAAAAAATCGTCACGCAAACCGAGGACTTGAAAATGTCGCTCGCGGGCGTCTGGGCGAAGATCATGAAATCCCGCAGCGTGACGCTGAGCTTCACGCCGGCTGGCATGGTGGACTCCGATTGGCAGGCCGCCGTGTTCCCGTGGGGCCCGGCCAACATCGGCACCGAAGTGCTCGCCAGCGCTGGCACCGTCACGATCTGGACAAAAGCTGGTCAGCAGATCGTTTACGCCAAGGGCGCGGTCAGCAAAGCGCCGGCGATCATGCTGGGTGTGGCCAAGAACTGGCTCGGCAGCATGGAGCTGGTTTGCAAATCCGATCCGGCCAAGTCGTACATTAACGCCTCCGCTTGGAACGCCATCACCGCTCTTGCACTCGCTGACGACAGCTGGGATGAAACCAAAGTCAAACGCGGCCAAGTGTTGCTCGATTGGAGCATTCCGCCCGTCGCGCCATCAATCACGCCGACGGTCATCTTCACCGGCGTGGGCACAGTGGACGGCGCGCAGATCGATGTGCAGTACAAGCTGGAGAATCTGCAGCCCGATGGCTTCAACATCATCGGCGCGATCCTCAGCGAGATCAGCTACACCGCCAAGTTCAAGCCGGTCGGCTGGGCGGAAGCGGACTTCTACAATTACCTGAACTTGCAGGACGCTGGCGCGTTGCTGCCCGGTGAACTCATCAGCAAGCAAGGCGCCACACTCACCGCCAGTGTCGCCACGGCGGGCCTGACCGTCGCGCTGACGAACATGGGGCCGAGCGACGGCGAACAGAGCTACGATCTGGCCGGCGCGAAAGCGTACCGGACCGGGGAAGTCGTCATGCACGGCCGCCTGAGCTGGACGGCTGGCGTGATCAATAATCCGTTAACCATCACGATTGCTTAATCAACCCGCGCGCGCGGCTCTGTCATCCTGAGCCTGTCGAAGGATCGTTTGGACAGAGCCGCGAGAGCGCCAACCCAAGGAACACATGCAAGTCCAAGTCCTGAAACCGATTCAACAGTTTGGTCAAACCATCGCCGTCGGCACCATCGTGGATTTGCCACCCACGCGCGTCGCCGCGCTCGGTGACTGCGTCAAACCGGTGGCCGTCGCCGCCGCGCCCGTCACGGCACCAGCCGCCACGCCGACACTCGAGAAGGTGGAAGCTGAAGTCGCGCAACTCCAAGCCGCGCAAACAAAAAAATCCCAAAAATAAATGTACGCCACGTTCACACCGACCGGCGGTGCCGCGGTGGCCCTCTCCGATTCCGCGAATCTCGGTGAGGACTTCGTGGGCATCACCGACGACAGCCAAAAGCAGATTGATGTCGCGATGCCGTTGCGCGCCGCCGGGGTGATCACGCTGGATCGGGGCAACCTGAAGTTTCACCGATCTTGGCTGCTGCAAAAAATCTTTGCCACAGTGGACGCGGCGGAAAGCTGGCTGGCGGACACGCGGGCGGCAGTCAGTTGTGTCGGCCTGACGCCGCCCAGCGGCACGCTGACGTTGTACGTGCGCAATCAGGACGGCAGCACGAAAAGTTCAACGGTCGCGAATGCCAATCTGCAGATCAGTCTGGTGCGGTACATGGCCGGCGCAACGTTTGAATACCGACTGGAAGCCACCGGCGGTACGCAGTCTGCCTACGTATGAAACCGGCTGATCAATCAATCGGTGGTGTCGGCGGCGGCGGGGTTTTCGGGGTGCGGGCCAGCGGCGGCTGGTTATATTCATCCAGCGGCTCTTGTAGTTTACCCAATTGCCAGCCCAGTGCCATGAGCAGCGGCAGGGCTAAGATAGAGATGACGAATAGCACACCGGGAATATCGCATGAGTGACGGCGAAGTCAAGATTCACATTTCAACGACTGCGGAACTGGAAGCGCTCCGCCAGATGGAGGGTGATCTCCAACGCAATATCGTCAAACTGGAAGTGTTAAAGGCGACGCTCACGGACGCGGATAAAATTAAGTTGGAGTCCCTCAAAAAAGAACTTGCCAGTGTGCAAGGGGCGTTGGGGAACATTAGCGGGTGGAAAAAAGCCGGCGCTGAAATACTCGGTTTTGCCGAAAAAATTCCGGGCGTCGGTGAAGCCATGCGGGCGATGAATGGCGCCACGGGGGCATTATCGGCCGGCTTTGTCGGTGTCAGTCTTGCCGCCGGGGCCGCCTACAAGGCGGTTACTGTCTTCGAGGAGGCGGAGCACCGGCTGGTTGGGTTACGGGCTGCGCTGGCATTGAGCGGCCAGGCTAACACTGAGAATGAGGCCAGTCTCCGCCAGCTTGTCACCGCGCAGAAAGAATTCGCGATTGCCGGCTCGGAGAGTATTCCTGTTATTGAGACATTATTAAAACTCGGTCGGATTCGCGCTGCCGACGTCCCCCGCGAATTTGAGGCCGTGAAAGGTCTCGCCGCCATCACCGGCCAGGATTTGACCAGTGCCGCGCATTTGTACTCGATGGCGCTGGAAGGCAACATCACCCGGTTGCAACGTTGGTTACCGGAGTTGCGCGGCGTCAAAGATGAGGAAGAGAAATTACGAATTGCCCGAACCCGGTTGACTGAGGCAGCTAAAGCCTACGACGCACAGGCGGAGGACGGCATCGGCGTCCACAAAAAACTCGGCATTGCCGTTTCGGATTTGATCGCCAAGATCGGCCAGCAGATTTCCTACACCGACTCAGTCCGGGTGTTGGCGGAAACGTTTAAGTGGTGGGGCAATCAATTGCCGGCGGTGGAATCAAAAATTCAGCCGATCAACTCCGCACTGGCGGACATGGGGCGCATCAGCCCGGACGTTGTGGAGCAACTGCGTCTGCTCGGCAACACCGCGCACTTGGCCTTGGGTGAAGATGAAAACGGATTGGAGACCGCACTCGACGGAGTCGCGGAAAAAACCGACAAGGTAAATAAAGGCCTCGAAGAAACGCTCCGGCTCCAGAACGAACTCCACGATGCCGAGACGCAGGTCAAGCTCGCGCAATTGCGCGTGGACGAATCACAGGCGTTGGCCGGTGCCAAAACGCCGGCTGACCGCAAACTGATCGAAGCGCAGTATGCCGAAAAACGACGGGCCGTGGAGGCCGCCAATAAATTGGCCGCTGCCGAGGCGGAGGCCGCCCTGCGTCACGACCAGCAGGTCAACGCCAAGGTTGCCCTCGCGCCAATTCAGGAGGGTCAACGTCAACGGATTGAAGCGCGGGATCAAACGGCCGCCGCCGCCAATGACTACCAAGCCGAGGCCGATCCGCCCAAATTGCAGGCGAAGGATCGAAAAATAATCGCTACCTGGCAGCGCACTCAACAAGACCTCCAGGAAGCCCGTGATGAAGAAGTCGCCGGGCTGGAGGAGCGCGATTCCAGCCCCGAAGCCAAAAAGGCTCTGGCCGCCCTGGCAAAACAAAAACCGTCTTACGAAGCCGCGCAAGGCCGGACCGACCATTTGGCTGAGTTGCAAGCCGCCGCCGCCCTCGCGGCAAAAAATCTGGCGGACTTCAACGCCAATGAAGGTGCCAATCTCAAAAAGCTTACTGCCGCCCTTAGTGAGGCTGATCTCCGCGAGCAGGTGGCCACCGCCAGAGTGACTGCCGCCAAAGGGAATCAAACAGCGGACGCGGCCCAAGGCGGTGAGAAGATCCGGGAAGCCCAACAAGGCGTCGCCAAACAACAGCGGGCGGACCAGATTCTCGCGCAGGAAGCCATTCTCAAAAATCCCCAGAGCACAGGGGCGCAGATCACCACGGCAGCCAAGGAGAAACTCCGGCTCAAAGCGGTGGATGCCGAGCCGGGGAAGCTCGATGAATTGATCGGCGAAGCGCAAAAGGAAATCCACGATTTTTACAGCCGCCAAATCAAAGCCGAAAATCAGGCGCTGCATAAAACCCGCCAGCAGGAAATCTCCGCCGTCGAGGCCGAAATTTCCGGCCTCGGTAAAGGTGGCAAACATGCGCCCCTCAAAACCCGCGAGGAGCTGGCGGTATTACACAAAAAATTACAAGCCCTGCGCGGCGATCAGGGTGGCTTGTCAGGTGATCTCGCACCGGTTCCCTCCGCAGACGAACTGCGCGCCGCCGCCACCGGCCAGCCGTGGGCCAGCGCGCCGAAGCCGGTACCGCAATTGACCCGTGGCCGCTTTGAGACAGTGCCGGAGTTCCAAAACCGTCAGGCCGCCGCCGCAACAACAGCGCAGACCACGGCCAAGGCCGACTTACCGGTACCGCAGGAAATGCCGGCGCCGCCGAAATCAACAGCCGCGCAGGAGATTTCTCGTGGCGACGAAATCCCGGCGCCGCCGAAGCCGCTGGATGTGTCGCAAATCAGTGGGCCGCTGCAAAACTATTTCGCCGCGAATGAAGCCCAACACGTCCAGACCGACGCGGAGATCGCCGCGCTCAGCGAACAAATTGCGGGTGCCACTGCGGCGCTGGCCAACCTCAAGGGCAATGTACGCGAGGGCATGAACGCATGACCTACTGGACGCTCAAGTGTGGCAGCGTGGAAAAATCCTTCGCGGACTGGGGCCTCGAACTGCCGACGCGCGACCTGGTCTCGCACGCCGCCAGCACGGTCAAGCTGACTCTCAGAGTTGCCGGCGCGGACGTGGCTGATCTGTTCGCACCGGATGCGACGGCGACGATCTACCGTGGACGGACGCTGGCGGCCGGCGTTTATTCCGGCGGCACGATTTTCTTTTTTGGCCGGTTTGTGGATACGCAGGGCAGTGAGAAAGTGCCGATGGCGCGCCAGATTTACGAGCTGCGCGATCCGTGGTACTGGCTCGAACGGCTGACCTTCCGGCAGATGTGGTACGTTGGCGGCTGGCTGATTAACGGCACGGTCTACGATGCCGGCACAACTTCCCTCTCCAAACTGGTCCTCTTTGTGGACATCAACGGCAACCCGATGAACGTCCGCCAGGTGGTTACGGAGATTCTCAATTATGCCATCGCCGCTGGCGCACCGCTGCAGATCGGCACGATAGATCCGACGATCAACGCGCCGCTGCAGGCCGCGTCGTCACTGACCTGCGCCGAGGCGCTGAAGCGCGTTTTGCGTTGCGCACCGGATTGCATCACGTTCTTTGATTACACCACGACGCCGCCAACACTCCACGTCCGCCAGCAGTCCGCGCTCGCGGCGGTGACCGTTGCGCTCACTGCCGCTAAACTCACCGCGCTGGATTTGACGCCGCTGTATTCCTCCAAGGTGCCGGCCGTGGTGCTGGAGTATGACACCACGGGCATACTCGACGGCGCGACATATTACCTGCCGAGCTTTGATATTTATCCGGTCCTCTCGACCGGTCAGGAAGACGGCGCATTGGTGGCCAACATTGATCTGAAGGGCACGACCGGCAACAACGTGCAGCAGATTATTGTGACCCAGGCCATCGACGGTTTGATGGACATGGATTTCTGGGGCGAGCATGACGGCACGCTAAATAAACTGTTCAATGATAGTCTCGTCGACGGCGCGAAACTTTACACCGATGACATTGCGTTTAGTAACCTCAAAGTCGAAGTCGAAGACGCGCACGGTAAGTGGAACGTCGTCGCGTTGTCCGGCACCGACGTGGCGGATCGCGAGAGTTATCCGAACCAACTGATCAGCGGCGCGCTCGCACCGTGGATGGCCAACGTCCATCGCCGCGAACGGGTAACGATCAATGCTGACTACGATGTCTATTCCACCGCCTCTCGTGCGCCGGTCAAGGTCGGCAGCCACAAACATCAGACCTTGAGCGTGGTCATCGAGACCACCAATGCCGGGCATGGCGATGGCACGCCAAAAACCTACACGTCGTTCCAAGGCACTTACGGCGAACCGCAACCAGCCGAGTTGGCGCAGTATTTTTACAACGCATTAAACACCCTTTATTGGCGCGGTACGGTCGAGTTGACCGAGGCCGAGGCGAGCGGCACGCAGTTCCTCGGCGCGGTGCTGAATCTCTCCGGCGGCACCGGCAAATACGCCGCGATCAACGCGCTCGTCTCGCAGGTGCACGAGGATTTGGAACACGGTACCACCACCGTGACGCTTGGGCCGCCCGCGCACCTGTCGCCGCGCGAGCTGCTCGATCTGCTCTGGTTCTGGCGTAATCGTAAGATTGGCGATTTTTATGGCCGCAAGACCGGCTACATTTCCGGTGGCAACACCCAGCTCAGTCACAAGACCGGTGCCACGCGCGCCTCCGGCAGCAGCCTGCCCGGCAAGTCGAGCCTCGTCGTGGTCGAAGGCGACGACAATACTTCTAACACCATCACGCAGGACGCCGAGAACGGCATTCTGATCGTTTCCGCAACGAGCTAACATGGCAACCAGTAAAATCAAAATTGATGCCGTCAACCAGCTCATCAGTATTGACGACGGTGCCGGCTCCACCGCTTCGCTCGACCTGGACAATCTCAAGATTCAAATCTCCAACGAGTCGGGCGGGATTGAATTATCGTTGGCCGAGCAGCACATCGTGATCTACAAGTCTGATGGCACAACGGCGTCAATTGCGCTGGCTGATCTGATCGCGGCCACTCTCGCGCAGTTTCAAGATGTGACGTTCGTTTCGAGTGTGAATTTGACCGGCGGCGTGGCCAACTACCGGACCAGAACAATGCGCGTGTTCTGCGTCGCGCCAGGTGATGAGTCGGCCGACATTCCATTCATCACGTTCTCCAAGTATAATCAAACCGGCGGAGGGTGTTCTTAAATGGGCTGCCCCGTTGCTGATTGCGATGGAAATCCGGTCGCGGATTGCACCGGTAACCCGGTGGTCGCCTGCGACACTTGCATTTTTAATTGGGAAGCTATTTACGATGGCACGTATTGGTCAATTAATCTGCTCAGTCAAGAGTGCGGCTGCTGCGTGGCAACTGATTGGGTCGTTGACCCGGACAATGACTGCCGCTATACCTGCACGACTTGCACCGCCCAGGCGTGTTCCGATGATGGCTCGTCTTGCACGCCGCCGTCCTCAGTTGATCCCGGCTGGCCCGCCGATCCGACTCCCGACCAGCTGCCAAGCGATTGTAAACCGAACTGCATCTACACGTGGGAGGCCGTCTGCGCCGCCGGCGCGTGGACGAAAACCTGTTTATCGGCAACCTGCGGCTACTCTGCTGATGGAATACAAACGCCGTGGGTGGTTGACCCCAATAATCCGCAACGGCGCACCTGTACGATTGCTGGGTCGAATAGTTGTACCGATGATGATTTGCCAAGCCCTTCATGCATAATTGCTAATTCTCCAGTTCCAACCGACCCGGTTCAGGGTTGTGTTTCTTGTCATGCTTGCGAACCAGAAATTCCTTATGCGATAACATTATCTGGCCCGTCCGCTTGCACGATGGGCGGAAGCTCGGCACAGTTGTATCCATTTCAGGCAACCGCTCCCGATAATTGGCCAGGGCTAACTCCGCCATATCCGCCATGTTTATGGTGGATTCCCGCGCCGCCGTATGTCGATACGTGGACGGTGATGTGGTATGACACCGACCCCGGTAGCACGATCTGGACTGGCCCCGGTTGGTATGGCTATTGCCTCGGCGTAATGAATCCTGCGCAAAAGTTTTCCTCAAATCGCTGTGATCCGCGAGGAACCGTTGGAGGTTACACGCTATCGTGAACACTTGCCCGAAACGGATTAATCGGTGGCCAGAGCACTATGCAGTTTATTGTGCGGTGCTTGGCGCGAGCACGACCCGTGACACTTGTGACCGCTGCTTCGCTCAGAAGCTCGAAGGCAAACACCTTGTCGTGCCCATGAAGAAGCCCCTGCGTGGCCTCGGTGATGTGGTGGCCGCTGTCACTAGCGCGGTTGGAATTAAACCGTGTGGCGGCTGTAAAAAACGTCAGGCAACCCTCAACAAAATCATGCCGTTCAAATCCCATGCGTAAAATCTTCCTCAGCCTCTCAATTGCGCTGCTGGCCGCCGCCGCCGCACCGGCCCAGTCTGTATTGATCACCACCAACTCCAGCGGCCTCAATGCGGTGCCCTACGCGATTCTCCAACTCGATCCAGCCAACATCGCGAGCTGGTCGAACGCGCCGATCCTCAACGCCACCGGCGGCGTGATCCGCGCGACAGGCCGGTATATTTTACATCTCAATGGTATTACCCCCACCACGGCGACCGCTCTTTGGTGGATCAATGCAGGAACCGGGACTGTGAACACGGCGTTGAATTGGTCCGGTCACTCGGCTGCCGACTTTGCCACCGCCGCGCAAGGCGGCAAGGCTGACAGTCTATCGGCAACGTGGACGAATTATTCGCCCGCCAGTTTCATCACTCCGCCGGGCGATGCGAACTCCTACGTTTGGCAGAATGGCTGGACGCAGTTTTCGATCTCCGGCGTTGCGTACCGCGAAGATAATGTCAGCGAGTTTGCGAATGATGCCGGGTACTTGTCGATTGTGAGCGCGGAGAATCTGAACACGACCACCGCGCCCCAGGTCAACACTGTCCTGACTTACACTGCCGCCGGCATGGCATGGCTGGCAGCGACAACCAATCAGCCGCCGCCGTCAACAATTACAGTCGGCTTCACAGCGTCACCGACCAACGGCTACGCGAGTCTTGTCGTGACCTTCACCAACACGTCGATCTCCACTGGCTGCTCGATCACTAACGCGATTTGGGATTTTGGCGACGGCAATTCGGCAACCGATTTGAGTGTTAGCGTCACACACGCCTACCCGGTCGCCGGTACAAACACCGTCACGCTCACCGAATGGAGCGACACCGGGTTGACCGGCTATCTCGCGCAAACGAATTTGATTACGGTCACAGAACTTTCAACCAACACTTCTTGTCTCTACTTCGCTAATAGCAGCGTGGTCACTACGCCAACGATTCCGTTGACCGGCGCGTGGACAATCGAGTGTTGGAGTTCGCGGCAGGGAGATTGCTCGTATGCGATTGGGTTTGTGGTCACGTCAATGGACTACTTGCTAGCATTTGGAGCCAGCACGCAGTTTTCAGGGCAAGATTATTTGGCTTATACTGTCGATGGGAACTGGCAAAACAGCACAGTCCCGGTGTATGCGCTGAATGAAACCAATCATGTCGCGCTCTGCTATGACGGCGCAGGGACAGTTACGGTGTGGGTGAACGGCACGAATGTTGACACCTTCGCAGCCACACCGCCAACATCTGAAGCGTTTTTTATCGGCAGCGACGGCGCCGGGCAAGGGTTCAACGGCATCATTGACGAAGTGCGAATCTCTGATATTCAAGAATACACGACGACCTTCACGCCGCAGCATTGCTTAGGCAGCGACGGACACCAGCTTCTCTATTATAAATTTGACGACGGCGCCGGCACAACGGCGGTAGATTCAAGCGGCAATGGCAATGATGGCACGCTCAGGGACTCGACGTTACCTGTCTGGACATCGCAGGGCGTGTGCTACACTCCGCCGCCACCAACGCCGACCTATGCGTTGCAGTTTGCCGGCTCACAGAACTACGTTCTGACTCCGCTTGGTTTGGCGTTTCAATCGCTGACGAACTTCACTGTTGAGTGTTGGGTTTATCTGAACAGCTACAACTCAATTTTGTCCACGGTTTTCAGTGTTGGAAGCAGCGGCATCGATTTGTGGTTGCTTGACGAAGACAGTTCTCATATTTTGAAACTCTCTTACGCTGGTGGCGTTCCCATAGCAAGCGGAGTGACCACCGTGACAACCGGCGTGTGGCACCATGTGGCTGTTACTTATGATTCTGTTGCGGGTTGGAATCTATTTCTCGACGGCGGATTGGAAGCTAGTGCCGCTTGGGGGTTCACACCTAGTTGGGCAGAGGATTTATTGATTGGTACTTATGTGTCCTTGAACCCCGGCGAAATGCTGAATGGGTTGGTCGATGAGTTCCGTTTCTCGTCAACGATTGAATACTCCGCTCCGTTCACGCCAACACATTGCCTCGGTACTGACAGCAGCACACTACTCTACTACAAGTTTGATGAAGGCAGCGGCACCACCGCAGTTGATTCAAGCGGCAACGGTCACGATGGAGCATTGAGTTCCCCGCCGCCAACGTACATCACACCCGGCATCTGTCCCTAACAACAAAGGAAACCATGAAAACACTCGCCCTCGCAATCATCACCGCCCTCGCCACGCTCACCGCGTCGGCGGCAACCAATACCGTCGCGCTTATCACCAGCAACACCGCGCCAATCATCGAGCCGTTCAACCCGACACCGACTCGACTGATGCAACCAGCCGACCGCGTGGCCTACGTCAAGGCTGGTGGCTCGGCCAAGGCCAGCGACGTTGACATCTATCGTTGGTGGCATCGCATCGTGAGTAATGGCGTGATCTACGTTCAGACCGCCAACGCAATCTCGACCGTGGCAAATCCCGCCAATGCTGATTATTGGGCTGGTAAGGTTGCGGCCTGGCACTACGTCAAAAACGGCGACTTTCGGCAAGCGCGCTACGCGGCACAAGCGACGGTCAAGACCAACTCATTATCTGAGGTGGTAGTTGAAGGAATCAACATCGACGTTCAGAACATCATTGCCGCGACCGGTATGACCAGCGCCCCGCCGTCAACCATGACCGTCACAAATCCGGTCTACACGCGCTTCCCCTGATCTACGCGCCTTTAACACCCATTAAAAGGGGTTCAAACTGTCGCTTTGCGGGTGTACCGACCGCTGTCGATTAAGCGGTCGGTCGCTACAAATTGCTCAAACCGACATGAAAATTGCTCACACCTGCCGCGCGGCTACACCGGTTGGCTGTATTCGGTCCGAACAGAAACACCAATGCCCGCCACACCCGGTCACGCCAGCAGCACTCATTATGCTCGTGGCCCTTCGCTTCCAAATACATCAAGTCCGCACCGTCGCGCCAGCCGCGCGCCCGGTATTGCGTCACCACTTTGCGCGTCAACATCACACCATCCCCCACCGTCCCGCTGTCGAGGTAAATCCGCAAATTTTGGTGCGGGAGGCCGGCCAGATAATCCGCAAACGTCAACCGTTGCCGGTCACGCACCTGAAACGCGCCGGACAAACACGCCACCTTCCCAATTTTTTCCGGCAACTGATGCGCCAGCCACAGCGAAACCAATCCGCCGAGTGACGACCCTAACACCGCCACATCTTGCCGGCGTTTTTTGGCTGGAAAATTCTGCTCCACATACGGCTTCACCACCGTGCAAACAAAGTTTGCATAGGTATGCTCACGGCACTCTGAAAAACTCTGGCGCGGGGTGTAATCCCGGTAGCGCTCGTCGCTATGGGGAATCCCCACCAAAATCACCGGCTCAATCTTGCCGTCCGCCGCCAGCTCATCCGCAATCCGGTTCATATACCAACCGCCGTGCCCAAAGCAACAGTGTGGATCGTCCCAGATGTTTTGCCCATCCTGGCAATAGATGACCGGAAATCTTTTCCGCCGATTCTGTAACGCCGCTTCCGGCAGGTAGACGTACAATGGCCGACCAGCGCAGTTCTCCACCACATGAAACCGTGGCGAATCCGGCAGTTGCATCAGGCCTTTTTGGGGAACAACGGCGCGACTGTTCCAATTTTTGTCCCCGCCGGCAACCGGCCCCACGCGAGCTCGTCCGGTAATTTCCCGGTTAGTTCGCCGACGCCGAGTTGTGCGCGCATCTGCCTGGCAATCGTCGGCATCACCGGCAACAACGCCACCGAAATCAACCGGACCGCCTCGCAAAGATTGTAAAGCACCGCCTCAAGTTGCGGCGCCTGGTCCGGCGCTTTCGCCAACTTCCACGGCGCGTTTTCTTCGACGTACCGGTTCGCGCGGATCACGAACAAGCGCACTTCCGCCAGCGCACCGGTCAGGTCGAGCTTGTCCATGTGGGTCCGGTAAGCGGCAAAAGTTTTTTCCGCCTCTGCCTGCAAATCAAATTTGGCCGTTTGAGGCACAACTCCTTGCCGGTAACGATTGAGCATCGACAAGGCGCGATTAACAAGGTTGCCGAGTTCATTGGCCAGATCGGTATTGTAGACCTCGATGAATTTGTCTTCGGCAAAATCGCTGTCGTTGGCGGCGAGCGGACCGTTGCTGGCGAGATAATATCGAAGCGCATCAAGGCCGTAGGTGGCCACGTAGTGGTCAATGCGTTCGAGGTCAATGAAGTTGCCGAGGCTCTTGCTCATCTTCTGGCCTTCGCTGATCCAGAAGCCATGCGCATACACATGCGCGGGCAAGGGCCGTTTCAACGCCAGCAACATGGCCGGCCAGATCACCGCGTGAAACCACAAAATGTCCTTGGCGAGCAGATGCACGTCGGCCGGCCAATACTTGCTCCGCTCCGGCGTATCCACCGTCGAGAGGTAATTGATCAGCGCGTCAATCCAAACGTAAATCGTGTGGTTGGCGTCGCCCGGTACCTGGATGCCCCAATCGCCCGCGCCCGTGCGCGAGATCGGCACGTCGTTGAGTCCCTCGCGGATGCGGTTGACGACTTCGTTCCGGCGCTCGTTGGGCTGGATGAAATCCGGTTGATTGGCGATCCGTTGGAGCAACGGCTCGGCGTACCGGCTGAGCCGAAAGAAATAATTCTTCTCCGCCTTCCGAACCAGCGGCTTGCCGTTGAACGGTGATTTGAACTCGTACTCCTTCGCCTTGTTTTCCGGCAGGTACTCCTCCTGCCCGGCGTCGTACCACCCTTCGTACTCACCGAGATAAACATCGCCGCTCTGCAACAGCTCGCCGACGTACTGCTGGACTTTCGCCTTGTGCCGGTCCTGCGACGTGCGGATGAAATCGTCATTGGCGATGCCGAGTTTTTTGAACGTGTCCTGAAATGCCTGCGCATTCTGGTCGGCCCACTGCTGCGGCGTCATGCCGTGTTGGGCAGCCGACTCGACCACTTTCGCCGCATGCTCGTCGGTGCCGGTCAGGAAGAACACATCATCGCCGCTGAGCCGGTGATAGCGGGCCACAATGTCCGCGATGGTGGTTGTGTAAACGTGCCCGATGTGCGGCCGGTCATTGACATAATAAATTGGCGTAGTGACGTAAAATTTCACAGGCGTAAATATCGCAGCTTGCGTCTGCCGCGTCAACGCTGACCGCCGAGCCGTTCCAGCAACGTCACGATGGCAAGAATGCAGAACGCCTGAATAATGACGATCACTGCCGCAGTCAATTCCGACCACAATAAAATCGTCGCGCCTAGACCAAGCGTAAGCGTGATGATGTAAATCAATGTCACCGCCCAGCTTTCCGGCAAGCCGAGACGCACGAGCCGGTGCGACAAATGGTTCCGGTCACCAATGTAAACCGGTTCCCCGCGCTGAATCCGAATCCACATCACCATCACCAAATCAAACAGTGGCACCGCCAGCACAAACAACGGAATCAGCACCGGCAAGTGCGTCGGTTCGTTCTCCCGGTAAAATGTCCCCAACACCGGTAACACTGCCAACACGTAACCGATAAAATGACTACCGGCGTCGCCGAGAAAAATCGTGGCCGGCTTAAAATTATGCGGCAGAAATCCCAGCAACGCACCGGCCAGCGCCAGCCCGGTCACGCACACGAAAAACTGACCTTGAATACCAGCCACCAACGCAAACAACAGCGCACACACCAGCCCGACGCCGGCGCATAGGCCATCCATGTTATCCAGAAAATTCATTGCGTTGGTAATTGTGACAATCCACAAAATCGTCAACACAAAGCTGACAAGCTGGCTGTGCAGGAACAGCGTCACACGCATCCCGCCCAACGCCACAAGCAGCGCGATTCCGATTTGTCCAAGCAATTTCGTGCGCGCCCGTAGGTCATGCCGGTCGTCATACACACCAAGCGCGACCATCAACAATCCACCGATGAGCAACACTGTTAATTTGCGCCAAACCGAAAACACACCGGGCACATGAATTGCCAAATCCTCCGGTAACCCCAAATGCGTCACTGCCGGTAAGACGACGAGGTAATTCAATAGAATGTTGAGCGCGAATGCGCTAAAGACCGCGATACCACCGAGCAATGGCATCGGCTGCGCGTGAATCTTGCGTTCCAGATTTGGCTGATCCACACAACCCCACCGGAACGACAGTTGCCGGAACACCGGCGTCAGCAGCAACGCCAGCCCGAAGCTCACGTCGAACACATAAAAATAAACCAGAATCCAATGCATTTTTAGCGACTCAACCGCCGGTATAACTTATCAATTCGCTGCACCATCAGCTCTTCGGAAAACTCTGCACTGACTAATTCCCGGCCACGATTACCAAGTTTAGCCGCCAATAATTTATCCTGCAACAACCGAATCACAGCCGTCGCCACACCGCCGGCATCGCCCGCGCGCACCAAAAAACCGGTTTCACCATCCCGGCAAACTTCGCGCGCACCGTCCACATCAAACGCCACGACTGGCTTACCGGCGGCGAGCGCCTGCGGCAATGCGCGCGGCAGGCCTTCGCGTAACGATAAATGCACCAGCACATCCATCTGCGCCACGTAACCGGGAATCTCGTCCGGCCGCACCAACCCGGTAAAGATAAACCGGTCACGCAATCCAAGCCGTTCCGCCCAGCGTTCGTAGCGTTCCCGGTAAATCCCGTCGCCGACAAGCAGAAACTTCACATTCGGCACTGCCGCCACAATTTGCGGCGCGGCTTCAAACAAAAATTCGTGCCCCTTTAACCGGAACAATCGCGCAATCTTGCCGACGACGAAATCTTGCCGGGGTTCGATTCTCAGGAATGGTTCCAGATTCATGCCGCTGTGGATCGTCACGTACTTGCCGGTTATGCCGGCGGCTTGGTATTGCTCTGTCATCGCGTCGGCAACGGAAACGAATTGCGTCGTCCACTCGCCAGCCAGTTGTTCGGCCCAGCGAAAAATCAAATTCCCGATCGGATTTTGGTACCGGTAAAATGACGGCCCGTGAATCGTGTGCACAATCACCGGCACACCGGCGAGTTTCGCTGCTAACCGACCGATGAAACCGGCTTTACCGGAATGGGTGTGAACAATGTCATACCGGCGTACTCGAAATAGCCGGTACAGTTCCCGGCAAGCCAGTACGTCAAGGACCGGATTTGGTTCGCGCCGTAATTCGTTGATGATTGCGACTGGCATCCCGGCATCAAGTGAACCTTCCGGCCCGGTCTGTGGACCGGTCACCAAGTCGCAATCGTAGCCGAGCTTGCGCAAGCCAAGGCATGTTGCGACGGTGTTTTCCTGCGCACCGCCGACAATCAATCGCGTGATGACGTGGCAAACCTTCATGGCGCCCATTCAAACACCGCGCCGCAATTTGTGCGATGAATTTCCCGACCCAAATGCGCCTGCACCATCGCCAGATCCAGTCCGCGCGGATAACCATAGTGACCGTGCAACCGATTCAGCTCGGAATAATTGAAATAGACGTGTGTCACGCCGTTGGTCGCGTCAACCGGGAACCGGTCAAACGCTGTCGCCCAGACAACCGCATGTTGCGCCAACGCCACGCGCGCTTCGCCGACGTACAACACTTTCGCCGTTACCGGCAGGTTTGCGTTCATCCACACGACCGTCTCAAAGATGCCGTGCCCCAACCGGCTAAGAAATTCCTGTTCCGGTAATCGTCCCAACACGAGATTCAAAACACTGACTTGCGCCGGCAAGCGGCCGGGATCTTCTAAGTCCACCGCCACCTGCAAACCAATCCACGTCAAGCCCACCAGCATGACCACGACCACAAGCGCCCGGCACCATCGCGCAACGGAATCCAGCGCAACCGCACCAAGCATCGCTGCCAATGGTAATGCCGGCATCAGAAATCGCCACGGTCGAAACGTCAGCAGATACCAACCGGCATAGGCCGCGCCGAAAAGCAGCGCGGTGCGTTTGAGGCGGTTATCGCAACGCACCAGCACCGCCAGCGGCGCGGTCATCAACAAGACCGGCACCGCACCGGTCTCGACAAACGAGTAATGCCAGATTCGTTCGGCAATTTGCCAGAAACCGACCGCGTCAAAATGTGCGTAGTGTTTAGCCGCAAACAATGTCGCTTGCTCGTGACTCCACGAAAATATCGGATAGACGGGATTACCGGTCAGGAGCCAATTTTTTAATAGCCACGGGAGGCACAAAATTGGCGACAGGAGACAAAACCACCGGCGTTTCAAAATGACCGGCAGTAGCACGACCGGTATGGCCGTCCATTTTGTCGCGATGGCGGCACCGGCAGCAAATGCGGAGAGAGAACCGCCGTATTCAACCAGCACGCCGCCGAAAGTGAGCGTGACAAAAAACGTCGTCGCCAAATCAATCCGCGCAGTTTGGCTGAGATCGAAGACAAATGGCAGACAGTAAAACAATGCGGCAGCCATGATCCCGGTGCGCTGCGACCAAAGCCGGGAAGCGACCGCGAAAATCGCCAGCGCGCTGAGTACGCCGAAACACCAGTGCAACATTTTAGCCGCCGTGCCACAGCGAACTAGCAGGTAAAGCATTTCGGTCAGTTGCGGCATATTGGAATAAAAATTATGCGGCAGGAAAATGATGCGGCCGGCTTTGAGATATTCGCTCGGCGCGCCAAGGTGGTATTCGAGTTCATCGTATTCAAATGGCGGAGCCATTGCCCCAAGCAAGCCAAGCAATGCCGCGATGACGATCAGCGCAAGCCACGGGTTGCCGGTAAACTTGCCAGCGCGGTGAAAATAGGCGCGTGGCGCCGGTAAGAGCCAGCCGCCGGCCAGCAGAAAAATCCAGCCGGTGTACGCCACTGAAAATGCGGCGATGATCAAAACGCCGGTCGCCAGTAGCCATAAACCGGCAGCCAATGCGAATAGACCGGTGAGTAAATTGCGTTCTTTGGTCAGCCGGTGAATCAACACGCTACCGGCCGCAAAAGCGGTGGAAAACACGGCGGCGCACTTACCGGCATCAAGAAGGCGTTCGCGCCAGAACGCGCCGAAATATGGACCCAGCTGAATCGCCGGTAACGCTTGGCCTAACAAAATCGGGAATTGCCACGCATCATACCGGTAGAGAAAAATCAGCGCGATGGCGGCGGCCCAGCCGACCGCCAGCCAGCGGCGGAGATTGGAATCGCTTGGGTTACCGGTCATGTCGTGAAGGATTGTAACCGGCAATTTGGAAACGGCAAGCGGTGAGTCTGCGCTTGCGAGCCGGCAAATCTGCATTACAATTCGCGCCGATGAAGAACCGGGCTGTTTTTTTAGATCGGGATGGCGTGCTGATGCAGGATACCAACTACGTCGGCCACGTCGAGCGCGTGGTGTTGATTGCCGGCGTTCCGCAGGCATTGCGCCGGCTGCAGGACGCGGGCTACCGGCTGTTTGTGGTGACGAATCAATCGGGCGTGGGGCGCGGATATTTCACCCGGCAAGCGGTGGAGGAGATTCATGCACTGCTGGACCGGGAATTTGCGGCGGTAGGCGCGCGGATTGAGCAATACTATGTTTGTCCGCATCATCCCGAAGACAACTGCGATTGCCGAAAGCCGAAACCGAAATCGTTGCTGGACGCAGCGGTGAAATACCGGTTGGATTTGGCGCGTTGTTTCATGGTTGGCGACCGGCCGAGCGATCTTCAATGCGGCCAAAATGCCGGCACGCGGACGGTGTTGGTGTTGACGGGTGCCGGCAAGGAAACACTTGCAAAAGACGAAGTAAAACCAGATTTCGTAGCCAATGACATCAGCACCGCCGCCGACTGGATTCTCTGCCAACCATAACGCAACTCGCTACGCAGTTATCAGCGGCCTTTATCTATGAGCCGCCGCGAGCTTGGACAAATTCGTGATCTGTGACTGGCTGTTCAGCACCGGACAATAAATCCCGGACCGCGGCCGTGGCGGCAAGATCAATTTCCTCATCGGTCGCCCCAGCCGTGCCGGCCAACGCGATCAACTGCTCGTAGCGCCACGTCGCGCCGGCAACGATGGCGCGTTCAGTATCAGATTTGCGCTTGGGCACCTTCATAACTGATACAGGTAACAAGCACGGATTATGCCAAATTTCAAGGGGTTTTCATACGACAACTTTACACCTGAGTTTGGAGATGTATGTTTTTAGTAGGATGAAGGCGGTCATATTATTAATGGCTGAAGTCGGAATTGCTACTGGTTGGGCAGGTGAGTTGCTTGTTGAACAGGTACCGGCATCGGTTCTGACCAGCACTAATGAGCGCCCGATAATGGTAACGACCACCGATGTCGTAGCTGAGCCGCCAGCGGCTGACCGTTGGGAAAAGTTTGAAGCAGAGTTTGGCATCCAGCAGCCTAGTCAGTCGCTGGTGAAAGGCTCGTTGCAAAACGCGAAGTACCAGCTCGACCGGACGGCAGTCGTGTTGCAGGAATTTATGGGGATGGTCAACGATCGCTTGCGATTTGATTACGGTCTGAGCGATATTGGCGTAGTTCCACGGTCGCACGTGGGGACCGGCAATTTTTTGACCGACGCGCTCTGTAAGATCCGGTTAAAATCGGATATTCGCCTAAGAATCAGCGAAAAGCCATATGTGGGTATAAAGCTGGAATTGCCGCTGGGTGATTAAGATTACGGAGCAATTGGTACCGTCGTAACCGGTGTGTTGGAGCTTGGCGATCCAGTCACGCGCAGGTTCTGGAGAAAGCTCCGGCAATTGTCTAAACGCCGGTCTTGTTGCGCGGCGGTGGCCAATCGCGCGTCGAGCGCCAGCGCGTGTTCTAACGCCGGCAAAGCTTCAGCACAGTTACCTCGCGCGCCATGGATGAGCGCGATGTTAAACCAACCGAGCGAATTTTGCGGATAGCGCCGGGTGAATTGGCCAAGCAACACCAACGTCCGGTCTGTCCGCCTGAGCCGGGCGTTGATATCAATCAGAGTGAAAAACTCGCGTTCCGGTAACTCTGGCAATGTTAGCAATTCTTTGACGAGTGCGTCGAGGCGGTCGAAGTTTTTACTGGCAGCATAGGCGCGGGCGAGCGACAGAGCGACATCGAGCTTATCCGGATAAAGTGCGTGCTGGCGTTCGAGATCGTTGAGGAGATCGAGGTCGGCGCGGCGTTGGCGAACTTGAGCGATGGCTTGCTGGAGGGTGAGATTGCGCGGCTCGTGTTGCCGGTAAGTTTCAAGAAGTTCGAGCGCGTCGTTGCAACGCTGCTGGTCAACATAACACTGGGCGAACCGGTAATTTACGTCGGGATTGTCGGGACAAAGTTGTAGGGCTTGTTGAAATGCCGTCTCGGCTTCCGGCCACATTTGCCGGTAAGCGTAGAGGTTGGCTTGGGCCGTGCGGAGTTGGCAAAAAACTTTTTGCGCGGTGGCGTCGTGGCGAAATTTTGGGTCGTTCAGCAAATCATCACTCAAGGTTTCCCAGTAGGTCCGGTCGCGCGCAACGGTGTCATCCACGAGCGTCGGTAGTGGTTCAGGATTGAGTTTAAAAATCAAACCGTGTGGTTCTAGGTACGGATACATCCACGGAAACTCATAATTACCTTCAACATAACAGGGATGCCGGTCTTTATTGTGCTCAAAAATGTCGCGGGCAATGAGGCCGTTGACGGCTAACATACCGGCCACGCCTTGGACGCTAACGTGGCCGGCCTTGTCTACAGTGACGCTTTCACCAGGTAACGGGGCGCGATTTTTGAAATCAATAAGATACCGGCGGTAGGCTTGTTGTACGTCCGCCTCTGCCGGCAACCAAAGCGGCTCGGAAGGGTAAATATCAGCGTGGCCGACCGCACCATATCTAGCGCGGAGGTTGCGCAAGTCAATCTCGTCCGTCAGCGAATTCTGCGCCAGCAGGTAAACATCCCGGCGATCAAACTTGTCGCTGGCTTGGCATTTATCATCGTGCGACTTCGCGCGGGCCGGGGCAAAGCTTTCAACAAGAATCATGTGCCAAGCCACACCTTGACCGGCTGTTGTGCCGCCGAACAACACGGCATCGCGATTCATTGCCTGATAATCGCCGCCGGGTTCAAACATCAAATAACCAAACCGGTAACCGAAATCGTGCGCGAATTGTTCGATGGTAGTGCCGTTGCGCCAAAGCGCGACTGCCGGCAAGAATGCCACAATTGCCGCGACCGGGAAGACCGCCAACCGAAACTGCGGCCGCGCCGTAAAAAAATGACCCAACAACAATAACATTCCGTAGCCGATCCAAAATACATATAGGCAACTGCCTGGCAAGAAACAAAGTCGCGTCGCGAGAGCGCGCGGTTGGTCAATTGCCGGGTTGGCTAGGAATAGATAGCCGAGACCGAGGCACAGAAACGCCAACAGTAAAAACTGCAACCACGCCCGGTCGCGTTCCGCCAAATCGAGGAAGAAAAACACCGCCGGTAATGCCAGCAACGCGAAGACGATGTTGAACTGAGATTGGAGATATGACAGAAAACCGTATAGCGCCAGACCGAAGATGATGACCAGTGCGACCACCACTATTTGCGCCAACTTGCCCAACCCATTTGCATTCGGCTTCAAGAGCATCCATAGCCAGCACCCAGCGCTAGCGGCAATCGTCAGTAGCACTACCATCGAACGCACATCTACATGAACGACACTGCGCGTCTGGAAAATCCAAAAACCAATCCCGCCCACCAACCCGGCCAGCGCCACCAAGAGTGGGACCCGGCCTAATTGACGATCGATTAACCAGACAAATGCCGGCACCGCCACAGCCAGACACGCCAGCGTCGGGTCACTCGTTACATCCAACGCCCAGAGCAATGCCGCCAGCCAGAGCCACCGGCGTTGATCCGGTTGAAAACCCCACCGGTATAGCACTACCAACATCGCCATCAACATCAGTGCGTTTATACCGGTCGTTGCCGTCACCACTGCCCGGCTCCACAACGCTGGACTAAATGCCAACATCAACCCCGCACTGCACGCACACGCGAGTACCAGCCACTCCATCACTGCCCGGCTTGGACCGACCTGAAAAAAACCGGCCCGCACGCCCATCGTACGGCCGCTTTTAGAAATCAACAACGCTGCCAGCCCGCTGGCTGCCGCGCTAGTCAACGCCGAAAACAGATTGAGCCGCCACGCGATGTTCCCAAATGGAATAAGGTGCCACCACAGCCATGCGCTGATGGTCCACAACGAATAGCCAGGCGCATGTGGGCCACCGAGTTGAAACGCCGCGGTCGTTAACATGCCGGCATCGTCGAGCGTTACACTCGGCGCAAGCGAACAGAGGTAGCCGGTCAACGCCGCCGCGCCAGTTAGCGCCGCTGCCAGCAAATCCCGGCGCGCATAAAATCGTTGCCGTTTCGCCACAGGTTTGGTGGGCACATCAGGCTGCATGGCCACTCACGACTTGACACACGGCCGGCGCCGGAAACAGTGGTGCGCCGCCATTGCCCAGACCATCCAGAGCGCTTCGCGCACGATGTGGCCCGACATCTTCGAATGGCCGGCATAGCGATCCACAAAGGTAATCGGGATTTCCGCCACACGAAAGCCTTTCAACCAGGTATTGTAGGACATCTCAATTTGAAATGCGTAACCATTACTCCGCACTTTGTCGAGGTCGAGTGCAGTGAGCACAGCGCGCCGGAAACATTTGAACCCACCAGTCGGATCCATCACTGGCAAGCCGGTAATCAGTCGCACATACCATGACGCGCCCTTGCTCAACATCAGCCGCGACATCGGCCAGTTCATCACCCGGATCCCGTCAGTATACCGTGAACCCAGCACCAAGTCCGCGGATTCGATGGCCTTGATAAAATTCGGAATCTCCTTTGGGTCGTGGGAAAAATCTGCATCCATTTCCATCAAATAATCAAACCCGTGCTCCAAGCCCCATTTGAACCCGGCAATGTACGCCGTCCCCAGTCCTTGCTTGCCGGCCCGGCGCAACAGATGCACACGTGGATTTACCTTGCCCATTTCTGCAACAATGTCACCGGTGCCATCCGGCGAACCATCGTCCACCACCAGAATCTCCACCGACACATCCTGTGCCAACACTGCCGGTACAATGCCGTGAATATTTTCTTGCTCGTTATACGTCGGAATAATGACAAGGGTTTTGTTCATTGCGTCACCTTAACAAGGTTGGGATTGGCCAGCACCTGATAGGCGCCTTGGTGAAATACCAACGGCCAGTTTTCCTTTTGCATTTGTTGGACGATTTCTTTCACACCCCGTAGCACCGGAATAGTATATACCGCGTCAATCCCCACCGGCAACTGTCCGCTACGTCCATCCGGCAAAACAATCGACTGGGCGCCATACTCCATGACAACGTATTTCGCCTGCTCCAACCGGCAATCAAACCAATACAATTCCTGCGGAATATGCGTCGGGACCGGCATGTCATTGTCCACACCGTTATACCGGGCACAATACGTCAGCATGCTCTTCTTGGGGGTCTTCACCAACCAGTAAATCTGCTTCGGCACAATCACCACATCGTTCGTGGTCGTCCGCTCGTTGACATACTGCATGACGGCTTCCGCATCCGTGCATGAGCGTTGCGCCCATTGATCGATCTTGGTGTTGAAATGCGACAGCGCCCCCGGCAATGTCAGCGCGCCAAACACCACACACACCGCCACGCCCGGTAAATTGCGTCCGCCTGGCACGCCGAGCCGCCGCACGCCTTCGCCAAGCCAGGTCAATGTTCCCGCAAAACCCACCGCCAGCAATGCCAGAAACGTCGTGGCCGGATAGAAAAAGAGCGGCACGTTGTTGAGCTTCTTAAACACCGCATACATCAGGATGAGCAACCAGACCGGCAGCCACACCCGTAGCCATTTGTTCTTCGTTACCGGCAAAAATACAAACCCGACCAGCGCAATTCGCAGCCACCAATCATACCCAACCACACCCTGGCCCGGGACAATCTGCGCCGGTGTCTGAAAACCAAATGTGACAATGTTCTCCACAAACCGCGCCACTTCGCCACCCAACGTCGGTCGCACCTCGCTGTCCGCCACGGACGTCAGCAAGTGCACATGGTCCATCAATTGCCTCCAACTGTAAACGCAGGTATAGGTCACCACCAGCAGCCCGGCAAACGCACACGCTGCGACCCCGGCCGCCACCAGATGTCCCCAGGCGCGCGGCGTTTTCCATTCCCGCCAATTCATCACCGCAACCGTTAGCACAACTGCGCCAATTAGCGGATAATTGAAGTAATGCGAACCCGTGGCCAACGCGCAGAAAACCCCGGCCCACACCGCATCCCGCAAACGTTTCTCCTGCACATAACGGACCAGGAATCCCACCGCCGCCAATGCCAGTGTTCCGCCAAACGGATGGCCGCGCACCCAGCGGTAATTGATCACTGCCTCCGAATAAACCAGAAAACCGGCGGAGCACAAGAACCCAAATGCCCGGTCCCGCAGCCGGCTGCCGATCCAAAATAAAATACAGGCCGCCGCCAACCCGGTCACCGCGCCCAACGCGCGACTCACACCGAGGTCATACCCGAACAGGCGCAGCAATGCGCCGTTCACAAGCATGTACACCGGCGGATAGGGGTACGGATAAACGAAATCCATCTTCACCGGACCGACGCGCGGCGTGCCGTGGATGGTTGTCCATGATTTCTCCATCCACTCGCCTTCATCGCCATACCAATTCGGGCTCGTTCGCAAATTCGGCAGGAACAGCAGCGCCCAAAGCGCCACCAAGCCAACTGCAATCCATCGTTCGCGTTTCGTCATCGTTTCACAAAATAAATTTTCACCGGGCCGAAGTTCGTTCCCGGCAACTGTTGCCACGCAGCCGGCGGCAATGCTTCGCGATTGCCGTCCACCAACAGAAATGTGCCGGCAAAGGTTCCAGTTCCTGCTGGCGATTGCGTGATCAGGAGTGGCCATTCCAGTTGCGGCAACTCCGGTTTGCCGTCATGACTGAGTTCAATCAGCATCGGTTGCCGACTTGGCTGCTGGGCGAGTTGTGCCGCGCATTCCCCGCGCAATGTCACCCCGCCCTGTTCCGCCAAAAATCGTGCCGCCGCCAGCTTATGCCCGAGCGCAGTGCCGGCAGTGCCCTGCGCGCCGCCGTTGCGATCCACAAACCGGTAATAGTCCAGCATGAACACCACATTGCCGACCGCTAAAATCCCGACCAAACTCCAGGCCATTACTGGCTTCAGTCGTTGCGCGCCAGCACCGCACACCAAAAAATGCGCCGGAAACAAAATCGCAAAATATGTCAGGTATGTCCACAACCCTGCCACTGTGAAAATCGCTACCGGCACCACCACCCACAATCCCAAAATCCACGTGGCGCTTTTCCATTCCTTCTTTTGAACGGCGATCACCGCCAACCAGACGAGCGCTGCGACAAAGGCCAGCCGCTGCAACAGCAACGGCCAGTCGCCGAGCGTGGTCGTCTGCGTGAAGTGCGCCGCCTTGCGCGACCAGATTTGGTACTTGTCAAACTCCGCGTCCGCCGCAATGCCGAGCACATCCTCGATCCGGCCGCTGTTCATAATCGCCAGCGCATACGAAATATTTTGTTTGCTCGGCAACCGGTAACCGGTGATCGGTTGTGTTGTCACGCCGTTGAGCTTTTTCCACTGTTGGCCGCCACCGACGGTGTTCATTGCCTGACGAAAATCACCCCAATCGGTTTTCTGCTGCAAATACAAATACGGCGCCATTGTCACCAGTGCCACGCCAATACCGGCGGCTGCCCAACGCCAGTCAATTTTCGGCCGCAGCCATGCGATGATGGCGATTACCGCCGCCGTCAGCGCGATGCCGGAAAAATGGATTTGCACGACGCACAACGGCAACAGCACGCACCAGAAAATCGCCTTCGGCTTCTTGCCAACCACGAGCGCGTGCACCGCCCACATCGTGGCCGTCGCAAAGACCGGCACGAAATCTTGCGCCCAGATTTTTCGGGAATAAATCACTGCCCACGGCGACACGGCAAAGAACAACCCGGCCACCAACCCGGCCACCGGCCCGTAGTATTTTCGGCCGATGTGCCATGTCATCACCACTGCCGCCAAACTGAGCAAGGCAATGCAGCCGGACACAAAGACCGGACTCGCATTAATCGCAAACATCGGTATGAGCAGATAAATAAACAGCGGCGGGTTTGTTACCCCAACGCTCGACATTAATCCGGCTAACGGTAGCTTGCCGGTCTTAACAAATTGCAACGCCAGATTGGCCGCGTAAGCTTCGTCGCCTTGAAATTCGAGCAAGCCAAAATACGAATACCGGAGCCATGCCGCCACCGCCACAATCGCCGCCAAACCGAGCCATTCCCCACGCCGACTCATTGCCGCACCTTGAGCGGCCACCGGACGTGCTGGGCCCGGTTGATACGGAATAACTCACCCCAAATCTTCAATGCACGACGAAAATCGTATGGGATGCGCGTATCAGGGTCATGAACCCAGTGCACCGGCACTTCTGCAATTCGGTAGCCTTCGCGCGTGGCAACCAACAGCATCTCGATGTCGAGCAAGACGCTATTGGTCGTCAGTTGCGGAAATACCTTCTGCACCACTTCGCGTTTGAGGCATTTGAAACCGCACTGTGTGTCCCGCAACCCACTCACACACAACAACCGCGTCCCCAAACCGAACAACTTACCGGCCAACGCCCGGTACCAGATTTGCGCCTGCTCGACATTGGCACCGGCTGCCGCCCGTGAACCAACAGCCATGTCGTAGTCTTCGCCTTCCATCTTGCCGAGAAGTTTTTCTACTTCACTGATCGGGGTGCTTTGGTCAGCATCAGTGAACAGGACATACCGGCCACGGCCCTCGATCATCCCGGCGCGCACCGCACCACCCTTGCCGCGATTCGGTTGTAGATCAATCAAACGGATCATCGGATACGTCTTTGCCAAGACCTGCGTAATTGCAACCGTCCCGTCTTGGCTGCCATCATTGACAATGATAATTTCGAATTGCCGTTTTTTCGACTGGAGATACGCCACAATACCGGGCACGTACCGTTTGAGGCGCTCTTCTTCGTTGTAGGCCGGAATGACGACCGACAAATCCAATTCGCTCACGTCGCCTTTCGTAGCGCACCCATCTCGCGCATCTTCGCCAGCGCTTCGGCGGCATAATCTTTGTCGAGCGTTTGCCGGCGAATCCAGGCAACATAATCGCGGACACTGTCGTGCGGCGTCTTTGTCGGCCGCCAGCCGAGCTTTTGCAGCTTTGCGATGTCGGAAATGCTGTGACGCGTGTCGCCAACCCGGTATTCTCCGCCCGGCGACAGCGGCAATTTCTGGCCGGTGGCTTCCGCGACAATCTGCGCAAATTCCAAAACGGTATAACCCTTGCCGCCGCCGACATTGAAAACTTCGTAGCTCGCCGCGTCGCTTTCAAGCGCGAGCCGGTTGGCGCGCGCGACGTCACCGACGTTGACGTAATCACGAAGTTGCCGGCCATCCTCGAAAATGCTCGGCGACCGGCCAGCAAGCATTTGCAGCGTGAATACGCGTAGCACGCCGGAGTAGGCGTTGCGGAATGATTGGTGCGGGCCTTGCACGATGGAATACCGGAGCGCGGTGCTGGGGATGCCGTAATTCTTGCCGAGCGCAACTGCCATCAATTCCTGCGAATACTTGGCGATGGAATACTGATTACGTGGGTTGGCGTGGGTTTCCAGCAGCGGCAAGGGTGTGATCGCGCCACCGCATTTCGGGCAAACCGGGTCCCACTGGCTTTTTGTGAGCTGCGCCGGTTCACGATTGACCGGAAACACTTCACCGTCTTTCGGACAACGATACCGGCCTTCGCCGTACACAAATTGCGAACTGGCGACGACAACTTTTTTCACCGGCAACTTCTGTTCGACGATCAACTCGTACAGCAACGCCGTGCCGACACTGTTGACGTGGAAGAAATGCGAAAAATTCGGCAGCAAATCCTGGTAGGCCGCCAGATGAACAACGCAATCAACGCCGCGCAGCGCTTTCGTCCAGTCGTCCCGGTTGCGCACGTCACCGACGATGCGTTCGGTGTCCGCCGGCACCCAGTCCGGCCATGTGCCGTCGCCGGTATGCACCGGCGGCGAGAGATTATCGAGCAGCCGGATCCGGTAACCAGCTTGTAATAATTCGGTCGCCGTGTGCGAACCGATGAATCCGGCACCGCCGGTAATGAGGACGAGTCCCTTGTTCATTTGGCGTGGAGTTGGCGAAGTTTTTCGTAAAGATAGCCGACAAGGATGTGATCAATAATCATGTGCACATCCTCGACCGGGCCGTAATCGCTGGACGGCACGACAACGCAGACATCGGCCAGTTTCGCAAGTTTGCCGCCGGTAAAGCCACCGAGACCAAGCACTTTTACGCCGAGTTTTTTGGCAACTTCGACGGCGGTAATGATGTTCGGCGAATTGCCGGAAGCGGAAATGGCAATGAGCACGTCGCCGCGATTGGCAAGATTTTTGAGCGGCTCGCTGAAGACAGTGTTGTAATCGGTATCATTAGCCCACGCGGTCATCAACGAGACATTGTCGGTGAGCGCGATGACTTTAAACCGTTTCCATGGCGCGTCGCCTTTGTGGCCGAGCGTGCCTTTATTGAGGTCATTCATCATGTGCGACGCGGTCGCGGCGCTGCCGCCATTGCCGATGACGAAGATTTGCTTGCCGGCGGCATGGGCGTCTTCGATGACGGTGAATAATTTCTCCAGCACGTCCAGCGGAAGCCGGTCGAGCACCGTTTTCAGGCCGGCAAGATAATCTTTGGCGAATTGGCTGGCAGTTTGCATATCAATACCTTTGCATGTTGAGAACCACGCGCGAGCCGCCGCGTTCAAGATGAAACGGCATTTCGCGCAACTCCGCCAAGGCATGGCGAACGGTGGCCCGGCTTTCGCTGGGCACACACAACAGGAAAAATCCGCCGCCACCGGCACCGGAAATCTTGCCACCGAGCGCGCCGGCAGCCATGGCGCGTTGGTACTGCTCATCAAGTTCGCTGCTGCTCACGCCGGCAGCGAGCCGGCGCTTCGCTTCCCAACCGCGATGCAGCAGCGGCCCGAATGCACCGATGGAGCCGCCTTCGAGAAGGTGGCGGACTTCGTGCGCTTGCCGGGTCATTTCGCGGAGCGTGTCGAGCCGGTCAGCAATGTTAGCGCGCTGCTGGGACAAGATGTTGTCGGCTTTGCGGGTCTTGCCGGTAAAAAACAGCATCAACATGTTGTCAAGGTCTTCGAGGCTGGCGCGGGAAATTTTCACGGTTGAAGTTTTGACGCCGCGCCCGGGTCCAAACTCGAAGCACCGCAATCCGCCGTATGCAGCGATATATTGGTCTTGGATGCCAATTGGCTTGCATAGTATGCCAAGTTCAATTTCGCAGGCTTCCCGGGCTAGTTGTTCGGCGGTGGGCGTTTCGCCTATGAAACAATAGAGTGCGTGCAGTACACCGACAGTTACGCTGCTGGACGAGCCGAGGCCGGAACCTTCCGATGGAATATCCGAGAGAAACGAAATTTCGATCCCTTTCGTGATGCCAACCTTGCGCATCGCTTCGCGTACGAGATCATGTTCGATCTGGTCCACCGAATCCACGATCTCCTTTTTCGACCAGTTGACGTAAATCTTGTCGTCGAAGCGCTCCTTGACGATGCAGTACAGAAACTTGTCAATCGCCGAGCTGACAACCGCGCCGCCGTTGGCTTCGAAGAATTCGTAGAAATCCGTGCCGCCGCCGGCGAACGAAATCCGCAATGGTGTCTGGGTGATGATCATTTCAATACCAATCCATTTTCAAAATCCCGCTGTGCCTGCGCCAACCGTTCCGGCGTGCCGACATCGTGGATGTAAGCTTTCGGTTTCATCGCATACATCGGAGTTCCGGCGTACAGCAATTTCGGGAAAATGTCTTTGCCGAAATCACAAAACTGCCCGGCCGGAATCGCGTCCAGCACTGCCGGTTCCAATAAGTAAATACCCGAATTGATCAGGTTTGTCGAAATCTCTTTTCGGTCGGGTTTTTCCCGGAACTGCAACACCCGGCCGGTCGAATCGGTGTCGAGCACGCCGCCGGTCCACGGCTCCGCTGACTCGAACAACGCCACCGTTGCGGCCGCGCGGCGCTGCCGGTGAAAATCGAGAAACGGCTCGAGTTCCAGACGCACAAGATTGTCGCCATAGAACACCAGAAACGTGCCGGTACGCAGTTCGGCTTCCATCTTCTTCACCCCACCGGCTGTGCCGAGGAGTTCGGGTTCGTGCGAATAAGTGATTTTTACGCCAAATCGACGGCCATCGCCGAAGCAGTCAGTGATTTTCTCCGGCAAATAATGCAAATTCAGGATGAATTCCGTCACGCCTTGCCGGCGAAACCATTCAAAATGATGTTGCAACAATGGCTGCCCACCGATCGGCACCATCACCTTTGGCACATCCAACCCGAGCGCCCGCAAACGCGTGCCCAGCCCGGCAGCTAAAATGAAAGCTTTCACTCGCCCCGTAGAATGCCGCAACCGTCACCGGAAATCAACTCCGGCAAAGTCAGCTAGTGTGTTCTCGGAGGTACCGGCTCAGGACTGCCCACGCTTTTTGCAGCGCTTTGCCGCGATGGCTGATCCGGTTTTTTACGTCGGGCGAAATCTCGGCAAAGGTTTTCACTTGGCCGTCAGCGATGAATAACGGGTCGTAGCCGAAACCGCCGCCGCCTTTTTCGTCGGCAATGATCGCGCCATTGCAGATGCCTTCGACGCATTCCACCAAGCCTTTTTCGTCGGCAATGGCGATGACACAGCGGAACCGGGCAGTGCGTTTTTCCGCCGGGACGCCTTGCAAATTGGCTAGGAGTTTTTTGTTGTTCTCAAAATAGCTGGCATCGTCGCCGGCATACCGGGCAGACCGGACACCAGGCTCGCCGTTGAGTGCGTCCACCTCCAGGCCGGTATCGTCAGCAATGGTCAGCATCTTGGCGAATTTCGCGGTCTCGACCGCTTTCTTGATCGCGTTGTCCCGGACTGTGGCGGCATCCTCGATGACGTCGGCTAAGCCAGGAATGTCTGCGGCGGAGCGCAGGTCGAGCTTTAACTCCTCCAGAATGGCGGCGATTTCTTTAAGTTTATGTTTATTCCGTGTGGCGAGGAGCAGTTGCATGGCGGGCAGTATAATTACCGGCGCGCAAAACAGAAGTTTTTATTGCGCGGGGCAATAAGTTGGACTAGACGTGTCACCGGTACGCAGACGTGAACTGAAAGGCAAATCGCAATGGAAATTCGACTTCCCAACTTGGGCGAAGGAGCGGACAGCGGCGTGGTGGTCAACATTCTGGTCAAGGCCGGTGACTCGATCCAGAAGGATCAGCCCATTCTGGAATTGGAAACCGACAAGGCCGTCGGCACGATTCCGGCATCGGCTGCCGGTGTCGTCCAGCAAATCCGTGTCAACATTGGCGACAAGATTTCCGCCGGCACGGTGCTGCTGACTTTGGCTGAGAGCGCCGGCACGGCTGCGGCACCGGTACCAGCGCCGGCAAACCAGCGACCAGTTTCCACACCGGCAAAGCCAACAGCGTCCCAACCAATTGCCGGTATCCCGCCGGCCGCGGCGCCGACGGTGCGCCGGATGGCTGAACAACTTGGCATCCCACTCGCGCAAGTGTCCGGCAGCGGTCACGGCGGGCGCATCACGGTCGAAGATTTGCGGGCGTACATC
>Ga0118677_10000994_pt1 | contig 61008 bp, 53 predicted proteins | sample AliMusrvi5mmetaG_FD_86154 | JGI IMG/M metagenome (GOLD analysis project Ga0118677, IMG submission 86154) | reverse complement strand
ACTGTCCAAAGTAGCGATGCGGACGATTGAAGCCAGACTGGAACGTAACCCAATCCTACCCAAATGGGACATCTTGATTCGACCCATCTAATGGGTAAATTAATTTCCGGAAATCACCTAATTGCGGTGCTTGATAAGCATGATCAATTTGCTGACCCGTCAGATAGGCGTTATCCCAACTGACTTGACTGGTGCGACTACCGTTTGCGGCGATTAATGACTGGGCTTGTACTTTATTGGCAACCGAGGCATTACTTTTAGCACTGCTCACATCAAACAGTTGCATATTATTGGAAACCGTTGCCTGCTTTAAGGCATCCGATAAAGCGGCAGGGCTAGTGGTAACATTGATTGTTGATCCAGAAACCGAGACCTTATTCACTTTCTGCAATTGATAACCTGTGCCGCCGACGGCAATCGCTGGTGCCGCAGCAAAACTAATAGTCTGCGCTTTGGATTGTGCTAATACCGAAGCATTCAGCATAAAAAACATCCATACAATCTTGACACAGAATTTCATCATCTCTCCAAAAGCTCTAGTTAAATAGGCACTCGTTTGCACGGATTCATATCAAAAATTACTATTAATAACAATTATATTTTTATTACAAATCAATGAAATGTGACGCAGAAAGCAACTGATTAAATTTTTATGAGTGTATTACAAGGTTATACTGATTGGGTTTTTTTAAATTAATTCTTACTTATCTGCAAATATAGGCTACCCAATTGCTGGTTCTTTAGAGTATAGCCTTCAAACCAAATCAGTGATACCATCAATTTCTGGATTGATGTGGTGTAGATGTCCAAGTATATTGTCGAATGAACGATTTTCCAACATTAATACAACGACATGTTTAATCTTATCTGAAATGGTCATGATTGCGCCTCATTATATTTTCTGATTATTTTAACTTGACGGCCTTCTTTTTTCTAATCAGCAGCATTTTCCAATAGAATGTTGATATATTAAAGCGATTATTTTTTGACGTATCATGTAAAACTCCGTTATTCGGGGCAAGGGAGGGCGGCACAACTTTCTCTATTTTTCTGTGATGCCCGGTGCTGTCTTTCTATTGGATTGAAATACAAGCTGAAATGACATTAATAAAAATAAATATAATAAACTTACTTTTCATCTGAATATAGGTATATAGTGATACTAAGAAAAGTAACTCAGGTGAGGCTTCTATGAATAGTGCGAAGATTAGTTTCGAATTGGCTAAGATAATATTATCAACCCAGTCGTTGGCGTGATGATCAATTTGCGTCAATATTGCATTTAATTCATAAGGAGAATCTTATGAGAAAATTAAAGGTCGTAACAACCTTTATCAAGCTGTCACCTGTTGATAAAGCCTCATTTTGTCATAACGTTATTGTTAAAATGACAAACAATCCTCTGTTTACCGATCCTGATGTTTCTTTAGCGGAAGCGTTAGATGCCTTAATCGCTTTTGACGCAGCTATATTAGCGTCTAAAGACGGTGGACATACGCCTATTTCCATCAGGAATGATTGTGAAAAAGTGGTTAATGCCAAATTCAGTATTCTAGCAAAATATGTTGATAGAATGGCTGATGGCGATGAAACTACTATCTTGAGTAGTGGTTTTGCGGAGTGTAAGCAACCCAGCGTTCCTGCTAGAGAAGCGTTTACGGTCACTGATGGCGTCTACCCCGGTAGTATCCACGGAAGATGTAATCCCACCGACAATGCAGGTGCTTATGTGTGGCAGATTCGTGTGGCCGGAACTACTGTATGGGTGACTCATAATACCACTCAAAGCAGTGTCGATATTTTCGATTTAATAATAGGCACTGTCTATGAGCTTCAAGTGGGTTCTGTTACAAAAGATGGACTACAGCCATTTAGTGCAGTGGTGTCAAAGTTAGTGGTTTAAGTCAGACTTTAACCACTGATTTAGTCAATTAGTACAATTGACAATAGGGTTATCTACTCATTGGGGTGGATAACCCTGTCTTAAAGTTTAAATAGAACATTGCTAATAACTAACAGTGCCTATGCCTTAAACAGGGGCTTAATTCCAATGCACACGAATCCCCGCATAGCCGGTTGCAGGAGCGCCGGGGCCTTGAAATTGGGTGGGGTTATTGTTATTAAAAAAGTTTTGTCCCAATTGGCTAAAAGATACGTAGTGGTTATCAAAGATATTTTTTCCCATGGCAAAGAACTCAACATGTTTATTAATAATGTAGCGCGTATTGAGGTTAACAATTGCATAATCAGGGATTTGTGGGCTACTGTTAGTGTCATCACCCCGTGAATATTGGCTGGATACATATTGTAAATCGCCACCTAAGAAAAAGTTATGAAATAGTTCATATTCAGAGCCGAATTTAAGCGTATTGGCTGGAATGCTGGGGATTTTATTGCCAGCAATAACAGATTCAGCTCCCAGGCCATTAAATAACTGGGCATTGGACTGATAGGTGGCATCTACAAAGCCGTAACTCATATACCAGTTTAGACTCTCTAAGGCTAAACCACTTAAGCCCATTTCGATGCCTTGGCGTTTGGTTTTGCCGACATTACTAAAATAGCCGCGCGTAGTGTCCACATTTAAGAACAGAATGTCGTTAGTATTGATAGTTTCATAAAAGGACAGATTCCACTTTAGAGCTGCACTGAATTTACCGCGTAAGCCTGTTTCTAAAGTATGTGATACTACTGGTTTTAAAGGGGGGTCTGATAAAAAGCTATTCGGGAGTGTACAAGGCGCATTCGGATCAGCGCAGGTTAATTCTACAGGAGTGGGCGCCCTAAAGCCTTCATTGTAATTAAAGTAAGTAGTAAACTCTTGTAATGGTGTTTTAAGGGAGAATGCATCTAAGGGATTAAAGGTTAAGCCGGCTGAAGGGTTGAGACGTTCAAATGTATTGTTGCCGTTAATGGCATCCCCCATTTTATCAAGGGTTTGTACGTGTGCTTGCATCCAGTTAGCCGAGGCATTGAGATGTAGCCAGTCAAACACTGAGAAGGTGTCAGTAGCAAAAACATTGGAGTAAGTGTTTTCACCGTTGATATTGACTGTAGTCGTTAGCGGTTGGTTGGCGACCTCATAAAACGTCGGCGTAAAATCGGCATTCTGCGTACCAATCGTATACCCTGTTTTGGCATAATTATAACCCCCACCGAAAACAAATTGATTCTCGTGTTTTAAGACTTTGTAATCAGAGGTTAATTGTAGATTCACACCAGTGCCGTTTTGTTTAGCTCTGGCGGCTTGAAAGGTGGCCGGAGAAAATCCACCCTCAAGACAATCGGCATAAGTGTCGCAGTTACCGCCGGAGCTTCCGGTATTTGAATTGAGGCTGTAGCTGTTATTATTCCGGTTATAGGTGGTTCCGCTTAATTTTAATTGATCAGTTAGCCAATGGTTGCCTTTCAGGTTAAAGAAGTAGAGCGTGTTTTTAGTGACATCCGGTGCAGTATAGATGGCGCTCCAATGTTGTTGCAGTGCGTCTTGTGGCACAGGTCCTACGCCTTGAAGTTTGTTATCCGCAAAGGTAAACGATAAATCAATATCGGTTTTATCATTCTCCCAGCCTATTTTACCAAAGCTTTGATTCACGCTGGATGGAGAATAAGGCCGCCAGCCTTGATCATCAAAAATATTACCTGCAAAATACCAATCAAACTGCTCATGAGAGCCGCCAACCTCAGCCTGATAATTTTGGCGTCCGTAAGAACCGCCACTGGCTTGAGCATTAAAACCAGGATGACTTCTGCCGCTCTTGGTTCTGAGCGATAAGGCGCCACCCAAGGTATTTAAGCCAAATAAGGGGTTTGAGCCAGGCATCATTTCCATGCTGGATATTGCAATTTGAGGAATTAGGTCCCAATTGATGGTATCTCCAAAAGCTTCATTAACCCGTACCCCATCCTGATACACTGAAATCCCGATAGGTGCTCCTAAAACGGGAGAAGCACTAAAGCCTCGATAAGTAATATCGGGTTGATAAGGGTTGTTTTGCGTGTCGTTGATATTAACGCTTTGCATTTGACGATTCATAAAGTCAGGTAAAGAAGTCGCCTCGTGACGGTTAAGGGTCTCGTCTTCGATTGATTGAACATTACCCGATATCTTCTTTAATTTTAGACCGCTCGAACCAACGGGAGTGGTGCTAACCACTTCAATTTCAGGAAGTTCAAATACATCAACAGGGGATGTTTGGTTCGAGGTATTTTCAGTCTCAGCTTCAGCAGCAGTATTAATAGGGCTGGTTAAAATAAGCGGCAAAGCTGCCAACAACCATTGTTTGCGAAAGAGAAAATACGTCATGAAAGTCCTGTCATTAAGCCAAGTTTACGATTGTGTGCAGTATAGTGTGTTTAGACTAGGAAAATTTCCTAAAATAGCTCAATCCGTCTAAGAACTGTATAGGATAATATAATCCGTTACCCTTATTATCCTTTCAATACGTCGTTTCAATTTTTACTAATGCTGAGTACCTTAGTTCGCTTTTCTATCCGCTTTTACGGTATTGTTATTGCCTTGGCTATGATTATTTTACTGTATGGCAGTTATCGTTTTACCACCGCCGGTTTGGATATTTTTCCTGAGTTTGCTCCCAAGCGGGTGATTATTCAGACCGAAGCGCCCGGATTATCCGCAGAACAGGTAGAGGTACTGGTGACTCGCCAGATTGAAACCGCGATTAGTGGTTTAGTCGGTATGGAGTCGGTGCGCTCTGAATCTATTCAGGGCTTATCCATTATAACGGCGACATTTAAAGAGCAGACTGATATCTATAGAAACCGGCAGTTAATCAGTGAGCGTCTAGGCATTTCTTTAGCTAACTTACCTTTGGGAATTACGCCCGTTGCTATTCCCTTATCATCCTCTTCAGCAACCGTATTGACGATAGGCTTAAACTCGGACACTAAAGATTTAATGGCGTTACGGAGTTTAGTGGATTGGACGGTGGTACCGCGTTTATTGGCCATTCCAGGCGTGGCAGATGTTAATGTATTTGGAGGGGAGGTTGGGCAGTTACAAATTCAGCTTGATCCCATTCAAATGCAGCGCTTTAATTTAGCGCTTAATGACGTGATTGAGGCCGCTACCCGAGCCAGTGTGATACAGGGCGGTGGTTTTATTGAAAACAAAAACCAACGCATTACTTTACAAGTCACCGGACAACCGAACTCACCTGAACAATTCGCAAAAATTATTGTGCAGCGTGAGCAAGGCCGGAATATTACCCTGGGGGAGGTCTCTACGATTCGTTATGCACCTGAACCACCGATCAGTGCGGCACAAATTAAGGGTAAACAAGGAATCGTTTTAATGGTTATCGGGCAGTATGGCGCCAATACCTTGACGGTTTCGAGACAGGTTGAGCAAATGCTACAGGAGTTTGATCCAGTCTTTAAAAATGAGGCGATTACTTTCTATGAGCATTTGTTTCGTCCGGCGGATTATATCGAACGGTCCATTGCTAATTTGTCAGGGCATTTGTTGCTAGGGGGGTTATTTGTACTGATTGTGTTATATCTGTTTTTGTTTAACTTTCGCACCGCTTTTATTTCAGCCTTGGCGATTCCGGTGTCCTTAATGGGCGCGGTGATTGTGTTATTGGAAACCGGGGTGCATCTGAATATCATGGTGCTGGGTGGTTTAGCCATTGCCTTGGGTGAGGTGGTTGATGATGCGATCATTGATACTGAGAATATATTCAGGCGGTTACGCGAGAACCGTTTACTAGGGGTGCCTTTGTCTGTTACTAACGTGGTTTATACGGCTTCATTAGAAGTACGTAGTTCGGTGGTTTACGCCAGTTTTATTGTGGCTTTGGTATTTGTACCCTTACTAACCCTGAATGGCGTTGCGGGACGACTATTTGCTCCACTGGGGTATTCGTACATTTTGGCTATTTTAATCTCTCTTTTGGTTGCATTAACGTTAACTCCGGCGCTGTGTTTTTTGTTATTGGGGCGGCCCTTTGACCAGCGTAATGAACCGCCGTTGATTACAGTTATCAAGCCCATTTATCAGCACTTACTGATATTTGTTTTTAAGTATTTTAAGGGCTTAATCCTGGGTTGTTTAGTGGTCTGTTTATTCGGAGTCATGACCTTTTTCAGACTGGATAGTAAGTTTTTGCCAGAACTGCGAGAAGGGCACTATATTATTCATACCACCAGTCTTCCGGGCACGTCCTTACAGGAGTCGTTGCGAATAGGTAGCCAATTGACTCAGCAGTTTCTGGCTATTCCAGGTGTTCAATCCGTCTCTCAATGGGCAGGTCGAGCAGAGCGGGGGGCAGATACTTACGGTAGTCATTACAGTGAGTATGAAGTTAGACTTGAGCCTTTATCAGGTGAGCAGCAGCAACAGATATTTGAGCAGTTAAGAGAAATTCTGGCGCATTTTCCCGGTATTGGTTTTGAAGCCAATACCTTTTTGACAGAAAGAATCGATGAAACCATTTCTGGCTATACGGCTCCTGTGGTTGTTAATCTGTATGGAAATGATTTAAATGTGCTGGATGCTCAGGCACACGTATTGGCTCAGGTAATGAGAGACATTCCGGGGGCGACCGATATTCAGTTACGATCACCGCCGGCGACACCGTTATTGCAGATTCATTTAGATCTGGATCAGCTTAACTTTTGGGGGATTATGCCGACAGAAGTGGTTAATGCGGTACAAATAGCCTACGAAACACGGGTCGTGGGTAAACATATTCAGGGTAAAAAGATTATCAATATTGCGGTTGCGTTAGCACCTGAATTAAGGCAGCAACCTGATACAATAGGGCAATTGCCGATTAGGGCACAGGACGGTTCCTTAGTTAGATTAGAGCAGGTTGCAGAGATACGTCATACGGCCAGTCGGTATAATATATTGCATCAAGGCGCTCAACGTCGGCAAGCGGTAACCTGTCATGTGCTGAATCGGGATATGGATAGTTTTATGGCTGAGCTTAAAGCCCGTGTGCTTAAAGACATTCCGGTGTCGGCGGATAGTTATCCCGAGTTTACGGGGGCAGCAATAGAACAGGCACAGGCTCGGAATGAGTTGATTCTTCATTCTTTGTTGGCGGGGGCGGGTGTGTTGATTTTTATCTACATGGCGATTGGTAGTGTGCGGAATACCTTGTTGACACTGGTTAACTTTCCTTTTGCTCTGATGGGTGGGGTTGCTGCGGTGCTGTTGACCAATGCGACCTTATCAGTAGGCTCTGTGGTTGGCTTTGTCACTTTATTTGGCATTACGGTGCGTAATAGTATTATGCTATTGTCACACTATCGGCATTTAGTGGAAACTGAAGGGCTGCATTGGGATATCAATACGGTTATATTGGGTGCTCAGGAGCGCTTGCCTTCTATTTTAATGACCGCCTTGGTGACGGCTCTAGCGATGTTTCCGATTGCGTTTAATAGTGATAATCCGGGGCGTGAAATTATGGGGCCAATGGCAGCCATTATTATCGGTGGCTTGGTGAGTTCGACGCTATTAAACTTATTGCTGTTGCCCAGCATGTTGTTACGCTATGGGTACTTTAATAATGATCAGGAATAACCTATTGCCTGGAAGTTGCTCTGGGTATGCTGTATATGCAGTACCGTCGTATTTTTGAATGCGTTTATGTTGTCTATTTTTTAATTATTTTATTCTTATGGAGTTACCCATGAAACAGATCTTAAAAGCACTATTGATTATAGCTACCCTGTTCTTGTTCACGTCTTCTTTTGCAACGGCGGCATCCAATAATTATCCCGCTAAATGGGGTATCAAGTTAGGTAATGGGTTTGCCAATTCTCTGACAGGTATCGCAGAAATCCCTAAAAGCATCATCATAACTAATCGTACTGACGGTCCGGCTTACGCGGCAACAGCTGGATTTATGACGGGTTTGTTGCACATGGTTGGGCGGACTTTATGTGGTACGTTTGATATTGTGACCTTTATGATTCCTACAAAACCCATCGTTCGTCCTGATCTTGTCTGGCAAAAATATAACAAGGAAACCAGTTATCGTGCTTCTTGGGAGTTATTACCTTAAGCGGTCTGGATGTGTCTGGATAGCGTTTTATAACACAAAAAAAGGGTGTCTTTACGACACCCTTTTTTATTTCAACAACAATAACAACGTTTAGTCGTTAAATGTCCTGAACCCTATCATTAATTTCTACCGTTGAAGGCACCTAATATTTGCAACAGGCTTAGGAATAAATTGTAGATAGACACATAAAGCGAAATAGTCGCAAGGATGTAGTTAGTTTCGCCCCCATTAACGATTTGACTGGTTTGAAACAGGATCATGCCTGACATCAGTAAGATAAACATCGCTGATACAGCCAGTGATAGTGCAGGAATAGAGAAAACGATAGCACCGATTCCGGCTAAAAATGCAACCAAAACGCCAACCATCAGAAAGCCACCCATATAACTAAAGTCTTTACGGGTAGTTAAGGCATAGCCAGAAAGACCTAGAAAAATGGTGCCTGTTCCACCTAAAGCCATTATGATAAGCTCATGCCCATTGCTGAAGGCATTGACATACATCGATAAAATGGGGCCGAGTGTTAAGCCCATAAAACCGGTTAATGCGAAAACAAACAGTAAGCCTAAAGCACTGTTGCTGAATTTAGCGGTTAAGAAAAACAGGCCGTAAAAGCCGACTAAGGTAGCCATCATGCCGAAAGGAGGCAGATTAAAGTACATAGCAGCACCCGCAGTTACGGCACTGAACATCAAGGTCATTGATAATAGCAGGTAAGTATTTTTTAAGACTTTATTAGTCGCCAGAATACCCGATTCTTGACGTGATATAGCAGTATTTACTTTCATTTTAGTTAGATTCCTTAAGTGAATAATTAACAAAATTTGTTCTGGTTCGGGATAAGCCTTACTATTTATTATCTATCCCATAGATAAGCACAGCATTAACAATATACACAGACAATCTAATTTTACAAGAGTTTCAATGATGACGCAGGAAAACTTAAGTAGACTACTTTAGATGACGCAGTGTAGTTTTCAAAGGTGTTAGGGTGATTAGTAAGGTTTCCTGTGATCAATTCGAACAGTATAATTCAATTTTTTATAACGAGAAAAGACGGTATGAGTGAAGGTTTTCGCGGTTTTTTAAATAAAGAGCGTACGGTTGCCGCTCCGGGCTTTAACCGTTGGTTGGTACCTCCAGCGGCTTTGGCTATTCATTTGTGTATTGGCATGGCCTATGGCTTTTCGGTGTTTTGGTTGCCTCTGTCAAAAGCTTTGGGTGTTAAAGAAAGTATTGCCTGTGGGCCTGAGGTTGGCTTTTTTCAAGAACTCTTTGTGACCACGTGTGACTGGAAAATCTCTACCCTGGGCTGGATGTATACCCTGTTTTTTGTATTCTTAGGCTCCTCGGCTGCATTATGGGGTGGATGGTTAGAGCATGTCGGGCCACGTAAAGCCGCAGTTATTAGCGCTTTGTGCTGGTGTGGAGGCATGTTACTGTCAGCTCTGGGAATTTATTGGCATCAATTCTGGATCATGTTGCTGGGGTCGGGGGTTATTGGTGGCATAGGCTTAGGCTTGGGTTATATTTCTCCGGTATCAACATTGATTAAGTGGTTTCCTGATCGTCGAGGCATGGCAACCGGTATGGCTATTATGGGCTTTGGTGGTGGAGCAATGATTGGCTCACCCTTGGCAACAGGGTTGATGAAATATTTTGCAACACCCACCGATGTCGGTGTTATGCAGACCTTTATGGTGATGGCAGGCATCTATTTCTTTTTTATGATGTCAGGTGCGTTAAGTTATCGGATTCCGGTTTCTGGATGGAAACCGCTGGGCTGGGTGCCCTCTACGGCTAAAAAGTCCAACCGTATGATTACAGAGCATCACGTTCATGTCAGTAATATCTTCAAGATTAAACAATTCTGGCTGTTATGGGGGGTGTTATGCATGAATGTGAGTGCTGGAATCGGTGTGATTGGTATGTCATCCCCGATGTTACAAGAAGTTTTTGGTGGGCAGTTGATTGGGATCGCTAAAACCTATAATGAACTGGATAAGACGCAACTGGCGGCTATTGCCTCGGTGGCTGCGGGCTTTACGGCGCTACTTAGCTTATTTAATATTGGTGGACGGTTCTTCTGGGCAAGTTTATCCGACGGGTTGGGTCGTAAAACCACCTTCTTCATCTTTTTTATATTAGGCTGTTCGTTGTATTTTAGTGTTCCTACATTTGCTGGCTCTGGTAACAAACTGCTGTTTGTGTCTGCCTTTTGCGTGATCCTCAGTATGTATGGTGGGGGATTTGCAACGGTTCCAGCCTATTTGGCGGATTTATTTGGTACGCAAATGGTCGGGGCTATTCACGGTCGCTTACTGACTGCATGGGCAACAGCGGGTATTTTAGGGCCAGTGATTGTTAATTATATGCGGGATTATCAATTAGGTTTAGGCTTGCCACGTGAGCAGGTTTATAACCAGACCATGATGATTCTGGCGGGCTTATTGTTAGTCGGGTTAATCTGTAACTTGTTAATCCGTCCAGTTGCCGATAAATGGTTTATGACAGCCAGTGAATTGGCTGATGAAAAACGCCATGCCAAAGAACATGTTATTGAGGAAGAAGTCGTGGGTTATGGTGAGGTGAGTGTGACTGAAACACCCACGCCCATTATTTTAGTCTGGTTAGCGTGGTCAATGGTTGCGGTGGCTTTGGGTTGGGGGATTTATAACACCTTAATCAACGCGGCCAAGTTCTTTAATTAAGAAGGATGTTTCCAACCAAGCCTTGATATTGATGGAATGATGTTTATAGTGGTAACACCTTATTCATCATTCCCCAAACTAAACAAAATCAACAGCTTTTACACTTGCATTGATGATAAAATCAGGTGAAAGCCACTCATTAATACCTTAAATCAACACAAACAGAGCTTGTTGCAATAGTCATTTGTGTAATCAATTGGAGTAAAGCCATGACCACAATTACCCTAGATGACGCATTAATCAATGAAGTTATTGCTGCAAGTCATGCTCAAAATGCCCAAGAAGCACTTATAAAAATAATAACCTTCTCTTACAGCAGCATAAACAAAAACCTGCGTTTTTCGAGCAACTCTGTTTGGCTGATGAGTCTTTAGATGATGAGCTAGCCTTATTGTTTGAACGAAACAAAGATACAGGTAGAGATATCGGATTATGAATTATCTAATTGATACCTGTGTATTATCCGAGTGCGTTAAAAAAACACCTAACCCTTTATTGCTGCAACAGCCTCCTAAATTAATTCTTCATATCTAAAGTGTGCAAAGATTAATTTTATCAGATTTACTCCCGGGAGGTCATACAAACTCCCAGCATCAATATTTACTATCCGTGTCTGCTGACAGACTAGCTTTTGTGCACTATCTTAGTGTCGCGGATTTAGATTTACCCATCACCCACGTGGGCTTTCGTTTTTGCCTGAGGTCCATCAAGCCAGGTCAGGAAAAGGCTTAGCTCGGCGGGATCGCCGGGCAGTGCGACCGGAGGGAGCTTTAGTCATTTAAAGCAGGCGCTTTGTTTTATAAGCGTTTTCTACAAAAGATCTTAACTTAATAACAGAGGTGTAGAGATCAATAACATTCAGTTAAGGGAATTTAGTATGCAGCGGAAATAAAATGATTGAGCAGCACTCACCATTAAATTACACTAAGTGAAACTTAATGATGACTATAATCCCATGCAACCTCTACGACGTTTAATGCAAAACCTGGATAAATTGGCGAATGCTGAACATTATCTTTTCACACCTGATGATTTAAGGGCGCTTTTACCTGATTTAACCGATTCTGCTTTTAATACTCTTTTATGCCGTGTTAGTAAAGACCAACACTTAACCAGACTGTGTCGAGGACTCTATTTTTTTGAAAAAGTCGCGCCTATTTCTGGACTTTTATTATTTCATGCTGCCGCAAGATTACGCGCTGACTGCTTAAATTATATTAGTTTAGAAACGGTACTAAGTGATGCTGGGGTTATTTCTCAAATACCCATTAATCATATTACTGTTATGTCATCAGGACGTAGCAGTGTGATTTCTTGTGGTCGATGGGGAACCATTGAGTTTGTGCGTACCCGTCAAAAGCCTCAAGATTTAGAAAAGCTGATTTATTATGATGCCCGTTGCAAGTTATGGCGAGCGACCGTGCCACAAGCCCTGCGTGATATGCGAGTGACACATCGTAATACTGACTTAATAGATTGGAGTGTAGCTAATGAGTTTGTTTGATCAATTGGTCGATGAAGCCTTACAAAATAGACGAGAATTAAATTCTTTACGTGTAGTTGTCGAAAAAGAATTGTTGCATCATGATATTTTGCGCGTGTTAAGTGAGTCTGGCTTATTGAGTCGACTCACTTTTATTGGCGGGACTTGTTTACGTGCGTGTTATGGCTCAAACCGACTGAGTGAAGACTTGGACTTTACGGGAGGAACTGACTTTAAGCGAGATAGATTAATAACTATGGCCGAAAGTCTGGTTACGAACATGATGACTAAATACGGTCTAGAAATTCAGGTAAGTGAACCTACACGAGAAAGTGGTAACGTAGATACTTGGAAACTAAAAGTACAGACTCGCCCAGATAGAAAAGATTTACCAGCCCAACGTATTAATATCGACGTGTGCGCTATACCCAGTTATCAACCACACCCCATGCTGTTATTAAACCCTTATGGCGTTGAAATGGGTACGAGTGGTTTAATTTTACAAGTTGAGAGTAGAGAGGAAATTTTTACTGATAAGCTGTGCGCCTTTGCACTTCGTCCAAACCGAATTAAAAACCGTGATTTATGGGATATAGCCTGGTTACATCAACAAGGTGTTAGACCACAAATGGATTTACTGGCAAAAAAACTGATAGACCATAAAACGGACACACTACAGTTTGTAAACTTATTTGAAATACGGTCTGCGACACTTAAAAATGATCCCAAGGTAGCACTAGAGTTTAAAAAAGAAATGAGACGTTTCTTACCGGCGGATTTAGTGACTCAAACCGCTGATCAACCCGTATTTTGGGGCGTTATGAGCCAAATTATTCATAACTTCTCTTTGCAAATTCGACAGCATTTTTTGAATTCTGATTCTATCGATGCCTTTAAAATGTGAATAGAACTACAACTGAGTTTGTGGTTTTACTAACCAAGCAATATTTAGTGTCGCGGGTTTAGATTTACGTTAGAATTTCAAACGATTTATTAACCGTAAGAGCGCCTGTGAATGACTTCAGAAACCAGCACTAAACGATTTCGTATTGCCTTTTCCTTTGCAGGAGAAAAGCGGGAGTTTGTCAAAGCTACCGCACAGATTTTGGCTAAGCGATTTGGTGAAGATAAGATTTTGTATGACAAATTTCATATAGCGGAGTTTGCTGATGCAGATCTTGGTTTTATTCTGCCTGATCTATACAAAAACGATACCGACTTAATTGTTGCTGTATTTTGTCGCGATTATGAGAAAAAGCAGTGGTGCGGCTTGGAGTGGCGAGCTGTCTTCTCAATGATTAAAGAAAACCAGTCAAAAAAAGTTCTGCTTAGTCGTTTTGATCTGATGGATGGCAAAGGCTTATTTGGGCTTGCTGGTTTTATCGATTTAGACGATGAAAGACCTGAACAATTTGCCGCCCTGATTCTTCAACGTCTCGCTATTAATGAAAGAAAGCCCAAAGATCACTATACAAAGGATTGCACTGAAACAACTCAAGTGGGTGTAATTGATGTTACTCAAGATTCCTATGAAAGCCATAAGAATCTTGCTTTAGAGTTATTAGAAAATTCTGAATCCTATCTGACTGAATTGAAAGCACTTATGAAATGTGCAGATGCAACTGAAATTATAAATCGCTTTAGTCAGTGTAAGCCTGAAGATGTTAATGCTTTGTTTCTAGTTTCCCGTAAAGCCTTGAACAAAGTTCGTTTTGCTGATTTAAATGAGTCTGACAAACACGATGTAATTGAAGCGGTTACGGCTTTGTATCTGCTTGCTGCACTGCGTTTGGTTGATGTTGCATCAGCACAAAGTGGTTATGTTGTATTAGTACCCAGTAATGAACGCATATTATGTGCGATTATTGCAACTGCGTTATTTGGAGGTAGTTTAAAAGTATTGCCAGATTACGATACACACCTTCCTGTCCCAGAGTATGCTTTTGAGATTAATGTTCCAGCGGCTGGCGATTACGTGACAGAGAGTTTTGAACGAGCCATGTATGTTTCGATATTTAAAAATAATCGAAAAGTCGATCTCAGTGCACTTGATTCGCAGAAACTGAGTCAAGATGAAATCAGTGATTTGAATGCCAGATTAGAATCTTTACGCGATGTTCATGAGCAAAATTTATGTTTGGTAGTGACTGGAAATACCATCTCAGCGGATAATGCTGTTCCAATTTCAAACACATATAAAGTACCAACATTTTTTCAGTCGGATGATACCGCCACCGTTGTATTGGGCATGCCTTATCAAGACTTGACCGCGAAAATCAAACAATTCTGGCAGGATCTTAATGAGCTTCGAAGTAAACACTTATCCCAATCATCTATTACAGGAGTGCAGTAGATGCTCCCACCCACTATGAAAACCATTAACCCGTTTATCGATTTAATACCAGAAACAACTGAGACATTAACGCCCAGCAACCGCTTTCCAGCTGCCGGTCACCTATGGAGCAAGCCGGAAATTGATGCCCTGATTTTTGCCTTTGCTGCTCGACGACCCTTATTAGTCCGTGGTGAAGCAGGGAGTGGTAAGAGTCAAATAGCGCGAGCGGCGGCACAGCACCTGAAAACAAATGAACCCTTGGTTGAAGTGATTCATCCACGCTTTGAAGCACTGGATTTATTATACCGCGTTGATGTCGTTGAGCGTTTGGCAGATGCACAAATCCAGGATCTTGACAAAACCAATGAACGGTATGTTAAGCGTGGACGGCTTTGGGAAGCACTGGCGCAGATGGACAAAGACCCAGACTGTATTCCGGTACTTCTGATTGACGAAATCGATAAAGCCGATGCCGATCTACCCAATGCCTTGTTGGATGTGTTGGGTAACCGCAGTTTTGACGTACCCCCTTTAAACAATCGCACGATTCATGCACCCGATCAACGCTGGCCGTTGATTATTATTACCACCAACGAAGAGCGCGAATTGCCACCCGCTTTTATTCGTCGCTGTGCTGTACTTAATCTCAATCCACCAAAGGATGATAAGCCGTTTATTGAGTGGTTGATTCAGCGGGGCAAGGTGCATAACCATTTGATTATTGAAGAAGCGGCTCGCCAAACAGCCGCCGAACAGGTTCTGGAAGATCGTAAAGCTGCGGAACAGGCGGGCTATCCCAAAGTGGGCTTGGCTGAATATATAGATTTGCTCACCGCGCTGCATGAACTGATGCAGACAAGAAGCGGCAAAGCGCCTCATAAAAGTCAACTAGACTGGTTGAATCAAATAAGCCCTTATGCCTTGGTCAAACACGCGGAACAAAATCAGGGGCGTTCCCCGGTGATACCCTCAGCGGCTACCCCGTCAGAGGCTGATTAAGCTTGAAACCTTTTGCACCTTCATCAGCCAACGGTCAAGTTGGTAGAGCCGATTTACTGCGTCTGCTTGCGATAGCGCCGCGCACGGAGCTGTGGCTCGATGACGATGGGGTGCATCAATTCGGTTATCAGTATCGCCCCCTGTCGAACGAGCCGAAAGAGCCCGATAATGGTGTCTTACCTCCACCTCCTGAGCCGATTATCTCAACCAGTCATTTCAAACTGCCATTACAGATGCCGTTCGTTAATCTGGTTGTAGATCGGCAAGCACGCGAACAAAGAACGCAAACAGAATCCTCAAGCCCAACCGCTGCCGTTTATGAACCCATTACCGAAGCCGATGCCAAATCGCCTTCAAAAATAAGGTTGGTCAACTATGAAGACCTGGTACCCAAAGCCCGCTTGTTACCTGCGCTTAAACACTATTTGTCAAGTAACCGCTTGGCAGGTATGGATGTGCAGCGTTTGGTAAAACAAATAGCTCTACAACAACTGCCCCGCTATTTGCCGCGTTGCCACGTTAAAAGTTGGCATCCTCAATGGCTAGTGGTTTTAGATTTTGCTAAACGACTGTGGCCTTATCGACAAGACATGCATGCATTAGCCGAGAATTTGCTTAAAGCCTGTGGTCAATCCGGTGTGTCTATTCGTATTATCAACCACGGGCCTTTGCAGAACTGGACTGATTGGGTAGAAGAACAGCAGGGTCGTGGGGTGTTGCCAAGCAAACACACTTGGCGTATGCCGGTTGTCAATACGCCGGTTTTGCTGGTCAGCGATTTAGGTTTACTGGAAGGCCGGGACTCAAGCACGCATCAGGCCTGGCAAGACTTTATCCGGCAACTGACGCAAGCGCAAATCAAGCCACTGGCACTGTTACCTTTGGCAGCGGAGCAACTCGATGCCGGGCTGCCTAAGAAGCTAACCTTATTGCGTTGGAGTCCCGATGCCCGCATTCATCCAGAACGTGCAATGGGTAATGGCTTGAACGTTCCCGACGGTTTGGACGATTTATTGGCGATGGCTGCCGTTACCCGTCGGGTCGATCCGCCGTTGTTACGGGCTCTGCGACGTTTAAATCCAAAAGCGCCGCTCAATGCTGGACTTGAAGGTGCGTTTTGGTGTCATGCCGATGTTGAAGCGGGTTCTGCTGCCCATATACGCCATGCCGTACAAGCCAAACATCAGGCGCATTTTTCCGAGCACTTACAGGAGTGCCATATAGAATTGGAGCGACTGCGTTATTTGCATCACGCGCATTTACGCGCAGTGTTGAATCATGAAGAAACACTTTTGTGGTATGCGCACGCTAAATTGGACGGGGTGCAAGTTTCTGAAGAAACCCAAGAACGACTACAGAAGGCAGATACCTTTATGCGTCAACTGGCCGCTACCTTGAAACAACCGGACGGTTTGCAAAAAGGGGGGGTATGGTGGAGCGTGGCGCAGGAAATTGTGCAACGCGCTGATAATCAGATGGGTAAGGATTTCATAGAGTTGCTGGCGCCACTGGTGCAGGTGATTGCTGAAGTGCGCGGCGTTTGGCAACAGCCGCCTGACTGGGTAGACCCAATCGATCTTGTTAGTGATGACCGTAAACGTCAATCCTGCTGGCTAGTGAACGATCCAGTCACCTGTAGTATTGTGCTACAGTCTACCCCTCCAGAACGTAACCAAATTGCTTTGTCTGAGCCAATTACTATCGATCAAGGTGGTTTACGCATCGAAAGCACTGGATCAAGAATCTTGCTCTTAATGGCTCACTTGCCTTTTCGCGTATGCGGATTGCAGGAGCAGACGTTGATTAAGCTAATTAGTAGTCAAGAAGTTTTAACGTTGGCCAGTGTAAAAAGACCACGTGGAGCGGCTGCCTGGGGTTGGAAAGTGCCACATTCAGAAATTTGGGTGAGGTCTGCACCGATTTGTGGGCAAGGATACGAATGGAGTGCTTCTGGCAATCCAAGCGACCAGTTACTCAAAATAGTTTTAACAGAAAACGGCCAATACCAATTGGTGGAGAATCAACTAAGTAGTCAGATCAAACTTTTGGACATTCATCCTAGTTATATTTCATACGATTATGAAAATACGGCTTCCAGGGTACGATTCGTTCTGGATGAGTACGGTGTTCGAGCTGATTTGAGTGTGATTACTGCACCTGATGAACTCATTCAAACCTTACGCTGGATCGACCCCGGCACTTTCTGGATGGGCTCTCCAGAGGATGAGCTGGAACGATACGATAATGAAGGACCTCGTCACGAAGTCACCATTAGTCGTGGCTTCTGGCTGGCAGATTCTGCTTGTACTCAAGCCTTATGGCAAGCGGTAATGGGCAACAATCCCAGTCGTTTTAAAGATGATCCCCAGCAACCAGTGGAGCAAGTCAGTTGGCACGATGTTCAAGCGTTTTTACAGCGACTACAAGAATTGTTGCCGGGTTGCCAAGTCGATTTACCTAGCGAAGCCGAATGGGAATATGCGTGCCGTGCAGGAACTCAGTCGCCATTCAGTTTCGGTACCAACATTAACCCGCAGCAAGTTAATTACTATGGCGAAAATCCTTATCCCGGTGGCGAGAAAGGTGAATACCTCGCAAAGACCGTACCGGTAAAAAGCCTGCCTGCCAATCCTTGGGGATTGTATGAAATGCACGGCAACGTATATGAGTGGTGTAAAGATGGTCAACGGACTTATGATGAGCAAGCTCAAATCGATCCACTGGGGCCAATGACTGGCGATGATAATCCCCGGTGCCTTCGCGGCGGTTCTTGGGACGGCTACGCCAGGTGGGCGCGTTCGGCCTTCCGCAGCGCCTACCAGCCCGACGATGCCATCAACGACGTGGGCTTTCGTTTTTGCCTGAGGTCCATCGAGTCAGGTCAGGTAACAGGAAGCCCGGCGGGCAGGGCGACCGGAGGGAGCCCAGACCAGGGGCGGAAGGGTGTCAAGTCGAAATGAACACAAGCTCCCGTTTCCCCAACCCGTTTCCACCCCCCTTCGCTCATGCTTGGGGCGATGATGAATTTGGACTTTGGGCTGAGTTTAGGCTTGAGGTACCTAACGGTGAGTCAGTGGTACAAAACTTCCGCTGGATAGAGCCTGGCACTTTCTGGATGGGTTCGCCGGAGGATGAGCCAGAACGATTCAAAAATGAAGGACCACGTCACGAGGTAACTATTAATCAAGGTTTCTGGCTGGCCGATTCTGCTTGTACTCAGGCCTTATGGCAGGCGGTAATGGACAATAATCCCAGTAGTTTTAAAGATGATCCCCAACAGCCAGTGGAGAATGTCAGTTGGCATAACGTGCAAGCGTTTTTAAAGCGCCTGCAAGAACGGTTGCAAAGTTTGTTGCCAGGTTGCCAAGTCGATTTGCCCAGCGAAGCCGAATGGGAATATGCGTGCCGTGCGGGTACGACTACGCCGTTTAGTTTCGGCGCCAACATTAACCCGCAGCAAGTTAACTATGACGGTAACTATCCTTATTTCGGAGACGAGAAGGGTGAATTCCGTAAAAAGACCGTACCGGTCAAAAGCCTGCCTGCCAATCCTTGGGGATTGTATGAAATGCACGGTAATGTCTGGGAGTGGTGTAAGGAGGGTCAACGGACTTATGACGAACAAGTGCAAATCGATCCACTGGGGCCAATGACAGGCGATGATATTCCCCGGTGCCTTCGCGGCGGTTCTTGGATCGACTACGCCAGGTGGGCGCGTTCGTCCAACCGCTACGCCCTCCAGCCCGTCAGTGCCAGCGACCTCGTGGGCTTTCGTTTTTGCCTGAGGTCCATCAAGTCAGGTCAGGTCAGGAAAAGGCTTAGCCCGGCGGGATCGCCGGGCAGGGGCGACCGGAGGGAGCCTTAGTCATTTAAAGCAGGCGGAATAAGTGCATTGCGGTTGGGTGCTTGGTGTTTTTAAGTGATACAATGAAAGTCATTTTAAATTTAGTTAATATCCTAAAGCTGATAAGGGAAACAAATCATGCCAGCCATTAGTATGTTCTACGGTATCATTATGGTGCAAGCATGGATCGAAATTCATCGAGAAGATCTACTGGCTGACTGGGAATTAGCGGTCAATGGGCAAGCGCATTTTTCGGTTCATCCCCACGAGTGTGTGGGGAACACACGCCGTTCGCTGAGTGCCATAGCAATGAAAAAAATCAGTAGAGGGTGAGATTGTTGTTTCGCCGTGCTATGCGTTTAACAGGGATGTTTTTCTGGTTAGAAAAAGAGTATTATTCGGACTCTTTAAAGATAACAACACATATTATAAAATTATTGAGGGGGAACTATGGGCGGTGTACTCGAATTGTTTGTATTCATGGTGATTATTGCAACAGCAGCATTTGCGCCGTTGGGCTATTTCATTTACAAATATACGAATAAAAATGCTCAGCCATTTGGCGATACTGAACCGCATGGCGATAGTCATTCTTTTGTGAATGATATGGCTGAAACAGTGATTCATTTTGTTAAAAGCAAGCTGGGCAAAAAATAAACAGGGAAGTACGTTTTATTTTTAAGTCATGCAAGTGGGGGGAGCTGTAAGTCGGATTAGTTGTTCTTAATCGGACTTACAGCGCTTCATTAGACCCCACACGTCTGGCAAGCCGGATTTTTTCTTAGCTTCATTGTTCTCCATTCCATGGTTAAGCCGTCTAGCAGTAATAATCGGCCTGTTAACAGTTCACCCGTACCTAAAATTAATTTGATCGTCTCTAAAGCCTGAATGCTACCAATGATGCCAGTAATGGGCGCGATAACGCCATTCGTTGCGCAGTTTTGTAGTTCTTCACCGTCACTATTGTAGAGGCAGTTGTAGCAAGGGCTGTTGTTTTGACCGGGCGTAAAAACCGATACCTGACCTTCGAAGCGTATTGCCGCACCCGAAACAAGCGCGGTTTGATATTTCACACAGGCCTTATTAATGGCAAAACGGGTACTGAAATTATCACTACAGTCCAGCACTACATCTGCTTTTTCAACCGCTAAGGCCAATGTTTCACCCAGCAGTTTTTGTTTAACGGCTATCACTTTAACATCTGGATTTAATTTATTCAGTGTTTGCTGGGTTGAAATTACTTTATCAATCCCAATATCGGGGGTGTGATGAGCGATTTGCCGCTGTAAATTGGATAAATCAACTACATCATTATCATAAATAGTGATGTTGCCGATGCCCGATGCTGCTAGATACATAGCCGCTGGGGAGCCTAAACCGCCGGCACCGACAATTAACACTTTAGCGGCAAGCAGTTTTTGTTGACCCTCAATATCACATTGGGGCAGCATGATTTGACGGCTGTAGCGGAGTAATTGGTTGTCATTCATAAGTCACGTTATTTATGTAAAGTAGGTAGAGATAATGCCAAAGAACTTGACAGACTGCAAAAGATCATTATCATTAGCACTCATTACAGGTGAGTGCTAATAAAACATTCCCGTTATTTTAAATACTAGGAGATATAAATGAGTATACGTCCGTTACATGATAGAGTGATAGTCAAACGTTTTGAAGAAGAAACTAAAACAGCTGGCGGTATCGTATTACCGGGTTCAGCTGCTGAAAAGCCAAGCCAGGGTAAAGTATTGGCAGTCGGTAATGGTAAACCATTAGACAATGGCACCGTACGCGCTTTAGAAGTTAAAGTAGGCGATACTGTATTGTTTGGTAAATATTCAGGTAATGAAGTTAAAGTGGATGGTGACGACCTTATCGTTATGCGTGAAGAAGACATTCTGGGCATCATTGAGTAAGCCCTTAGTCTTAATCCTTTAGTTAGATCATAATTACACATATCAGTTAGGAATAACAAAAATGGCAGCAAAAGACGTATTATTTGGTGATGACGCTCGCGTTCGTTTAGCGCGTGGTGTTAACATTTTAGCAAATGCAGTAAAAGTAACTTTAGGCCCTAAAGGTCGTAACGCAATTTTAGATAAAAGTTTTGGTGCACCTACCATTACTAAAGACGGTGTTTCTGTTGCGAAAGAAATCGAATTAAAAGATAAATTCGAAAACATGGGTGCGCAACTGGTTAAAGAAGTTGCCTCACACACATCTGATGTGGCGGGTGACGGTACAACCACTGCAACCGTATTGGCGCAATCCATTGTTAACGAAGGTTTGAAAGCTGTTGCCGCTGGCATGAATCCTATGGATTTGAAACGCGGTATTGATTTGGCAGTCACTAAAGTGGTTGCAGCGATTGTCGCTTCTGCGACGCCTTGTGCTGACAATAAAGCAATCGCTCAAGTGGGTACAATTTCAGCGAACTCTGATGAGTCAGTCGGCAAAATCATTGCTGAAGCGATGGAAAAAGTCGGCAAAGAAGGCGTTATCACGGTTGAAGAAGGTTCAGGCTTAGATAACTCACTGGACGTAGTGGAAGGTATGCAGTTTGATCGTGGCTATTTGTCACCATACTTTATCAACAAACAAGAAAACATGAGTGTTGAATTAGATGATCCTTTCATCTTGATCTTCGAAAAGAAGATTTCTAACATCCGTGAATTGTTACCTATCTTAGAAGGCGTAGCAAAATCAGGTCGTCCATTATTGATTGTTGCTGAAGATGTTGAAGGCGAAGCTTTAGCCACTTTAGTGGTTAACACGATTCGTGGTATCGTTAAAGTGGCTGCAGTTAAAGCACCTGGTTTCGGTGATCGTCGTAAAGCCATGCTGGAAGACATTGCGGTATTGACGGGTGGCGTTGTTATTTCTGAAGAAGTGGGATTAAGCCTGGAAAAAGCTGAATTGGCGCAATTAGGTACTGCTAAGCGCGTTCAAATCACTAAAGAAAACACCACTATCATTGATGGTGCGGGTTCTGAAGAGCAAATCAAAGGTCGTGTAGCTCAAATTCGTGCACAAGCCGAAGAAGCCACTTCTGATTACGATAAAGAAAAATTACAGGAGCGTCTGGCTAAACTGGCAGGTGGTGTTGCTGTTATTAAAGTAGGTGCTGCAACTGAAATTGAAATGAAAGAAAAGAAAGCCCGTGTTGAAGATGCATTGCATTCAACTCGTGCAGCGGTTGAAGAAGGTGTAGTGGCTGGTGGTGGTACTGCTCTGGTTCGTGCGTTATCATCTTTGGTTGGATTAGAAGGTATCAATCACGATCAAACCGTAGGTATCAACATCCTGCGTCGCGCTATCGAAGAGCCTTTACGTCAAATCGTTGCTAACGCAGGTGATGAACCTTCCGTTATTTTCAACGAAGTACTGAAAGGTACAGGCAACTTCGGATACAACGCAGCAACAGGCGAATACGGCGACATGATCGAGCTGGGTATTTTGGATCCTGCAAAAGTAACCCGCACAGCACTGCAAAATGCAGCGTCTGTTGCTGGTTTATTGTTGACGACGGAAGTTATGATTGCTGATAGTCCTAGTGAAGATAAAGGCGCTCCTTCGTTTGATCCACATCAAGGCGGCGGTTTGGGCGGCTATTGATGTAATCATGTGTCTTAAAGCCTGATTGCTTTAAGTCATACCAATAAAAGCCTCGGCTGTTTTAAACAGTCGGGGCTTTTTTATGTCCAAGCTACCAGAGAATTTAAGTCGTTCACTGACTATACCGGTTGTGTCACAACACAGTGGATAATTTTATTAAGCTGTCAACATAAATTATACCGTAGGGGCTGACTTTACCCCCTGCTCATCAATACCATAATAATGATTACAATCGAAATCAAGATTTGTGTGTAACTAGAGGGGCATCTAAAGTTGGTAGCCCCGGTTTTTTTAGTCATTGCCACAAAGGTTCAGCTTAAAATGAATCCCAACTACTCTTGCGTCGCCCACCCAGCTTATTTAGAATAGAACCCAATAAAACACCCGCAAGCGATAACATGCCGCCGTATAAAAACCAATCTTGATTATCCGTATTTTTCAAGGCCTGATTTTCAAGTTTAAACTGTTGTAGGTCTCTCTCAACACTCACTACACGTTGTTGAAGTTCATCGCGCTCATTTTTTAATTGGATTGAACTGGCGGCGGTTTTTTTTAACTCGCTAAGTTCTCTGGTCAATTGATCTCGTTCAGCTAATAAGGCTTTTTCTAAGGACGATTCGGGGGCTATGGTTTCGTTAAGATTATTGAGATCAGTGCTCAGTGTAGCGTTATCAGGTTGTAGTTGACCGACCGTTTTATCCGTACTATCTTTAACGCCTGTGGTGGGGGCTTTAGTCGTGGTGGAGCGTGATTTAATGTAACCTTCCGTTCCGTCACTAAGACGCACCTTAATAGAATCTGGGTTTCCTTTTTTTTCAATAACCTTTAGCGGTGTACCAGTTGATAGCACTTTTAATGCTTTGCCATTAGGGGTAGGGGCGTTTTTTAACGTTACATTCTGATTATCATTAACATAGAGTGTTTCAGCATTGACTGAACCTAATGTCAATATCAAGATAAAAAAAGAACTGAGTAATTTCTTCACGGATAGGGGTAGTAAAAATAGTTAGTTAGTGGCGTGGGATTTAAGGTTCTTTCTAGCAAAGAAGAAATTCAAGTAAAGCTTTTTGGGCATGTAAACGATTTTCAGCCTCAGGAAAAACAACACTTTGAGAACCATCAATCACCTCAGACGTAACTTCTTCGCCACGGTGAGCCGGAAGACAGTGCATAAAGAGTGCGTCACTTTGGGCAGCACTCATGATAGCCGAGTTAATCTGATAATCTCTAAAGGCTAATTCCCGAATGGCTTGCTCATCTTCCTGACCCATACTCGTCCAAACATCGGTAGCAATTAGAGCACTATCTTTTGCGGCTTCTATAGCAGAATCAAAAAGCTTAACGTGCTTACCTGCGGTTTCAATATAAGCTTGTTGCGGAAAATAGCCGGGGGGGCAGGCAATATTTAAAGTAAAATCCAGTTGCATAGCCGCATGGATATAGGAATTGCACATATTATTGCCGTCACCTATCCAGGCCACTGTTTTACCTTTAATATCGCCTCGATATTCAAAAAAAGTCTGCATATCTGCGAGTAACTGGCAAGGATGTTGCTCATCAGTTAAACCATTAATAACCGGTACGCTTGAGTGCTGAGCAAAAGTAGTGACTGTTTCGTGCTTATTGGTTCTTAGCATGATGCAGTCGACCATACTTGAAATAACTTTGGCACTGTCCTGTAAGGGTTCACCTCGACCTAATTGAGTATCCCGGGGTGATAAAAATAAAGCGCTACCACCAAAATGAACCATCCCTGCTTCAAAAGAGATACGGGTACGTGTTGAGGATTTTTCAAATATCATAGCCAATATCTGGCCTTTCAAGGGCTGATAATTCGGGTCACGCTTATTTTTAAGTTCGATAGCTCTAGTGATTATTTGTTTTAATTCTTCACTCGATAAGTCAAGTAGGCTAGTGAAATGTCTAGGTTTCATCATGGTGTTATTTAAGCAGTTTGTCCTGTGTAGTCATTAATAATGGCTGTCAATGTGTTAATAAGTAGTTGGATTTGCTCGTTGTCGATAATTAATGGCGGTAACAAACGGATCGTCGTTTCGTTTGTTACGTTAATTAATAGCTGTTTTTCTAGGGCTAGTTTGACTAACTCTGTACAGGGTTTATCAAACTCAATGCCTATCATGAGTCCTTTATTACGAATATTAACAATATGTTTATTATTGTTAAGGCTAGCGGTAAAACCAGCATGAATGGCATCACCTTTTGTTTGTGCCGCCTCAATCAGATTTTCTTTATCCAGGGTCGCTAATACCGCTAAAGCAGCGCTACAGGCTAAAGGATTGCCACCAAAGGTTGAGCCGTGGGCACCAGCAGTCAGTAATTCAGCCGCTTTTCCTCTAGCAAGGCAAGCACCAATAGGAACGCCATTGCCCAAGGCTTTAGCCAGTGTACAGACATCAGGAAGAATCGCGTTGTGTTGAAAAGCCAGAAACTTACCGGTTCGACCGATGCCACACTGGATTTCATCGAGCATCATCAGAATTTCATGCTGATCACACAGGCCTCTTAGTTTGTTAAGATAATCAGAGGCCGGAATATTGACGCCACCTTCACCCTGTATCGGTTCAACCAGGACAGCGACTATATTTTTATTGCTTTCAAGCGCGAGTTCTATAGCGCTTATGTCGTTGTAAGGGACTCTGACGAAACCTTCAACCAAGGGGGCAAAGCCTTGTTGCACTTTGCTATTGCCGGTCGCGCTTAAGGTGGCTAAAGTACGGCCATGAAAACTTTTTTCCATGACAATAATTGCTGGATTTTCAATACCTTTTGAGTGACCGTATTTACGCGCTAATTTAATGGCGGCTTCATTGGCTTCTGCGCCTGAGTTACAGAAAAAGACATTATCCATGCCGGCTTTTTCTGTTAGTTTGTCGGCCAGTAATTCTTGATTGGCAATGGTATAGAGATTGGAGGTATGTAACAGTTTTCCGCTTTGCGTGCAGATGGCTTCATGCACGGCTGGATGGGCGTGCCCTAAATTACACACGGCGATACCGGATAACGCATCCAGATACCGTTTGTTATTTTCATCGAATAACCACATACCTTCGCCCCGTTCAAAAGTGACGGGTAAACGTCCGTATGTTGGCATTATATGGCTAGTCATGATTCTTGCCTGCAATCAATAAAACAAATAGTAATCTGCTACCTGTTAAAAAAATAGTCGATTATAAGATTCAATTTACTAACAGGCAAGTGATGGATGATAAGATTTGCTTTTTTAAATAGCACAATGTTGATAGAATTGGGCTAAATTTAATTTAATTGAGTGATTATCCAATATGAGCGTTATAGAAAGAATTAAAGAACAACTTGAAAGTAACCCGGTTATTTTGTACATGAAAGGCACGCCCGACTTTCCACAGTGTGGCTTTTCTGGTCAGACAGTTCAGGTACTGGAAGCCTGTCACGCAAAATATGCTTCGGTTAATATTTTTGAAGAACCTGAGTTGCGTGAAGCGCTTAAAGCGTATTCACACTGGCCGACCTATCCTCAACTCTATATTAAAGGTGAGTTAGTGGGTGGTTGTGACATCGTTATTGATTTGTATAAAAAAGGTAAATTAGTGGATCTATTAACTGCGGTGGGTGGTATCGCAGAGTAATAGAGCTTATACGGATGACTGGAGATGTTTCGGAGCCTGATTGTTTTATCCGAAAAGGGTCTTTGTCATCCGTAAGTTTTTGGCTGTTAGTGATCCATTTCTGCCAGTTTTTTCCAGCGGTTAACAATCAGGCAAAACAGTTCGGCAGTTTTTTCTGCATCATATAAGGCAGAATGTGCTTTATCGTTATCCCATTCTAAACCGGCGGTTTGGGCAATCTTGGCTAGTACGGTCTGTTGATAAGCTAACCCCCCCAGTGTTGCTGTATCGAAAGTACTAAACGGGTGAAACGGACTACGTTTTGATTGTGTTCGATGAATCGCTGCGTTTAAAAAGGCAATGTCAAAAGCCGGATTATGCCCCACCAATATGGCTCTTGTGCAATTGTTCCGCTTTACGGCCTGTTTGATGGGTTTAAAGAGCATGTCCAGCGCCTCTTTTTCTTCAATAGCCATCCGAAAAGGATGGTACGGATCTATCCCATTAAATTTAAGGGCAGCCGGGTCTAGTTCAGCGTTTTTAAAAGGAACCACATGTGTGGTATAGCGCTCGGTAATTTCCAGTTCATTGAGACTATTATATTCTACAATAACCGCAGCAATTTCCAATAAAGCATTCTTTTTGGGATTAAAGCCGGCGGTTTCTATATCGATAACGACCGGAAGATAGCCTCTGAAGCGTTGATTTAAAGGAATTGCAGGTGTGTCCATTTGTTTGTTTATATCCTTGGATGATCGAAAAGGTAGAGCATCTTACGCTTAAAATGATTAAAGAGCGGTAATATTTTTATTGATTACTGTAACTTCCAATTGAGTTCTTCACCCGCTTTAATTGGGGTAATCGGTGTTTCGCTGTCTCCATAACTTAAAGGCACTGTCCAGTTTGTTCTATTTAAAGTTATGGTTGAGGTATTTCTGGGTAAGCGATAAAAGTCAGCACCATAAAAGCTGGCGAACCCTTCCAGTTTATCAAGTGCGTCTGCTTGTTCAAAGGCTTCCGCATAAAGCTCTATCGCTGCATGAGCGCTAAAACAACCGGCACAACCGCAGGTTGTTTCTTTTAATGAAGTTAAATGAGGGGCGCTATCGGTACCTAAAAAGAACTTTGGATTACCACTGGTTGCTGCGGCAACGAGTGCTAGACGATGACGTTCTCGTTTAAGTATGGGTAAGCAATAATAATGGGGGCGTATACCGCCTGCGAGTAGGGCATTCCTGTTATACAAAAGATGTTGTGGGGTAATCGTTGCGGCAATGTTTTTGCCTGATGCCTGAACAAAATCTACCGCTTCAGAAGTAGTTAGGTGTTCAAGAACAATACGTAAGCCAGGGAAGTTAGTGGTTATTTGAGTTAAACTGGTATCAACAAACTCACGTTCTCTATCAAAAATATCACAATCTTCACGCGTCACTTCACCGTGGATTAATAAAGGGATGTCTTGCTTTTCGAGTTCTGCCAGCAAAGGATAAATCGCTTTAATATCAGAAACACCCGCGTCTGAGTTAGTGGTAGCACCGGCTGGGTATAATTTAAAAGCATAAACATGAGCCGATGCTGCGGCTTTCTTTATCTCAGAAAGTGGCGTAGCAGCGGTCAGGTATAAGGTCATTAACGGCGTAAAGTTTTTACTATCGGGGATAGCCTGTAAAATCTCTTCCCGATAAGTCAATGCTTGCTCAACTGTCGTTACTGGCGGCTTAAGATTCGGCATAATAATCGCACGTGCGAATTGCTTGGCTGTATGAGGTAAGACGGTTTTTAAAATAGCATTATTACGCACATGTAAATGCCAGTCATCGGGGCGAGTTAGTGTTAATGTTTTCATTGTTAGCGCTGAATCTGTAAAATAAACAGTTATTCTATAGTAAGTACTTGGAAAAACTAAATACAGTCCTTATAGTAGTTATTATTTTTAGTTGTTGTCGGAGTGGTAATGCCAATTTACGAATATCAATGTCAATCTTGTGGTCATGAACATGAAGCTTTACAAAAGCTGGGTGCAGACCCTTTAGTGATCTGCCCTGCTTGCACGAAGCCGGAATTAATGAAAAAGATTTCAGCCGCTGGTTTTAGATTAAAAGGCAATGGCTGGTATGAAACTGATTTTAAGAGTGGCGCAAAGAAAAATGTAGCAGGCGAGGCTTCAGTGCCTTGCACACCTAAAGTAAGTAGCTGCCCAGCGAGTGGTTGCAAAAGCGATTAAAAGTTAAAGTGTAAAAGCAGGATTGGAAATTGATCTTGCTTTACACACCTCATTTGATTAAATAAACAATTTTTTAAATATACAGGGAATATCTATGCGTACTCACAAGTGCGGAGAATTAAATACACAACAGTTAGGCGAAACTGTATCAATTTGTGGTTGGGTGCATAGACGCCGTGATCATGGTGGCGTTATCTTTATTGACCTTAGAGACCGTGCTGGTTTGGTGCAGGTTGTGGTTGATCCCGACGTAGAAGATACATTTGCTATTGCTGAGCATGTCCGCAGTGAATATGTATTAAAAATTACGGGTATTGTGCGTGATCGTCCAGAAGGGACAGTCAATAAAAACATGCATTCGGGAGCCATTGAGATTTTAGCTAAAGATATTGAAGTCTTAAATGAATCAGAAACGCCGCCTTTCCCAGTAGAAAGTGACATAGAAGTTAACGAAGAACTTCGCTTACGTTACCGTTACATTGATTTGCGTCGTGTTGCGATGCAAGAAAAAATGAAAGTACGTCGTGATGTCACCCGTATTTTAAGAAACTTCCTGGATGATAACGAGTTTTTTGAAATTGAAACACCTTACTTAACTAAAGCGACCCCAGAAGGCGCACGTGATTACATAGTACCCAGTCGTACACACGAGAATTCATTCTTTGCTTTGCCACAATCGCCACAATTGTATAAACAAATGTTGATGATTGCGGGTATGGATCGTTATTATCAAGTAGTTCGCTGCTTCCGTGATGAAGACTTACGTGCCGATAGACAGCCTGAATTTACCCAGTTAGATATCGAAACATCCTTTATGGATGAGCACGAAATCATGAACATCATGGAAGAAATGATTCGTCAGTTATTTGCGAAAGTGATTGATGTTGATTTGGGAGCAGAATTCCCACGGATGAGTTATCAGGAAGCGATTTCTCGTTATGGTATTGATCGCCCTGATTTACGTATCCCTTTAGAGTTGGTTGATATTGCTGACGACATGAAGGCTGTTGACTTTAAAGTCTTCTCTGCACCAGCGAATGATCCTAAAGGTCGTGTTGTCGCTATGCGTGTACCTAATGCGGGCGATTTAAGCCGTAAAGAGATTGATGATTTAACCAAATACGTCAGTATTTATGGTGCTCGAGGCTTGGCTTACATTAAAGTTAATGATCTGTCTGCAGGTCTTGATGGCTTGCAATCACCGATTGTTAAATTTGCCCCTAAAGAAGTTTGGGATAACGTATTAGCTAAAACAGGCGCACAAACGGGTGATTTAATCTTCTTTGGTGCGGACAAAGCCAGTATTGTTAACGAAGCCATGGGTGCATTGCGTGTTAAATTGGGTCATGACCTTAATTTATTACAAGGTGAATGGAAACCTGTTTGGGTGGTTGATTTCCCAATGTTTGATTGGGATGAAAAAGCCGGTCGCTTTAATGCAATTCATCATCCATTTACTGCGCCTAGCTGTTCAGTTGAAGACCTGGTTGCAAATCCAGGTGCCGCGTTATCACGCGCTTACGATTTAGTTTTAAACGGCACTGAAGTGGGTGGTGGTTCTATCCGTATTAACCGTACCTCAATGCAACAAACGGTGTTTGAGATTTTAGGTATTGGTGAAGAAGAAGCCAGAGAGAAGTTCGGCTTCCTGTTAGACGCCTTAAAATACGGTGCGCCTCCACACGGTGGTTTAGCCTTTGGTTTAGATCGTTTAGTGATGTTGATGACCGGTTCAACTTCTATTCGTGATGTGATTGCGTTCCCTAAAACTCAATCAGCCGCGTGTCCATTAGTAAGTGCGCCTGCTGTCGTCACTGATGAACAATTGAAAGAGTTAGGTATTCGTTTAATTAAACCAGCTGGCAAAGAAAAACCTAAGCAAGACTAAATGAGTGGTAAATAAATGACTTCAACTCCTTTTCCCATCCAGGATTATGCCTTACTCGATGATGAAGAATGCGATGCCCGCATTATTTCAGCAAAAGCCAAGCTAGGTAAGCGTTGTGTGGTCTTAGGACATCATTATCAACGCGACGAAGTATTTAAACATGCGGACTTTTCTGGAGACTCCTTAAAGTTATCCAGAGATGCAGCACAATCAGAAGCTGAGTATATCGTCTTTTGTGGTGTGCATTTTATGGCAGAGGTTGCAGATATCTTATCTCGCCCTGAACAGATTGCTATCTTGCCTGATTTGGCGGCGGGTTGTTCTATGGCTGATATGGCTAATCTGATCAAAGTGCAGAAATGCTGGAAAGAGTTAGCTGAAATCATTGATGTTGAAAATGAAGTGACACCGGTCACTTATATCAACTCTGCAGCTGACCTGAAAGCATTTTGTGGTGAACATGATGGTATTGTTTGTACTTCTTCCAATGCCCAAAAGATATTAGAATGGAGTTTTGCAAAACGCCCTAAGGTCTTGTTTTTTCCCGATCAACATTTAGGACGCAATACCGGTCATCGAATGGGCTTGCCCTTAGATGAAATGGTCGCCTGGGATTTTAATAAACCCAAGGGTGGCTTGACGGATGAGCAAATTCGTAATGCCAGGATTATTCTCTGGAACGGTTATTGTTCGGTTCATCAGGTCTTTAAACCTGAGCACATTGATAGCTTTCTTGAGCGTTTTCCTGAAACTAAAGTTATTTCTCATCCAGAAGCCTGTTTTGAAGTCTGTGAGAAAGCCGAGTATGTGGGTTCAACAGAATACATTTTAAAAACGGTGCGTGAAGCAGAGCCAAACACCCGTTGGTTGGTTGCGACTGAATTAAATCTGGTTAATCGTTTACATGATGAGTGTAAAGGGCAGGGCAAGAATGTACATTTTATGTCCCCTACCTTGTGTATGTGCTCAACCATGTTTAGAACAGATCCCCAGCATTTAGCCTGGGTACTTGAGAATCTGGCTGCAGGTCATGTTATTAATCGTATCAGTGTTCCCGTTGAAGAAGCCCGCTTGGCTAAGCACGCTTTGGATAATATGTTAAATAACTCTTAAAATGTTGACTGGGATATTGCTGTTTAATGCTTACCGACTTGTTTCTCGGAAAAATTTCAGCAAATCCCAGCAACCCGTTGGATCATTTTTAAAGTTTTCCTCGATCAAGGTGCGCTCCGTGCGCTCCATAAACCGACTAAATCCAGGAATCTCATGAATCTGTTTGTTGGTAAGATTGCGGAACGCCATTGACCACTCCCCAAATATAGTTTCGGAAGTCTGTTCAGCAACCAGTACAACCATTCCATGATGACGTTGATCGTGGCTGATGATGTCGTACAATTGCTGCACAGCCGCTTCTTCACCTTCAAGAATCTGCATGAAATTTCCATCGTTGTACAATAATATCCCCGTAATGTCTTTCTGAGCATTCTTTTCTCTAGACTTACTCAACAAGTCTATTAATTCGCTTTCGCTAAAAGGTTTGACAGCGGAGCTGACATAAACAAGATGAAACATAATGAAACTCCTTGAAAAGGGCTAGGCGACTTTGATTCCACTTCGATGGGAAGATAAAGTAGTCAGTGTACATCAAATTGTTTCTATTTTAAATTCTCGGGTAAACCTTGAGATGTAAAAAATAAAATATTTTAAAATTAATCAGTTAATTATTGCTGGTGTTCTAAAGCAGATACTGACACTTTCTAGCTCTCCTCAACTAAACAGCTACGAACATACGGAGTTTCTGTTGACGGGAGTACTGGTTTTCCTTGCAGGTGTCGAAGACTGATCCGTAACATATCAAAAACAATGATCCAAAGTAGGCTCACAAAGCAGATCGTAAGCCAGGCATCAAGTTGTAGGTTAAAGATTAATTGTGGGGCAATAGCAGCTTTGGCAGGGGGTAACAGGCCATTAGCAAGCTTGTCGGTCAAGTCGTTAGCAGCAGAAAAGAAACCTAGACGAACATCATCGCTACACACCTTTTGCCAAGCGGCTGTAGAGGTAATAGTAACCAACCAGAATAAAGGTATACCGGTTATCCAGGCATATTTTAGCTTGTCAGATTTAACTAATATCCCGGTTGCAACCGATAAAGCGATAGCGGCCAGCATTTGATTCGCAATACCAAAGAGCGGCCATAAAATATTAACGCCACCATTGGGATCAATGACACCAATGTAAAGAAAATAACCCCAACCTGCGACCACCACAAAACTGGTGAAAATCACTGACGGAGTCCAAGAAGTTTCAGCCATTTTTGGCCAGATATTACCGAGTATATCTTGAAGCATAAAACGCCCAACGCGCGTGCCTGCATCCAGAGTGGTGAGGATAAAAACGGCTTCAAACATAATGGCAAAGTGATACCAAATCGCCAATAAGCCTTCCCCAAAAGCACTGCCAAAAATACTCGCCATCCCGACAGCCAATGAAGGTGCGCCTCCGGTGCGTGCAAATAAGGTGGTTTCACCCATTTGCCGCGCTAACGTTTGCATTTGTTCGACAGTCACCGGAAAACCCCAAGACGCTATTTTGGCAACAGCATCAACAGCCTCGGCACCGACTACACCTGTGGGGCTGTTAATCGCAAAAAACACCCCCGGATCAAGTACCGTAGCCGCGATCATTGCCATGATGGCAACAAAGGATTCCAGGAGCATACCGCCATAGCCTATCATGCAAATATCTTGTTCATTGCTGAGGAGCTTGGGGGTCGTGCCTGAAGCGATCAGTGAGTGAAATCCAGAAATAGAGCCACAAGCAATGGTGATAAAGACAAAGGGAAATAATTTGCCGCTAAAAATAGGCCCTGTGCCGTCAATAAACTGAGTGATGGCCGGCATTTTTATATTGGGTTGCAATAGAATAATGGCAATGGCTAGCAAGGTAATGGTGCCAATCTTCATGTAGGTGGATAAATAATCGCGTGGCGCTAATAATAACCAAACGGGTAAAATGGCTGCTGCAAAACCATAGGCCATCACGTACCAGGCTAACGTGAGTCCTTCTTGATCAAACAGTATTCGGAGCGTCTCCTGTCCATCAATAAAGCGCCCGCCGACAACGGACAGCAATAATAAGGTTACGCCAATGATCGAAGCTTCTAGTACTTGGCCAGGACGGATGTAGCGCATGTAAACGCCGATTATCATGGCAATCGGGATGGTCGCAGAGACTGTAAACGTGGCCCAAGGGCTGTGTTTCATGGCATTAACAACCACCAGACCCAGTACGGCAATAAGAATGATCATGATGGCAAAAGTGGCGGTTAAAGCGGCTGTTCCACCTAAGGGGCCTAATTCATCGCGTGCCATTTGGCCCAGACTTTTGGCATCCCGTCGGGTCGATAAAAATAAAATCACCATGTCTTGTACGCAGCCACCGATAACGGCACCGAATAAGATCCAAAGTGTTCCGGGCAAATAGCCGAATTGTGCGGCCAGTGTGGGGCCTATTAAGGGGCCAGGTCCTGCGATAGCGGCGAAATGATGCCCGAACACAATCCATTTGTTGGTGGGTACAAAGTCACGGCCATTATCCAGACGCTCTGCGGGCGTTGCTCGGGTTATATCAACCACTAAGACGGTGGAGGCGATCCATAAGGCATAGAAGCGATAGCCAATGGCGTAGATGCAAAGTGCAGCAGTGATAAGCCAGAGCGCACTGATCGATTCACCTCGATTAATTGCGATACCGCCAACCGCTAAAGCACCTATAACGGTGATAGATGACCAAAAGCATTTTTGTAGGATCTTATTCATAATTTAGTCGTTTAATGAAGTGAGTTGTTCTCTTACGCGGGTTATAGTGTCTGTGAGTTGATCTGCTGTATAAGGGATAGGCGCAAGTTTCCCCCAAACCGGAGTCGGCCAGGCTTTATCAGTTTGATAACGAACGATGTGATGAAGGTGTAATTGCGGCACTAAGTTGCCTATCGAGGCAATATTCATTTTATCCGCTTCAAAGAGTGTCGCTAAGTTTTTAGCCAGATAATGTGATTCTTCTGTTAGCATAAGGCGTTCTGTTCTACTGAGCTGATACATTTCTGTCATGTCAATTAATTCAGGCACTAAAATAAACCAGGGATACTGGCTGTCGTTCATGATGAGTAATTGACAGAGATCAAATCGACCTACAGTGATGCAATCTTCTTGTAAACGTGGATGTAATTGAAATAATGTGTTCATCTTTAATTGTATAGTCGTGACAGTCATGTTTTAGGATACTTAAAGTTTTCTCTAATTTAGCTTCTGTTTTAAAATATTACAACTATAAACGAGAGGATATTTTTATGTCTGCACAAATTATGACTTCTCTGGAGATACCGGAAGTACGAAAACTGACGGTTTCTTTTAGAGTATTGCTGAGTCTGTACGCCATTATTCCGTTATGTTTGCTAATACAACTGGTGGATATTGTTTATTTACAGGGTTATTTAAGAGAGAGTTTACCAACAAAACCTACGCACTTTTTATTATTCCAGATATTATTTGGGACACCTCATATTCTTGCAAGCACGTTTGTACTGCTAGGCACTCGTGATTATTGGGTATTTTATCGCCGTAAATTGATTGCAATGACAGTTGCCATTGCAGTCTTTTTTGGAGTAGGTAGTTTGTTTATTCCGTACCAGGCTTTTTATGTGCTGGTAGCGGGATGGACAGTCTTCCATGTTTTAAAGCAGCAGCACGGTGTGGTGCGTGGCATCTGTCGATTGCCTAGTTGGGCATTTTATCTTTTGCTGGCATTAAGCGTGGCTGCTGGCTTGTTTATTTACATTGGGATTTTTCTTAAAAACAGTTTAGATGCTCAGCAAACAGAATGGATTAAACAAATTGCCTTGATATTATCTGTTGGATTAGTCTCAACTGGGTTATATTGTCAGCGCTATGTTTGTACTTTATTGGGACGTTGCTTTTTATGGGCAAATATTTTACTGGTGATCAGCAGTTTTTATTTTTATGTTCAGCAGTATTATTTTTTTGCCATTTTAGTGCCCAGATTGGTGCATGATGCAACAGCCTATTTATTCTATATAACGCATGATTACAATAAGCATCATCAGTGTCCACAAAACTTTCTTTACCGTAGCGCGGCTCGATTGAAGCTCCATAGTTTCATTGTGTTGCCATTATTAACCTTTGCTTCAGCATTTGTGCTACAAGCTTATGGTGATCAGGCTGTTAGTGCAATAACAGCGTTCTTTTTTGGTGTTGAAGTTCGTAAGGTTATAACGTTAGGTTTATTGGGTTATCTGGCTTTAATGCACTATTACACCGAGTCATTTACTTGGAAACAAGACTCCCCTTATCGGCATTTTATCGGATTTTCAAAATAAAAGTCGTAATTCATCAATAAGGAACTTAAAAGAACTTATCGGTTTTTAGTTAACCCAAGAATTAAAATCTGGAACAAAAAATGCTATGCATATCGCATAGAGCTTCATTCAACAACGAGTGGGTTGTTGAATGAAGCCAAACTACCATTAGGCAATAGGAAAAGAGATTATGACCATACGCGTCGCCATTCGTCACAAAACGATTTACAACTTTGATAGGCCGGTATCTTTATCACCTCATGTCTTTCGTTTACGCCCTGCTGTGCATTGCCGAACCCCCATTAAAGCCTACGCTTTGCGGATTGAACCCAAGAATCATTTCATTAATTGGCAACAAGATCCCTTTGGTAATATTTTGGGTCGAGTGGTGTTCCCTGATAAATGCCAAAGATTGAGTGTTGAAGTTGAAGTGATTGCCGATATGACAGTCATTAATCCGTTTGATTTTTTTGTAGAGGATTACGCTGAAAACTTTCCATTTAAATATGATGAGATGACTCAAAAGGAGTTACAGCCTTATCTTGAAGTGACTGAAAATGGACCCTTATTAAAACAATGGGTTAAAGAATTCGATAAGACTGAGCGTTCAATCAATGATTTCCTGGTTGATATTAATCGCGCTATATTTCTGGCTATTAGTTATAACATTCGCATGGAAGTGGGCATCCAAAGCAGCGAAGAAACCTTAAAAATCCGTAGTGGGTCTTGTCGGGATTCGGCTTGGTTATTAGTGCAGGCTTTAAGACATTTAGGCTTGGCGGCACGTTTTGTGTCTGGTTATCTGGTGCAATTAACCTCTGATGTCAAGGCCTTGGATGGACCCTCTGGCCCTGAGCAGGATTTTACCGATTTACATGCCTGGACAGAAGTGTATGTGCCCGGTGCTGGCTGGATTGGTTTAGATCCCACTTCGGGTTTATTGACGGGTGAAGGTCATATTCCATTGGCTTGTACACCCGATCCTGCCAGTGCTGCGCCGGTAACCGGAGGGACTGATAAATGTGAAGTTGAATTTGAGTTTAGTAACACAGTTGATCGTTTGCATGAAGATCCACGCGTAACCAAGCCTTATACTGAAGAACAGTGGTATCACATTGATGCTTTGGGCAAGTTTGTTGATAAACGCCTGGAAGAAGATGATGTCAGACTGACGATGGGAGGCGAGCCTACCTTTGTTTCCGTTGATGACATGGAAGGCGATGAATGGAATACGCACGCTGATGGTGCAAATAAGCGTGAGCGTGCACAACATTTGACCATGCGTTTGCGTGATGAATTTGCTAAAGGCGCAATGCTTCATTATGGCCAAGGTAAATGGTATCCCGGAGAACCACTTCCACGTTGGCAATACGGTATCTTTTGGCGTAAAGATGATGAGCCTATGTGGCGTAATCCTTCTTTGTTAGCTGATATTAATAAAGATTATGGTCATACGGTTAAGCAGGCTCAGAAATTTATTCATCAAATAGCGCAGCGATTAGGCGTGTCATCAAAGTATATTGTGACAGCCTTTGAAGATCGTTTTTATCATTTATGGCAGGAAGGGACTTTGCCAGATAATCTGGACTCCTTAAAGTATGATTTAAAGGATTCTATTGAGCGTAAAACCTTAACCAAGTTATTGGAAACAGGGTTAGACCAGCCAGTGGGCTTTACTTTGCCTATTAAATGGAACTGGTATGATCACGTCTGGAAAAGTGGTCCTTGGGAATTCAGACGCGGTGCCATGTTTTTAATTCCGGGTAATTCGCCGATGGGTATGCGCTTACCCTTAGCCAGTTTACCTTGGGTTGCACCGGATAAACGAGACAATCAAGAACCCCAAAGTTTGTTTGGTGAGTTACCTGAGTTAGGTGATTATTACGGTGAGGTGACGCGTAGATACAGTCATATCGAAGCTAAAGTTAATGAGCATCCTGAAATTATTGAACAGGAAGTAGGGGATAATATCAACTCACAAGTTGAAGTGCCTCATACGGCAATGTGTGTTGAGGCTAGAAATGGTCGAATTCATATCTTTATGCCGCCGTTAACAACCCTTGAGCATTATTTAGAGTTGGTCTCTGTTGTCGAAGCGACTGCAGAAAATTTGGCTATTCCAGTGGTGTTTGAAGGTTATGAGCCACCTAGAGATTATCGTGTTGAACGCCTGATGGTCACACCTGATCCGGGTGTTATTGAAGTCAATATTCATCCCTCAAAGACTTGGGATGAGCTCGTAGAAAAAACACATATTATCTATGAGCAGGCAAGACAATGCCGCTTAGGCACTGAAAAGTTTATGCAAGATGGCCGACATACAGGAACGGGGGGCGGTAACCATATTACTATGGGTGCTGAAATGCCTTCTGATAGTCCGATGTTACGTCGTCCTGATATATTGCGTAGCTTGATAACGTATTGGCAACACCATCCGGGCTTGTCTTATCTGTTTTCTGGTATGTTTATTGGACCCACCAGTCAGGCGCCACGTGTGGATGAAGGCCGTGATGAAAAGCTCTATGAACTGGAAATTGCCTTTCAACAAATGCCTGAAGGCGAAGTGCCAGCGCCTTGGTTGGTTGATAGATTATTGCGACATTTGTTGACGGATATTACCGGCAATACGCATCGGTCAGAGTTCTGTATTGATAAATTGTATTCGCCCGATAGTTCTACCGGTCGTTTAGGTATTTTGGAGTTGCGTTCATTTGAAATGCCACCCCATGCGCAAATGTCGTTAGTGCAAGTCGTGTTGCTAAGATCATTGATTGCCTGGTTCTGGCGTGAGCCTTACAAACATGATCTGGTCCGCTGGGGTACAGAGTTACATGATCGGTTTATGCTACCTCACTATGTACATGAAGATTTGCGTCAGGTAACAAAAGATTTACAGCGTGCTGGTTTTGCTTTTGATCTGGAATGGTTAGATCCCTTCTTTGAATTCAGATTCCCTCGTTACGGTAACACCTTAATCGATGGTATGGATCTGGAATTACGTTTTGCCATTGAGCCTTGGCATGTGCTGGGTGAAGAAATGAGCAGTTCAGGTACGGCTCGTTATGTGGATTCATCAGTGGAGCGTGTTCAGGTCTCAGTGACCGGCTTTACGGAAGGACGTTATATCATTGCCTGTAATGGGCGTCGTATTCCTATGCGTAGCACCGGTCGAAAAGGAGAGTATGTTGCAGGGGTTCGTTATAGAGCATGGCAACCACCTTCTGCATTACATCCAACGATTGCACCGCATACGCCCTTGGTTTTTGATGTGATTGATACCTGGAATGGTCATTCAGTGGGTGGCTGTACCTATTTTGTCGCTCATCCAGGCGGACGTAGTTATGATGATTTCCCAATTAATGATTACGCTGCAGAAACCCGACGGATGACGCGTTTCTGGGATTATGGACATACCCCTGGCGTTATTATTAGACCGCCTTTAGCCACTACGCGTGATATTGCTTCAGATGAGCCTTTCCTGAAGAACTTTAAAGCCAGTGATGAGTTACCTAGGGCAATGGCTCCGCCAGTTGAAGAATTGAGTAGGGAGTACCCATTTACTTTAGATTTGCGCCACTCTAATCGGTAGACATGAATAACAGATGACTAGGAGATGTATTTAAATGAGCAATAAATTAAAATTACTGGCACCCGCCACATTAACACTTGATGATAAGAGCTATTCATTGCCTACCTATATGGGTGTTGAGGGTGAAAAGGCTATAGACATAACCAAGTTACGGAGTGAAACAGGGTATGTGACTTTGGATGATGGCTACGGCAATACGGGGGCTTGTGAGAGTGCGATCACGTATATTGATGGAGAAAAGGGCATACTTCGTTATCGTGGTTATCCTATAGAAGAGTTAGCTGAACATTCCCGATTTGTAGAGGTTGCTTATTTATTGCTCTATGGCGAGTTACCCACTGCTGATAAATTGCTGACTTTTTCTACACGTCTGAATGAATCTTCTATTATTCATGAGGATATGCATCATTTCTTCAACGGCTTTCCGCGTGGTTCGCATCCTATGGGGATTCTTACTACGATGGTTGCGTCGCTGTCGACTTTTTATCCGGTTCCTGATCGTCTGGATGAGGCGACAGAAATACAAATTGTGGCTAATCTGGTTTCTCAGGTACGGACGATTGCTGCGTTTTCGTACAAGAAATCGATTGGTGAGCCTTTGGTCTATCCGTCTATTAAGTACAAATATACCAGCAACTTTATGAATATGATGTTCTCTTCACCGGTGCGTGATTATCAGTTGGATGCCGATATTGTGCGTGCTATTGATATGGTTTTGATACTTCATGCGGATCATGAGCAAAATTGCAGTACTTCGTCTGTCAGGACGGCTGGCTCAAGTATGGCTAATGTGTATGCGGTCATTACGGCTGGGATTGCTGCTCTTTGGGGGCCTCGTCATGGTGGGGCTAACCAGGAGGTGATTTCAATGCTTGAACAGATTCATGCTGAGGGGGGTGATGGTACAGAGTTTATTAATCAGGCCAAAGACAAAAAGTCAGGAAAGCGTCTGATGGGCTTTGGTCATCGGGTTTATAAAAACTTTGATCCTCGTGCTCAAGTTTTAAAGCAGCACTGTGATAAATTACTTAATAAGTCGGGTATTAATGATCCGTTATTGGATATTGCAAGACGTATCGAAGAAATAGCATTGAAAGACGAATATTTTATTTCTCGAAAATTGTACCCTAATGTAGACTTTTACTCGGGACTTATCCTCAGGGCCGCAGGTATTCCTACTAACATGTTTACCGTTATTTTTGCGATTGGTAGAATGCCTGGTTGGTTAGCTCACTGGCGTGAAATGATTCATGGTGAGACTGTGACTATTTATCGGCCACGTCAAATATATACCGGTGAAAAAATTCGACACTATCAGGAAATAAGTCAAAGAACTGATTGATTTATAAATAAAGAAATCGTGAAGGAAGCCCCTGTACTTGGAGCAGTGACCTCGATAATGAATAAAGTATAAGGAAAAATACGTGCGTAACCACACCAGTTCAGCCGACGATATTGGCGCACAGTATTACGCAACACAACTGGGTATATATGATGAAATGTATGCCACAGAAAATAAAGCGTTACCCTATTGGGAACGCTTTATGGCTGCGCTTAATAGCATGGGAAGTGAAAAGCTTGAGCTGCGTCGCAGAGAAGCTCAACGTTTACTGCGTGAAAATGGCGTTACCTATAATGTGTATGGTGACTCACAGAACCTGACTAGGCCGTGGCGACTAGACCCCGTTCCTTTACTGATCAGTAGTGAAGAATGGCTGGTTATTGAAGCGGGCTTAAAGCAACGCGCAGATCTATTAGATTTGATATTAAAAGATATCTACGGTAAACAGAATTTACTAAAGAAAGGCTTGTTGCCAGCGGAGTTGGTATTTGGTCACGAAGGGTTCTTGCATTCGTGTGTGGGCACTTTGCACAATCAAAAGCGACATTTGACCATTTATTCAGCCAATCTTGCCCGCGGCCCGAATGGCATGATGTGGGTTTTAGATGATCGAACTCAAGCACCTTCTGGCTCTGGCTACGCCTTGGAAAATCGTACCGTGATGGCGCGGGTTTTACCGGATATTTTTCGTGAAACGCAAGTTCATCGTCTATCGGGTTTTTTTAAGTCCTTACATAAGGGGCTTGTTGATATAGCGCCCAATAATAAAGAAGACCCGCGTATTGTTATCATGACCCCAGGGCCACTTAACGAGACCTATTTTGAACACGCTTACTTAGCGGCTTATTTAGGCTATACCTTGGTGCAAGGTGGTGATTTAACGGTGCGTGATGGTCGTGTCTGGCTTAAATCTTTGGCGGGTTTACAAGCGGTTGATGTTATTTTAAGACGTGTCGATGATTCTTTTTGTGATCCTTTAGAATTTCGTAGTGAATCAAAACTGGGTGTGGCGGGCTTGCTTGAGGTAGTTCGGCGAGGTAATGTTGCGATTGCTAATCCTTTTGGGAGTAGCGTTTTAGAAAATCCTGCTCTATTAGCCTTTTTACCTCGATTAGCCCGTTACTATTTGAATGAAGAGCTTAAATTACCTTCAATTGCAACTTGGTGGTGTGGGCAACGTCGAGAGCGTGAATTTGTTTTGCAGCATCTTGATAGTTTAGTGATTAAACCGATTAACCGTAGTATTGGTAATCAGACCGTGTTTGGTGGCAGCTTAAGTAGTAAAGAAAAAGACTATTTACGCGGTCAAATTTTAGCTAAACCGCATTTATTTATCGGTCAAGAGCGCGTCAGCTTTTCTACCTTACCGGCTTTTATCGACCATCAGATTGAACCACGTAATGCTGTTTTACGTAATTTTGTGGTTGCCTGTGGTGATAATTATGAAGTGATGCCGGGTGGGTTAACACGGGTTGCTCGCCAAAAAGATAACTTTATCGTTTCAAATCAAGCGGGCGGCATCAGTAAAGATACTTGGGTACTGGCTTCTGAACCCGATAAGCCGGTTAGTTTATGGACTCAACCTAAACGCCATCAACTCATTGATGCAGTCACTGAACCCTTAACCAGTCGTGCAGCGGATAATCTTTTCTGGGTAGGTCGACATCTTGAACGCACTGAAGCGGTTACTCGGCTGTTACGCTCTATTTTGGTTAATTTTAGAGTCTCCTCTGAATCTAAAGATCCGATTGATAATGAGTGTTTAAACGTTTTGTTGCGAACTCTGACACAAGTGACAGGTACTTATCCAGGATTTATCAATGGTGATGAAGCGCTGCTCAATAAGCCCGTACCCGAGTTGTTTTCGCTGGTTAAAGACGGTTATCGAAAAGGTTCTCTGACGGCTAATATTCAAGCCTTCTTTCAGGCGGCATTTAGCATCCGTGATCTCTGGTCACAAGATACTTGGCGAAGTGTTGATAATATTCAGCGGCGCTGGCAGCAACGGGTTATTAGCAATGAAATTAATGTTGATCAATTACCGAATCATTTAGATGATTTAATTACCGATATTGTTGCTTTTACGGGCTTAACCAGTGAAAGCATGACCCGAGAAGCCGCCTGGTTGATGATGGATAGTGGTCGTCGGTTAGAGCGTGCCTTAGCGCTTATCGCTTTAATGCGTTCTACGTTAGCGTTAAAGCATGGTGATGTTTTACAAAATCAGGTGCTTGAAGCGGTACTTGTATCAACGGATAGTTTAACCATTTATCAACGTCGTTATCGTTCTTATATTCAACTACCTTTAGTGCTGGAGTTATTGTTACTGGATGTGACTCATCCAAGGTCTGTTGCTTATCAATTGCATCAGTTATCTATTCATATTAGTGCGTTACCTAGAGTGAATGTGACCAGTCAGTTAAGCAAAGAAGAACGTTTGATTCTAAAAGCGTACACTGATTTGCGATTGTGCAATGTATTTGAGTTAACCCAAGTGAGTGAAGACGAGGGGATTTATACAGAGTTTGAGAAGTTGCTTTCCAATACAACCGATTTGTTGTGGCAACTAGCCGAGAGTATTGCAGATGCTTATTTTAGTCATTCCCAAACTTCACAGTTACTCATACATAAAACGACTGAGGATGAACTTTGAAATACAGAATTACGCATAGCACGCTGTATCATTACAGTCAGCCGGTTGGCTTGTGCCAGAATGAAGCGCGACTACAACCCAGAAACTTTTGGCGTCAACATTGCCATTCCAGTTATTTCGATATTATGCCTGACCCCATTGATTTTCAGGAGCGCCTAGATTTTTTTGGCAATCGGGTCGCTTATTTCGCTGTTCAAAAACCTCACACTAAATTGAATGTGACCGCTATCAGTGAAGTGACCATTTTTCCTAGACAAAATGTATTAGAACTCTTTAACCAGATAGCGTGGGAACCAGTTCGCAATATTTTACAGGGAATACCGCAACCGGGGCAGTCACAGTCACAAAGTCTGCAAAGCCAAGTGCTATGGCAAAACCAGGATTATGCACAAGAGGTGTTTGATGCTAAGCAATATCTTCTGGATTCACCAATGGTTAGTGTTACGCCAGAACTGGCAGAATATGCACGAATTTCATTTCAAACTAATCGACCCTTAGTTGATGTAGTCCATGATTTAATGGCGCGTATTTACCATGATTTTACTTATGATCCTACATTTACCACAATAGCGACACCGTTATCGGATGTGCTGAATTTTCGGCGCGGTGTTTGTCAGGATTTTGCTCATTTAGCCATTGGCTGTTTGCGGGCTTATGGTATAGCCGCCCGATACATCAGTGGTTATGTTGAAACCTTACCTGAACCGGGTAAACAGCGCTTAACGGGCGCTGATGCTTCGCATGCCTGGTTTTCTGTTTATATCCCTAATTCGGGTTGGCTAGATTTTGATCCAACAAATAATACCATTCCTCTTGATCAGCATATTACTTTAGCATGGGGGCGTGATTTTTCAGATGTAACACCCCTTAAAGGTATTGCTTTTGGTGGTGGTCAGCACGTCTTGTCCGTATCAGTCGATGTGTTAAGGATTGAGTAAGTTTTACTATCTTCAATGCGGCGAGTTCGGCATCTACTTTCTTATTTTTAAATCGTTACAAACATCTTAATTTTTACTTTAATGGAGGTTACATGTCTACTATACATCTTATTGGCGGAGAAAAAGGCGGAGTAGGTAAATCGGTTGTTGCGCGATTGTTAGCGCAATATATGATTGACCGTCAAATCCCGTTTATCGGCTTTGATACTGATAAATCGCATGGGTCATTATTGCGCTTTTATACTGATTATGCTTCACCAACGATCATAGATAATTATCAAAGTCTGGATGCGATTATGGAAGTTGCTGCGGAAAAGCCTGAGCAGCGCATACTAGTAGATTTAGCGGCACAAACTCATCAAGCGTTAGCACAGTGGATAGATGAATCAGGCGTTTTAGAATTGGCCGAAGAATTAGGCATTACTATTACTTATTGGAATGTAATGGATTCGGGCAAAGACTCGGTCACTTTATTGAATAAGTTACTGACCCAATTCAACACGCGAGTTAACTATGTGTTGGTGCAAAATCAAATTCGGGATGAGCATTTTAATATTTTAGAGTTTTCAGGTGTTAAAGAGCGTGCATTGGCATTTGATGCCAAAGTCATGACTTTGAAGCGGCTTCATGCGCCAGTGATGACTAAAATTGACAATAATAGTTACAGCTTTTGGGCAGCAAAAAATAAAGATCTTGAAAGCGTGGATGCTTTAGGGCTACTTGAAAGGCAGCGAGTTAAAATCTGGTTAAATCATGCTTTTAAAGAAATCGAATCTATTGGTGTCTAAGATGAATTCGGTTGAAAAATCTTTTGTATTTACAGGAATTTAAGCTTCATGAAATTGAGGGTGAGTTGCAGTCTTCGATTTCAGATTATTGAACCCACTGTATTGGTTTTAATGCTTCGGCCGTACAGAGGTATTCAGCAATGGATTAATCGAGAGGTTTATATCATCAAGCCAGTAACTCCGATGATAGAAAGTGTTGATAGCTTTGGTAATTCGTTGCAAAGAATAAGAGTCCCGGTCGGAAATTTTCTGATATACACCTCGACAGATGTTATTGTGGCAGACAAGGTTGAAGCAGCCCCTGGAAATTATTTTGTTGAGATACACTGTCTTCCTAATGAAATATTGCCGTATTTATTACCCAGTCGTTATTGTGAATCTGATCGCTTTGGTGACCTGGCTAGAGAAATAACCTTTGATAGTCTTCCGGGCTATGATCAAGTGAGTAAAATTAACGACTGGGTTCGAGAAACGATAAGGTATGTGCCGGGTTCAAGTGAATTTCCAATGTCTGCAACCGAAGTACACCAGCGCGGTTATGGGGTCTGTAGGGATTTGGCACAGGTAGCAATAGCTTTATGTCGCAGCATCAGTATTCCGGCCAGACTCGTTGTCGGCTATTTATATAACTTGCAGCCAATGGATTTACATGCCTGGTTTGAGGTTTATGTGGGGGATAAGTGGTATACTTTCGACCCCACACAAGCTGAGCTAAAAGGTGGGCGAGTGATCATTGCTTTTGGACGCGATGCAGCCGATGTGTCCATATTCCATCAGTTTGGATCAGGTTGTTTGTTGAATAGCATGGACGTCCGCGTCGATTTGCTGGATAATTAGCATATTATAACTTTTTAATAACGGCAAGGTTCATGACTTATTGTATTGCAGCTTCTATAGATGAAGGACTTATTCTGGTTTCAGATTCAAGAACTAATGCTGGTATTGATAATGTGAGCACACATGGCAAGATGCATGCATTTGAAACAACAAGTGATCGCAAGATAGTGCTTCTTTGTGCGGGCAATCTTGCGACAACACAAGCTGTTTTAGAACAGTTACATCGTGATAAACTAAAAAATGCAACGATCAACTTAAATAATGTTGAAAGCCTTTTTGAAGCGGCTGATTATTTAGGTCACGTCAGTGTAGAAAAACAAAAGCACTATAAAAGCTCACAGGGTCAATCAGCTTTTAACCCGACAGCCAGTTTTATTCTGGCGGGGCAAATCGGTGATGATCCGCATGGTGCTTATATGATCTATGCCGAGGGTAATAGTATTACCAGTTCGGCTAATACGCCTTTTTTACAAATTGGTGAAAGTAAATATGGTAAACCTATATTAGATCGTTTTCTTAAGTTGAACACGTCTATTGATGAAGCCGCTCGTTGCTGTCTGGTTTCCATGGATTCAACCATTCGTAGTAATGCGAGTGTCGGATCGCCAGTAGAAATGTTGATTTATCGTAAAGACAGTTATTGCCTGGATGAGTATTATTGTTTTGATGATGACGATGATTATATGTTGCATCTTAGACGCAGTTGGGAAAATAAATTGCGGGAGGCGATTGCAGCCTTACCTGCATTAGATAAAAAATCACATAAACTGATTCGAATGGTTTTATAAACTGTTTGAGTCTGTTTGTCTTCAGTGACTATCATGTGCATGAAAATGCACATGATGTCTTCAATCAGTCAAGCACCTGAACTGACTGCTTTGCTAGTCAGGTGTTGCAATCAGAAACCAGTTATCCGCTATTTGGTTGTGTAGGCTACCGATTTTATTTTGTAAATCATCAAGGATGCCTCGGAGCTGGATTTGAGTGGTATTTTGAGTGTCAATGGCTTTTATGTAACTTTCCAGTTCATTCACCTTGATGGGCAATTCATGATGATTAGGGAGTTTACTGATACAGGTAGATATTTCAGAGATACAGCAAATAACGGAACGGGGTAAGTTGGTATCCAGTAAAAGAAAGTTAAGTACATCATCACCGTTGACTCTGTTGTGTTTTTGTTGGCGGTACATCAGTAAGGCATTTAAGGCTTTTAAGATATTCATCCACAGAATGGTTTCATATTGGCGAACTTCGTCACTGCGAGATTCTGATAGAAGCAAAGAAGCTAAGTCAAGTATACGGCTGGTCATATCAGCCCGTTCAATATTTCTGCCTAGGCGAATAAAGCTGTAAGGGTGGTTGTGGCTCATATAGCCAGACAATAAGCCCGTAAAACGTTGACATCCTTTCAGTATTTCATTTAAAAATATAACTCTTTGACGTCGATTAGCCACTGTCTCTAAATTATTTTTTGCGAACAAATACATTTCGTTGACTTGTTCCCAAGCTTCGTCAGGTAATAATTCTCTAGAAGTCCTAATATTTTCCCTAGCTGCCGTTAATGAAGAAAATAAAGAGCCTGAGTAAGTGCCATCTGATAGAAGAAATCGAGTGACATTACGTTCATTGGCCACGTTATTTTTCTTGTAAAACTCCTGATCTGCGGCATTAATCGAGATTAATTGTCTCCAACCCATTTCAACACCTTTGGGTAGATCCATTAATAAATTCATGTGTACATTAACCAATCGGGCTATATTTTCTGTACGTTCTAAATAACGTGCTAGCCAATACAAGCGTTCTGCTGAGCGAGATAACATTAGCTGTCCTCCATATTAATAATCCAGGTATCTTTACTTCCACCCCCTTGAGAGGAGTTGACGACCAGTGAGCCTTTTCTTAAGGCCACTCTAGTTAATCCACCTGCGGTTACGAAGGTGTTTTCTCCTTGTAAAATAAAAGGGCGCAGGTCAATATGACGCGGTTCCAGCTTTCCTTTGCACAAAGTTGGTGCGGTTGATATTGAAAGTGTGGGTTGGGCAATATAATTGCGAGGATCTTTTTTAATAATCTGCCGGAAGCTTTCTACTTCCTTGGCGGTCGCATGAGGCCCTACTAACATACCATAACCACCCGATTCATTGGCTGGTTTTACCACCAGTTCAGCGAGGTGTTCTAACACATAGTCAAAATCATCCTTATTACTGCATAAATAAGTAGGGACGTTCGGTAATATGGGCTCTTCATTGAGAAAGTAACGTATCATTTCAGGTACATAGGCATAAACTACTTTATCGTCCGCGACACCTGCACCCGGGGCATTAGCAAGTGCCACATTGCCTGCCTTCCATGCCCGCATTAAGCCTGGGACACCGAGTGTTGAGTCTTTTCGAAAAACCTCAGGGTCAAGAAAGTCATCATCTATGCGTCGGTAGATAACATCGACCTTTTCAAGCCCTTCAATTGTTTTCATGTAGACGCAATCATCGTCATTGACGATGAGGTCATTACCTTCAACTAATTGCGCACCAATTTGTTGCGCTAAATAGGCATGTTCAAAATAAGCTGAGTTATAAATACCCGGTGTCAAAACTGCGCAAGTGACTTGCCCATTTTGGTGCGGTGCAATTGACATCAACATATCGTGCAAATGTGTAGGGTAATCATCAATGGGTAGGATATCAATGTCTTGTAAAAGTTCGGGAAAGACCCGTTTTGTAATAATTCTGTTTTCTAACATATACGAAACGCCTGACGGGACTCGTAAATTATCTTCCAGAACATACATAATGCCATCTTTATCACGCACCAAATCAGTGCCGCAAATGTTAGCCCATACATTATGCTTAGGCTTCATACCGATGCATTCTTTACGAAAATTCCTGGAGCTGGTAATAATCTCACTAGGCATTTTGCCATCTTTAAGAAAATTCTGTTCGCCATACACATCACTAATGAAGCAATTTAAAGCAGTTAAGCGTTGCTTTAGGCCTTTTTCTATTATTTTCCATTCCTTTGCGTCAATAATGCGTGGAATGATGTCAAAAGGCCATGCCCTATCTATGTTGCCCTCGTCACTATAGACGGTAAAGCTAATACCCATTTCCATAATGGCCAGCTCTGCCGCTATTTTTCTTTTATCAATATCCTCTTTTCTGAGTGAATCCAAATATCGGCATAATCGATGACTCACTGGACGAGATTGAAATTCTGAATGCATCAGCTCATCGTAAGCAATGTCAGTTTTGTAGTTTTTCCAGATTGATTTCATGGCACTTCAGCTATGTGGTGTTTAGTTCTATAAAAAAATATGCATGAATGATGCCATGTATTAAAAGCAATCAGTCGTGTCAATAAATTTTTATCTGATAAACTATAATTTTTTGAAACAGGGGTTAGCACGTTAGAAAAAACGATTAGCCTTTTCCACGTGTTCGTGTTCGGGTAGGTGATTTGTCTTTTGTCGTTTCCATTGAATCAAAGCGTTTTTCAATGAACTGAATAATCAAGTCAGCAATATCTTTTTGGCTTGCCGCTTCAATACCTTTCAAACCCGGTGAAGAATTAACTTCCATAATCACTGGGCCATGGTTTGAACGTAACATATCGACACCGCACACATTAAGCCCCATTATTTTTGCAGCACGAACTGCTGTAGAGCGTTCTTCTGGTGTTAACTTAATTAACTCGGCACTACCGCCTCGATGGAGATTGGAACGAAACTCACCTTCTAAAGCTTGTCTCTTCATTGATGCAACGACTTTATCACCGACTACAAAGCATCTTATATCGCTGCCACCGGCTTCTTTAATAAATTCTTGAACCATAATGTTGGCGTTAAGCCCCATAAAGGCTTGAATAACACTTTCAGCCGCATTATGAGTTTCTGCCAAAACAACGCCAATTCCCTGAGTGCCTTGTAACAGTTTAATAACTAAAGGTGCGCCACCGACTTGGGAAATTAAATCCTGAATATCATCCGGGTTATTGGCAAAGCCTGTTACCGGTAAACCAATGCCTTTTCTGGCTAATAATTGAACAGATCGTAACTTGTCTCTGGAGCGAGAAATAGCGACCGATTCGTTCAATGGAAAGACATTCATCATTTCGAATTGTCTCAGTACAGCCGTTCCATAAAAGGTGACAGAAGCGCCAATACGTGGAATAACAGCGTCAAACTTGGTTAAATCTTCGCCTCGATAATGTATAGAGGGATTATGCGATGTAATATTCATATAGCAACGCAACACATCCAATACCCGCACTTCATGACCGCGTGCGTGCGCAGCCTCAACCAGTCGGGAGGTTGAATAGAGTTTTGGGTTGCGTGACAAAATAGCAATTTTCATGGTTTCTCGAAAGTATGGTTAGATCTGCATATTTTGGCACGAAATAAACTATCAAGCACCAGAATTACTGCTTTTAAAGAAAACGAACGCCCATTTTATGGACAAGACAATGATACACTTAAAAATATTAAGTTATGATGTAGACCCGGCTCGCTGTAAAACTATTGCAACAGCTGCTGCACGGGTTGTGACTCCCAGTTTTTCAAAAATATGTTCAAGATGCTTATTAACGGTGCGATGACTGCTCTCAAGTATTAAACCGACTTCTTTGTTAGTTTTACCACGTGAAATCCACATGAGTATTTCTACTTCACGCAAGGTAAGTCCTAGGGCATCTTTTAATGAAGTTAAGTTCCAGTCCTGGCTATCTTTCTTTAACAGTAAAAGATATTCATCCACGCTTTGGTAGCTTGCAAGTTTGATTGACAGTCCGGAGTGGCTCTGAAATTCATCTATTGATTCCGGGTCTGTAGCAGCGGATAGCTGGATGCGCTTTTTTATCCAGGCAAGAATGGGGGCGGGTAAATAGTCATTAATGGCTATTGGCGTGGTAAGATTCATTACTTCAGTGATCAGTAACCTGGCAGAAGGACTGAGCCAAGTAATACAACCAGAAGAATCGGTAGTGAGTGCTGAAAAGGTACTTAAATTGAGTGCATTCTCTGAACGTTTTTTATTACGCGCCAAACCAAGATGTACGTCTATTCTGGCGAGCACCTCGGGGGGTTTGATTGGCTTGATAATATAATCCAGACCACCTTCATTAAAACCACGAAGCAGATTGTCCAGTTCACTGAGTCCAGTCATAAACAGTACCGGGATATCTTCAGTATGCGGATTTGCTTTTAGACGTCGACATGTTTCAAAGCCGTCAATCCCCGGCATCATTACGTCCATTAAAATAATATCGGGCTTTAAGTGACTAATTTGTTCAAGAGCTCCTAGCCCGTCCGTAGCAACCAGAACCCGATAGCCGGCTTCTGATAACGTATCCGAAAGTAGAGCTAGATTGCCAGGGGTATCATCAACAATCATCACAGTGCCGTTGGTGTTTAAACTTTCCATTAGTTTATCTTAAGTTATTTTAGTGTTGGATAGTGTGTGTTGGGAATCAGCGGTCAATATGTGCGACGATTGCATCTTTATGATTATACCGGATTATGGAGGGAGAGTTAATCAGTTAGTAGTTTCGAGTTTGGAGTGATGTGCAGGTGAGGCAGTAATTAGACTACAAACTGCCCATAGCTAGGCAGTTTGTAGTCTTTAGCGAGAAACTAAGGTTATTCTTTAATACGGATCAGATCATGGCAGCTTTTGCAAGACTCACCGACTTTACCGAATTGAGTTTTAATTAAGTTGACATCGCCGGTCGCTGCTACCTTTGCCAGCTCATTAGCTGCTTCGTTAAAGGTGTTTGCTACTTTTGTAACTTCATCTTTCTTTTGGAAGAATTCTGGCTTTAAACGGGTTTGTTTCCAACCAATCCCTTGATCAGTACCTTCACCATAAAGAGCGCCTAAACCAGAGTTAGCAACGGCTGCAATAGCGTTAGCGGCTGCTGCAACGCTATCTTTATTGTACGTTTCTGGATGATCAACTACCTGAGCTTTGATTTTTTGGATATTCCATGCAGCAAATGAATAGGCTGATTGACGGAATCTGATCTGCTCTTCAATCGGTCCTGCTAAGGCTGCTGTAGCAGTCGCTGCAAGTAAGATAGCAAGAGGTATTTTTTTATTCATAGTGTTTCCTTATGATGTGTTATAAATATGGATAAATCAAAAACTTGACGGAGCCTGAGGTGCAACGTCTGTTGATGTTGATTCGTTTGATGCCTGTTGTTGATGTTGAACAGGGTAAAGTTTTGTGATACCTCCCGATACGCCCCAGACAACAGTACTGGAAATAATTAAAGACAAAATAAAGCGCACCGCACCAAAGCCAATAGTGCTGTGGTCGGGTGCCACTGCTTCAGCCAATGCACGGGGTACTTCCTTCTTGCCGGTTAACATGGGTTTGACGAGATTCGTTTTTTTAACGAATCGATAAAAGACGATAGCGATGAGGTGCAACACCACAAATCCTAACAATATATAGAACGTTGTGCTGTGTAAACCAGTCAATTTATCGCTAACGTCTTTATCAATAAGGTCAAATAACGGGCCTTCAAAGGCGATATCATCGTTCGCAAATAAGCCTGTACCGACCTGCACAGCGACTGCCGCCAATAAAGCGAGTACTGAAAGAGCCCCTAGCGGGTTATGACCGATGCCTTGCCATTGACCTTTTAAATAAGCAGAAATTCGCGAGAAAGTCGGAAAAAAAGTTGAAAAGCGGGAATGCGTTGAACCAATGAAGCCCCAGATAATACGAAAAACAAGTAAGCCCAAAATAAAAATGCCTAGTCGACCATGCCAGTCAATGAGTTCGCCGCCAATGCTAGCAGTAATATAAGCGGCTACCACAGAGACTGCTAATAGCCAATGGAACAGCCTGTGCGGCAAGTCCCAAATATGAATAGTAACTTTCATTTTGTGTGACTCCTTTTATTAACTAGCGTACTTAACAGAGCATCCGTAAGGTTTAGTGATGGCTTTAGCGATTTTTCTACCGGCGGCTATATCTGCCAAGGCAGCACTGATGTAGTTTTCAGCTTTGCCAATGTCTGATTGGTCGGCTGAAGGGATGCTGTCGATGCCGCCTTTATAGACCAACACGCCTTTTGGATCGATAATGAAAAACTGAGGCGTATTGGTTGCGCCATATAATTTTCCGATTGAACCATTACCGTCTAAAACAGTATTGGTAGGCGTAGCGCCACGGTGAGCATTTAATTTTTGAGCCACTTCACCCGTGACATTACCCTCTTTTCCGGGTGCTGAGGTAATGACCTGTAACCAGATGATACCTTGAGCAATGGCTTGTTTTTGCAAGTTGGGAATATTGCCGCTTTCATAATGCTTTACGACGAACGGACACTCATGATTAGTCCATTCCAGGATGACCGTTTTACCACGTAAATCGGCTAGGTTAATAGTACTTCCATCAGCAGCAGCACCGGTAAATAATGGTGCAGGCTTATCTATAACGGGTTCGGCGTTAACCGTAGTTATCGCTAGAAATGATAAAATCAAACTTAATAGGGCAAGTGGGTAAAATCGATGTAAAAACATATAAACTCCGAAATAATGATAAAAAGACAGAAAGTTGCTCCATTTTCTTTCTGCCTAAACTGATCCTTCATTGCCGAATGGGTCACTGACTGATTTCGCTATCAGGTATTATCGATTTCCAAAACGATGGAACTTGAACGCACCAATTCACCTAATAGCGATACTTTGCCAGTTTATTCGTTTCCTGGTAAGTTGATAACCTGATCCGTGGTTACCCTCTTAATTTTATTAGACCTCTTTTTCTCTACTTAAAGAAGGCTTGACTGTTCTTATAACAAGGTCAGGGGTTAGTACCTGAGGTAGAACAATGGGTTTTTTTAAAGAACTATTTTTACCTGGATAATAAACATAAAGGGGTACGCCACTACGACCGAATTCAGCCAGTAATCGGGTTATCTCATCATCCCTGTTAGTCCAGTCGCCTTTTAGATAAGTCACATCAGCTTCCTTAAAAGCCTGAATAACAGAGTCCTGGCTTAAAGCGACCTTTTCGTTGACCAAGCAACTGATGCACCAGGCCGCTGTTAAATTAAGAAAAACCGGCTTACCTTCAGCACGTAATTCATTTAAACGCGCAGGTGAGTAAGCTTCAAAAGTGTTTGACGATTCAACGTTTGAGACCGGGGAGGCGGGTGAGGCGTCTATACCTAAGTAACTACCTATTAATGCCAGCCATAGAGAGAGTCCAGCAACACCGGCACCACTACGCTGTGTTGATTTTATTCCGGTTTTTGTTGATTCATAGAGCCAGGCAGAAAAGGCGATGATAACCATGCCACCTAAGGAAATGGCAACGGAATTAATACCGGCTTGTTGCGCAAGTACCCACACTAGCCAAACAGCTGCCGCGTACATTGGAAAGGCAAGACCTTGTTTTAATCTATCCATCCAAACGCCAGGTTTAGGTAAGCGTCTTTGTAAAGAAGGCCATTGGCTTAGAATTAAATAGGGTAAAGCCAGACCTAAACCTAAACTTAAAAAAACGGCCAATAAGGTTGCTGGTGGCTGTGTCAAAGCAAAGCCCAATGCGGCACCCATAAAAGGCGCAGTGCAAGGAGTCGCCACAATGGTTGCTAACACACCGGTAAAGAAACTACCGCTATAACCTGAACGGTTAGCCAATGAAGAGCCGATACCCATCACTGAACCGCCGATCGAAAAAACGCCGGATAAGCTGAGGCCTACAGTAAACATTAAGTAGGCGACACCGAGAACAAATAAGGGGGATTGAAATTGAAATCCCCAGCCTATTTGAGCTCCGCCAGCTTTTAAAATAATTAAAAGACCACCCAGTAAGGCAAAGCTGACTAGAATACCCAAAGTGTAAGCCAAGCCATGGAGTTTATTTTCTATGGGGTTATGGTTTGCATGTTTTATAAGAGCTAGCGCTTTAATAGACAGTACCGGAAAAACGCAAGGCATTAAATTTAAAACGATACCGCCCAGTAAGGCCAGTAATAAAGCAGAAGATAAAACCAAATCAGGTGCTTGTGCATCGATTGCGCCAATGGTGGGAACGGTTTCTGCATGGGCTGAAAGTTGGTAACCCTGGGTAACAGAACCCGCTGCACCATCGATAGTCAGAGTCAAAATGCCACTCAGTTTTTCATCGGCGGCAAGGGGTTCATCACCAGATTTTAGCTGTATCTCAAGCGTGTCGCCTGAAATTTTCCACGGTTGTTCGGCATTGTGTACAATCTTTCCCCATTTTTCAGGGTAGAACCAAACATGCTTGATGTTTGATTTTTTAAATTGCACGTCCGTTACTCTTATAGCCAGTGTGTTTCCACTCTTAGCTATGCTGAAAGGCCAAGGACTGTTAACAGGTAAGGTAGTTTGAGCGGCTTTTATTAATGGGCTGCCATTGCCTGACGCTATGCCTGGTAATACGACGGGTAAGGTCAAAGCTAAGTCTACTTTTTGAGGAATGCATATCTCATCGCAAACCAGCCACTTTACTTTTGCCTGGATAGGAAATTCTTTACCGACCTGAATATCGTCGGGTACTTTAACTTTAGACAGCAGGATAACTTCATTTTCGTAGCCGTAATTAGTCACAGGCCCCAACACAATCCGCCTCGGTGTAGGCCATTGAATATCTCCTACAGTAGAACCTTTCGGTAATACGTAGTCAATCATTGTTGGTAAGCCAGAGTCACCGGGATTTACCCAATAAGTATGCCAATGTGGAATGATGCGTTCCTGAACTCCGACCAGAATTTCATCACCCGGGTGTGCGGCATCAACTGAGGTGATTAACTGAGCTTTTACTTGATCAGTGCTAGCTTCGAATGTACTGGCTTGTAAAGCTCCAGTGCACAGTAAAAGGACTATCAAGGTAAAAATGATTGAACGAAGTTGTAGCATAAAATCCTGTTAAATTATTAGCGTTACCCGGTGAACTCTGTAGACACGCTTTAAGGACGTAAGTTCTTATTAAAAAACTCAATTGTACGTTGCCAGGCTAACTTTGCTGCGGCTTCATCAAAACGGGGTGTCGTGTCATTATTAAAGCCATGCTGCACACCTGGATAAATGAAAGCTTCATAGCTAACACCCGCTGCTTTAAGAGCCGTTTCATAAGCAGGCCATCCGGCATTAATACGTTCATCGTCTCCCGCATAGTGTAACAATAAAGGTGCCTTAATCTTCGCGGTATCTTCAGCAGTAGGTTGGCTACCATGGAAAGGTACGCCTGCCGCCAAAGTAGGGATTTGAGTGGCTAAATAATTGACAATACCACCACCGTAGCAGAAACCGACAGCACCCACTTTGCCATTACCTTCGGGAAGATTTTTTAGCACATCCGCCGCAGCAAGAAAGTCTGCGTGCGTTTTGTTTTGGTCTAAATTTTTAAATAGCTCACGCGCTTTATCTTCATCACCTGGATAGCCACCTAAAGTGAATAGAGCGTCGGGGGCAAAAGCAATAAAGTTATCCAGAGCAAGACGTCTTGCAATATCTTCTATATGCGGATTTAAACCACGGTTCTCATGGATCACTAAAACAGTCGGTAGCTTACCACTGAGTTGTGCCGGCTTAACTAAATAACCGCGAATTTTTCCATAACCCGCAGGTGATGGGTATTCAACATATTCTGCCGTGATCCGTGGATCATCTCTGCCGATTTGTTGGGCTTGAGCAAACTTTGGATTGAGTGCTTCCAGGATGCCTTCGGCAGTTAAACCCACTACGGTATATTTTGCCACGGAAGATAAAAAATCACGACGCGATAAGTCTCCATGAACGTACTTATCGAATAGTTTCAACACTTCTGGCTGAAAATCTTTTGCAGTTTTACGAGTCATTGGGTTTCCTTAAATTATTTCGCTCTGCCTTTATAACCCTGAGCCAGTAGAGGGATTTTATAAGCGTCACCTCGTCCTACGGCATACAGTGTTTTCTTTTCTGGGCCTGCAAAGGCGATGTTTTGTGGTTTCTTGGGTAAAGGAATAATACCTAAGGCTTCACCTTTGCTGGTAAATACCTCAACGCCAGAGTTTGATGCTACATAAAGACGATCATTGTCATCAATAGCAAGACCATCTGCACCGCTAGACCACACTTTGTCTTCTTCTTTCCAGCCGTCTAATTTTGCAAAATTTCTTTTATTTGAAATTGCGCCATCAGCACCGACATCATAAGCCAAAATATGTTCGCCTTGCGTGTTGGCAACATAGAGGGTCTTTTCATCTTTGCTTAATTGAATGCCGTTTGGGCGTTCAATGTCATTTGCTAAGCATTTTAATTGACCGGCTGGAGTAATGTAAAAAACACCGGGATGTGAAGCTGGTGGATTTGGATTTTCTTTGCTTGAACGAGTGCCGCTGTCAGTAAAGAAAATACCACCACTTTTATCTAGCACCACATCATTAGGCCTTTGAAAAGCGGTGCCTTCGAAGTTTTCTGCGAGTACTTTTTGTTTTTCAAAGGGGTAAACAATCCCAACCTTGGGGTTAAGTGTTTGTACTGCAATAATTTCGCCATTAGGATTGATAGCAAGTCCATTGGCACCATTTGAGTTTTCCAAGAAGGTAGATACACTGTTATCTTGAGCAACACGCACTATGCGGTTAGCTTGGGTTTCTGTAAATAACAAACTACCGTCAGAAAAGCCAATGGGGCCTTCGGTGCCTTTAAAGCCGCTTTTGATCAACTCAATGACCACGCCGCCAGCGGCTACACCGGGAATAGGTGGAGTGACCGGTTCGTCAGCCTGTACCATTCCCGCTAACGCAAAAGCGCCTAATAAGGAATAAAATTTTGTTTGTGAAGGTTTAAGCAACATCTTGTCCTCTTGATTTACGTTAAATAGTGTTTTTTTCAATTAACTCTTGGGTGCTGTTAGTACCGCTAACCTTGTTATTCCAGACCGCTCGATTGAGGCCATTACTTTAGCAACAGTGCCGTATTGAACCGCATCATCGGCATTAAGATTAAGAGCAATCTCAGGGTCAACTGCTTTACGTGCAAGCAGTTCCTTTTCAAATTGATCAAGCGGTATTTCAGTTTTATCCATAAAAACTTTACCTTTGGCATCAACACTGATGTAAATGGCTTCTTTTATTTCAGGGGGAGCTGTTTCGGCTGTTTTGGGTAAATTAACGTGTACAGCCTGTGTCAATAAAGGCGCAGTGACTATAAATACAACCAGCAATACCAACATCACATCAACCAGTGGTGTGACGTTAATTTCACTCATGACATCATCACCACCATCATCTTTTACATTAATAGCCATTAGATTTGTGCTCCTTCTACTTCAAGGTCATTGATATTTGCTTTAACGGGTTTTTTGTTTATATACTGGTTATTGCGTTGTGAGGCACCGTGTGCGGGTGTTACGCGGTTAATCAGGAATGATGTTTTTAAAGCCAGATGCACAAAATCTATAGAAAAATCATCAAGAAAAGCCCAGATAACTTTGTTTCTACGGATAAAGAAGTTGTAAGCAATAACTGCCGGAACGGCAACGGCAATACCTACAGCGGTAGCAACCAGGGCTTCACCGATAGGGCCAGCGACGACTTCTAAGCTTGCTGAGCCGCTTTTACTGATATTAGTTAATGCGCCCATAATTCCCCAAACGGTACCAAATAGACCGACGAACGGGGAGATACTGCCAATAGTCGCCAATATGGCTAGACCGCTTTCCAGTGCGCCACGTTCCTTTTGCATTTGCTGACGTAAGCGTCTATCTAATAACTCTTGACGATCACCCGTGTGTTCAAGATCATGGGTTGTTGTTCCACCATCCGCTTCACGTAAGGTAGTAAAGCCTGCTTCTGCAACTCTAGCAGCGGGGCCTTTAGTTTCCTTTAACTCAGCTGCGGTCTGAAAATCCGAAGCGCCCCAAAACTTTTTGCTGTAGCTACGGTTATGGAGAGAAATTCTCAAATGTTGGATGCCTTTAATAAGAATCAATGCCCAGGTTACAACAGAAAAAGCAATCAGCACATTTAAAGTACCATCTACTATGAATGCAGAGGTAAGATCGTGTCCTGCCGGGGCAATATCAGCCGCAGTTGAAGCCGCTGTGTTAACAGCACCTGCAATCTCAGCACCTGAAACGGGTGCTTGCGTTACTGCCTGTTGAAGTCCGTCTGCTGCTGTTACTGCAGTCGTTGTTGTTGTATCGGTCATAATTAATACCTCAATTGTCTAATTTAAAATTAATGGGGACGGTTACCCAGCCATCGATCGGTGTGTTGCCACGTTTTGCAGGTTCAAAAGTCCATTTACCTACGGTCTTTACCGCCGATTCGTCTAACACTTCATGCCCGCTAGACGTTTGCACGGTAATGCTGTCTGGTGTACCGTTTGCAAGCACATGCACTTTCAACACCACTCTACCTTCCCAATTGTGCTCTATTGCGACATCGGGAAATTCAGCCGCCGGGTTGTTTTTATAGCCCGCACTGCCTCTCGGTTGCGTCACTTTTTCTACGACTGGCGCTGGTGGCGCTGGCGGTGCAATATTTGAAACTGGACCGGGCGTTGGTACTGGTTCATAAACGGGCACCGGTTTAGGTGGCGTTTTAGGTTTAGGTGGTTTTTTAAGTGCAACCACTTTAGGCGGTGGTGGCGGTGGTTGGATAATCGGTTTAGGGGGTGGTGGCGTTGGCTTCACAAACGAAATTTGCACCTTTGCGGGCGGCTTAGGTTGTTTAACCGCTTCAGGTGCAGGGGGTAAATGTTTAAAGTGTTCGACCACAAAAGTATGAACTAACACTGAAAATACGCCAATCAATAAATAGTCGATGACTTTACTATCGCGGTAGTCACTACGGTGTTTAAAATCATTTAAAGCTAACCCGACAGTTGAGCTAGACAGACGAGTCAAGAAAGGGTCATTGTTTGGATTGATAGCAATTACATTGTCTTTTCTTCTAGCAGGCTCGAGTGATTCAGGTTTATCCAAAACCTTCAAAGGACTATTCATGTAATATCTCCCGTTTCATAAAAAAGCACCGGAACAGCTTGTTCAATAATGAGTAGTTAATGATTGTTCTACTGCATCCGGCTTTGGTTTGTATTTATCTATACCAAAGCATGTACTGTGCCATATTTTAAATAACTACCCAATACAACCTAAATATTTATCTTTATGTCTGTAACTAGATGAATTTAAAAAGTTATTATTCTACTCTAGGCATTGCTGTTACGATTAATAACTCTAAATTAGAGAAGGGTTAGTGGATGGGGATTTAGGAACTGCTTGTTGAGCATCAAATTGAATAGGCTTCTGTTACTTGAGTGTTGCTATATCAACAGTTGCACGAGTGAGATATTTGTAATTATTCAGCATTGTTAAAACGCTCACGATTGCTGGATGTAGCCACAAACACCACTATTGACCCTAACGATCCTCGCTGGCAAAAGAAAGGTTATCCGATTATTCTGAATACCGCTGTGAAAGCGTATATCTGGACGGTTTTAGCGCAGTGATGATACGCTTGACTTGAATACATTGAACCGACCGTGTCATGAATGCGGCAAGGACTCAACGGAGCGAAGACTAAGACATAGTGCGTGCCGTCTGTGATATACGGAGCGCCGTCTAAGGTCTCAGCCAGAAAAGCAACTAAACAAGAGGCAAACGACGGCATCCTTCATTTACCGGTTTACACTTTATGCAATTCTTGGCTTTATAAAGTCATGAAAACGGGTTTCTTTCGATGTACAAATGAACACAAACCTTCAGTTCATTGTACAATGAAGGTTT
>Ga0118677_10000993_pt1 | contig 61017 bp, 87 predicted proteins | sample AliMusrvi5mmetaG_FD_86154 | JGI IMG/M metagenome (GOLD analysis project Ga0118677, IMG submission 86154) | reverse complement strand
TAGAAACGGTAGCGGAGTATTTAATCTTCCCGCAGGTAACCCAGTAGTAACAGGCACTACTATTACAAGTAGCTGGGCTAACACAACTATGCAAAACATCGCTGATGCCCTTACTCAATCCGTTTCAGCAGATGGTCAAACTCCAATGTCAGGTGCATTGAATATGGCTACAAACGACATTAATAATGTTGGTACACTAACAGCCTTAACAGGCATATTTGGCGGGACATACTAAAATGGCACAGACAGGCTACACACCAATTTCGATTTACTATTCATCTACAACTACCAATGTCCCTACGGCAGGTAATTTGGTAGCTGGAGAGTTGGCTATTAATACGGCTGATGGCAAACTTTTTTATAAAGATTCTAGCGGTGTAGTCCAAGTTATCGGTACTAAAGGAGGTGTAGGCTCATCTACTACTACTCAAGTCTTATATAACTCTAGTGGCTTAGTTGTTGGTTCTGCCAATATGACTTTTGATGGCTCTACCTTAACCACTTTAAATTCAGCCTACACAGGCACACTAACTGGCGGTACTGGAGTAGTTAATCTAGGTTCAGCACAATTTTATAAAGATGCTAGTGGTAATATAGGCCTTGGCACAAGTAGCTTATCCAATAAATTAACAATTTTTTCAACAAGCACTTCAAATGCTTCAATTTTATCTGCTTCAGATGATGGCTCGGGAAATAGTCTTGGAATAATTGCTACTTATGGTGGAGCAGGTCAAGCAAATCCTAGGGCGCAATTAGGTTTATCAGGTTATGTTGGCTATCTTAAACTAACAGATGGCGGAAATACTCTACAAACAAATTTATCCGCTACTGGAACTTCTTACATGGCGGTTTCAAATTTTTATGTTGGTTCAACATCAGCACCTGTTGTAGGTACTGAAAAATTTGGTGTTCAAGGAGGAACAGGAATAGCGGGAACTTTTGGAACAACTAGCACTTCAATACCAACTACTCAAATAGCTAATGGAGCAAATGGAACAGTAACGCTTTTGCGTTTTTCTGCTGGTTCTAGTGGTAATACAGTAGGAAATATTACATCTAATGGTACTCTTACTGTTTATGGTACAACATCAGATTATCGTTTAAAAATTGTAATTGGTAATATTTCTGATTCTGGTGCAAGAATTGACGCACTTGAACCAATTGAATATGATTGGAACAACGGCGAAGGTCGCACAAAAGGTTTTTTAGCGCACAAATTTTCAGAAGTTTATCCAAATAGCGTAAGCGGTGAAAAAGATGCTGTTGATAAAAATGGAAAACCAGTTTATCAATCAATGCAAGCATCAAGTTCTGAAGTAATGGCTGATTTAATTGCAGAAATACAATCGCTGCGTAAACGAATTGCAACATTAGAGGCAAAATAATGAAATTTACATGGAATGTAGTGCAGATGGATAGATTTACTTCTGATGGTTTTGTAGTTACTGTTCATTACAATGTATCAGCTATAGATGGTGAATTTACAGCATCTATTTATAATAAAGTAGATTACACACAAACTGACAAGTCTTACAAGCCTTACGCTGATTTGACACAAGCTGAAGTTATTGGTTGGGTTCAAGAGTCATTAGGCAAAGACACAGTAGAAGCTAGTCTTACTGCACAGATTGAAGCGCAGAAAAATCCTGTTCAAGAATCAGGGCTACCTTGGGTTACAGCGTAAAATCCTGCGCTTTCAGGATTATTTTAGGAGAATGACATGGGCGAGAAAAAAACAACTCCCATTACTATCGACGATGTGCAGTATGTATTAGAAGATATGAAGCCTGAACAGCAACAAATGGTTAATCATATTGCTGATTTAGACCGTAAAGTAGCTTCAACTCAATTTAATCTTGACCAATTAAATGTCGGCAAACAAGCATTTATTGATATGCTTAAACGCTCATTAACTGAAGTAGTGGAGGTTATCCAATGAACTTTACATTTACATGGATACTGGATAAATTTGGTTTCCAACCAAAAGTCGAAACATTTGATTTTCCTGTAAAACCAGCAGTTAAGAAAACTGTGAAAAAATCCGTTAAAATTCCTAAAGCGACTACTCGCAAAACATCAACTAAAAAGTGAGTATTGTCGTGGAACTTGACCCTATTAAATTTGGCATAACGATTCAAAAAGTGGAAGCTATGGAGCATGAAGTGGCTGAATTGCGTAAAGATGTTAAAGCACTTTTAGAATTAGCCAATAAGGGTCGAGGTGGATTTTGGGCTGGTATGGCAATCGTATCAGCCTTTTCTACATTTATTGGGTTTGTAGCCCACTACTTTAGCGGAAAATGATTAAGTCGAGAACAATGTGGTTCTCACTTGCGCTTGTCATTTTTGGCGCATTATTTGATAACTTCTCATATGTTCAAAGTCTTATTGACCCGCGATACTATGGTTTTGGTTATATTGTTATTGGCGTTATCGTCGCTATACTTCGCTTTATAACTACGCAACCATTGGATGAAAAATGATTGATTATGTCAAAATTTCACTTATTGCTGGGGTATGTGCTATTGTTTTTGGTAGTGGGTGGTGGATGGGCTATTCACGATATATTGAATATAAAAAGTCGGTTGAAATTATCGCCAAGACACAAGAAGCCAAAGTCGAATCAATCACAAAACAACACGAATTAGTCACTAAAGGAATTACCAATGAATATGAAGCTAAACTTTCTGCTCTGCGTAACTACTATAAGTCTACTAGCGTGTGGAATAACCCCAGTAGCAGTAAAGTGTCCGGCATTTCCACAGCCCCCACAGTCGCTGATGTTGCAACCGCCTACAATCTTCTTGCTGGACAATGCGCTGCCACAACGCAACAAGTAGTCAGCCTGCAAGACTGGATAAATGCCCAGATTGGTATTAAATGAATGATTTTAAAGAGTGTTTAGACTTAGTTTTAAAGTCTGAAGGTGGCTGGGTTAATAATCCTAAAGACCCTGGCGGTGAAACGAATTTAGGGGTCACTAAAGCAGTTTGGGAAGAATGGGTAGGTCATCCTGTCGCTACCATGAAAAACCTCACTAAAGACCTTGTAGCCCCTTTGTATGAGCAACGCTACTGGAGACCTTGTTATGGAGAAGTATTACCTAGGGGAGTCGACCTGCTTAGTTTTTCAATGGCAGTTAACGCAGGCCCAGGCAGGGCAGTTAAACTTCTTCAACAATCTCTTGGATGTGTACCTGACGGAGTTATTGGCCCAGCAACAAGAAGCCTTATTCTCGCAAGTAATAGTGCAACTCTTATCGCAAAATTCTCTGAAACTAGGAGAGAATATTACAAGTCATTAAAGACTTTCCCTATCTTTGGTAAAGGCTGGCTTGCAAGGGTAGATAATGAAGAAAAACAAGCATTAGATATGGCTAAAAACGGATAACTACAAATAGCACTAAGCCTAGTGCTGACAATACCCCTAGAATTGACCAGAAGTGGCTGTATTCACTTTTATCAGGTCTTTGTATAGCTGTACACCAACTAGCATCTTTAAACGCTTCTGAAGCTGAATTATAGCTTTTGCCGACCATTCCATAATTGCGTGTACTCATTTGTCTTGTGCCTCTTTTTCTAATTGATGTACTTTGCTCATTGCCTGTGTTGCCAAGTTGTGCATATCTTTGTACTTGCGTTTCCATTCTTCAATTTCTTTACGCATTATTCCAACCACATAGTCTGCGTTATCTAATAAAGCATCTACCTCTGATTTTGATGGCTTATACGGATGGGTATAGAGTGGAATAACATCGTGAAATTCACTTCCATAATTCAAATTGCTTTTATCCCAATCTAAATTATTGGGTTCACCTTTATAGGTTTCCATCCACGCTACTGGTTCATTGTTTGTATCAGGTTTTCTACCATCTTCAACACCATTGTCATAAGCCCTAATTTTTCCTGCTTTCAACGCCTCGATTTCGGCTTGTTGCTGTCGAAGCATGGTGGCGGCTTCTTCAAAATCTACTTCAAATCCATACTCCATAGCGTCAGCAGTCAATGCTTTTTGCTCCAATTTATCAGCTAGTTCTAGTGCGTTCATTTAAATTGTTTCTCCATTTTTCGCATTACTTCCATCCATATATCGTAGGCTTTACCAGCATCGATAATACGTTCACCTAAATAAGTAAATCCATCTTTATCTAAATTCAATACCGCTTCACCCACAATATTAAAAGTAATGGTATTTGCTGGAGCTATTTCTATTGTTTTAGTAGGGTTATCTATAAAGTTCATTTTTCTTGTGCCTTTTCCATAGCAATTAAATACCACTCATGCGCTTTAACTTTCAACGCTTCTATTTCAGCTTGTTGCTGTCGAAGCATGGTGGCGGCTTCTACAAGGGGTTTTGTGTCCACGTCTGTATTCATGTTTAAAACTTTTGTGATGTATTTTAATTCGTCAGCCAGTTCATTTGCGTTCATTTTTAATAATCTGTATTAAAGTTGTTGTTGTTATTGAAGCTGGGACATAAATAAAATATAAGAACCACATCAATTCAGTAGCTTTTACAATGGTTAGTACACTGTAGAGTAAGTAATACCAAATGGATAAAGACAGTAGCGTTAGTACAACAATAGTTGCTTTCATAGTATCTCCTTAATGTCAATCACTCTCATCATACCAAGGCCACCCTCTTCGAGCTGTGTGGCCATGTTGTTCATCACCATCTCGGTGTAGGCGCTCATGCCCTGTGCGTCTTTACGGCAGTGGTATATGGAGCCTGAGTAGCCGTAGATGTGGTAGAAGGCGCCGGCGTCTGCTACTCGCTCAATGCCGCTGTTCATGCGCCACTCGTCGCTGCCGCCGTAGCCACCGTACCAAGAGCCGACCACCTTGTCAATTGGCTCGTGGTCTGGGCTGGTGATATGAACAATAGCCCATTTGTCTGGTGTGTAGTCACTCATCTTCGTCTTCCTCTATACGTTTAGTTCTACCCATCTCTTTGGCATGTGTCTCACACAGTGTAGCATGCCAGCCGTCGGGGTATGTTTCGCCCGGTGCGCCGCACTCCTCGCACGTAGATTGTGACATACATTCAGCAAAGGTGATGTAGTTCCAGTGCTTTTCAATTGCACCCTGTACGTAGAATCGCAGGCCACCAAACTTTTCCTTTACCTGAGAGGCAACGGGTACCTTAGCGGCCTCCTCGTCTAGCTTGGCTTTCTTCTCGTCAACATACTCCTGTGTTACCACTCCCTTATCTTTGTTCCATGGGTGTGGCTTTCCGATGAGGGTTTGCCAATATTCGTATTGACTTTGAGCTGCACGGTACTCGCTGGTAAGCAGGCGGCACAGTGTGTCGATGATGTTGTACCAGCCGTCACCACAAGAAAAGCCCCAGCACATTGCTGTCTGATTCATTGGCTTGTTACGATCACCGAAAATCAGTGGGTAATCAGCACACAACTTTTCGTCTAGTTCTTTGTTCATTCTGTGTCCTCAATGTTGATTTTGTTGTCTAGTCGGTACTGCTGCTCGTCTTCAAACGCTTTACGGATCTGTGGTCCAATGTGGTGTTGTGTTACAAGTATGGCCTCGATGTGGTTGTTGCTCATCTCGGATAATTTGATGCGCTTTAATGGTTGATCACCACTCTTACCATACGAGCCCCAACAAAATCCCTCACGGATTTCTGTGTGTGGGTCTGTGTCGTATACAGAAGCGTCTGTGTGGGGTGCGTCGTCGTGGATATTGCAACGCTGATAATCAAGGCCGCCATCGATCATATACTCCTTACCATTCTCGTCGATGTATGTCTTGTAATCATGGCGATGATAAGACTGCAACATGGTGCCGTCTGGTGTGATGATTCTATTTGCTAGTAATTTTGGTTCGTTCATTTTGTTCCTCTTTTCTTTAATAATGGTACACCGCCAGTATCACCTTTAAATGTCTCTTTGACAAGGTGCTCGCCCATTGTCTTTTTAAAGATTGCGTCCCAGTTCTTGTCAAACTGCTCCTTGTCTGTCGGGGTGATTTGCTTGTCACCCTTACCGCCATCGTGCTGTGTCATACTATCTCCTAAACTGTGGTGTTGGTTTACGTCTGCCGTATACACGGCGAATGCGTAGCGCTTGTATCATGCCGAATGTCTTGTTGCGGTGGCCTTGGTGCGCCCTACGGATCTGTACCATCTTAAAGCGTAGTACTAGACTAATTGATTTTTGTCTAGTAACAAGTGTCCTACGCCGACCAAACCCCCCAAATACGGAGGTGAAGTCGTTGCGCTTAATAAACTTGCGTCGGTTAAAGCTCTTCATTTTGTGGCTTACCAGCTAGGGCAAACTGTGCATACTGCCACGCTGTATCGCGGACCTCTGAGGGGGTTGCGCCCCGTGCAATGAGCCCCATGGTGGCGGCCACTGCGAAGGCAAATAGTTGTTCGTCTTGTGTCATTAAAAAATTCCTTCATCAAATGTTTCTATTGAGTCAATATATTTCTGTGCCTTGTCATTAAACTTAACACCCATGTATACGTGTGATCTCTCACCATTGGTGCGTATCAGGTCTGACTTGACACAGTTCTCCTGTGTCGCGGCTAAGAAACGTCTCTTAAATGCCTGCTCAGTTCCTGGAGCCATTGACTTCTTAAGGGCCCAGTGCTTGTACGCCGAGAATACATCATCCTTACTTACCACTGCTGACGCCTCAAAGATCAATGCGTCCTCAACAAAAGAGCCAATAGGATTGCCCAGCTCAGCCATAAGGTCTAAGTACTCCCTACCTGACTCAGGCTGTACAAAGTGACCACCCCTTGCAATGCGTCGCTTAAGTCCAGCCATTGCCCAGTTAAAGACGCCGGAAAGTTCTTGCTCTAGCTTGTGTGATAGGTCTGTGTCCTCCTTGTTAAAGAATGACTTGGTCATCTTAAGCACCAGCATACGTCCGGTGAGCGCGTTAGAGTTCTCAGTTAGCTGTAGTACCTCATTGGAGTAGATTACTAATCGCGTTGGTAGGTATCCGTTCCAGCTCTCCTTGTTCTTTCTATTGACTGTAATAGTGTCGCCGCCAACAATTCTAAGGAGTTGAGAGACAACAGCACTACGGTTACGCTCAGGGGCACGGGCGTCTGTGAAAGAAGCGAGTAGCTTACCCAGCCAAGGTTGCAGGCCAAAAGTATCACAAAGTTCTCCTAGTTCGGGTGCCACTGTGTTGTGCTGTCCAAGCAGTGCCACTAGCACCTTGTTGATCGTCCCCTTGCCGGATCGGCGAGGACCAATCACGTTAAAAAACTTCTGCTGTCTTGTATCACCTGACAAAATATAACCAAACATCTCCTGCAGTAGGTCGATAGACTCTTGGTCATCAGGCCATATAGACTGCAAGAACGCCTCCCACGTTGGGCTTGTGGCCAGTGGGTTGTACTCAAAGGGCAACGAGTTCTGTGTAAAGAAACCCAGTGAGTGCGGTATTAGTATCGAGTCCTCCAAGTGAAACAGGCCATTCATCAGGCTCACCAGCTTTGAGGCCTCTGGCTTGGTGCGTGCGTAGTCCTCCAACCAAATGGGTGGTTTGGTGTTCGGGTGGTTAGGTAGGTGCACAATCGACTTGACCGCGTCTAACGCGCCCGATACTGAGGCCGGTGATGGGTTAAATGGTGCGATAGCGCCCTGTTTGCCGGCCTTCTTGCACTTATCTAGGAAGGTGTACACCCTTGCCCGTATGGTGGCCTCCTCGATGACCTCGTAGTGTGTGCCTACGTGGATATAAAAGTCGTCGGCGTAGTGCACCAGCTTGTAGCCCTCCTCAGAGGAGTAATAGTTATCTAAGAATGTGCGGGCGTGGTTCATGGTGCCAGCGTCTAGGATGATGTCTCCCTTGGCGAGTGCCTGCGTGCGTACCTGCTGGTTCACTTGGAAAATCAATGAGCGCAGTGTGGCACCCGATCCCTTAAATGTCCTCCACTTGTTCTCGCATGAGTAGTCACCCGTTGAGGTATAGGATGAGCCCGTTGCCGACCAGCGATCCCACGCCTCACAGGCCTCCACATCACCGCCAAACTGGTGGTGCAGTATGGCGCCGACCTTAAGCCACTCATGGTACCCACAGTTCGGGTCTAACTGGGTGAGTAATTCCGTCTCGACGCGGCTAATATCCCAGTTCTCCACTGGGGGTGTGTAGTCACCAAACGCGTCGCCGGTGTGTCTTAGTGTGCGCTCGGGGATGACAGAGGTCAGGTCTTGCGGTGTTGTTGGTATGGTGCCTGATAGGTGGTGCCCTGTGACTGTGAAGAATCGTCCGGTACTGTATGCCTCAAACCCAATGGCGTGATCTGCGTGTGATGCAAACAGGGAGGAGCGTGTGAAAATCTTTACCCCTGTCCCCGATGGGCTGATCTCCATGTAACCATCGACTGTGTTGGCTAGATCCTGCATTGCCTGATTGGTGAATCCCTCAATGGTGTGGTCGTAGCAGTCATCTAGGTCGATGCCTACTAGGTCGTCGTCCTTTGAGAAGACAAACCCAATACCTGAGAACTTATCTGTCGTGTATGCCTCCTCAACCGCAAGGAAGTCTGTCCATGTCTCGGGGTTGGTCGATGAGGCCGGTCTGCCATTGGTCTGTAGTGGCATTTTTGACCATCTCTTGTTGTCTCCCTCGCCTACCTCCACGAACGACCACATCACCCACCTCGGCACCTTTTTGAGTGTGGTGGGGATATTGTGTGTCAGGACGGGTAATGTTGTTGGCTTCATAGTTCCTTTCTTCTTACCTATATAAATGCAAAAACTAGGGTATTTGTGGTTTCATAATGTGAAATATGGTGTAAATTGTATTAGGGTAAACCCTATTAGGGTAAACCCTAACTACTAGATGTAGTGTTTTTCCAGTGGTCAACCACTAGATTTGTATGGGTAGTATGGGTAGTACCCCTTACTTTATCATTTTTAATATTTTTAAAAAAATAAAAACGTAGTAGTGGGTAAAGTGCGTTTATACCCGTACTACCCATACTACCCATACAATCAAAAATTCCGCCCCAATGGATTAAAATAAAGTTAGAGGCAGAGCACTGTCCCGTTTGGGGCTGGCAGGCAGGTCACTACCCTGCCGTCAGGGGTGAATACCACTGTGTCTGCCAGTGCATAGGCAATGTGCCCTAGGAAGTAAACGGCGGTAACAAGCAATAAGATTTTGATAAATGTGTTCATAGTTTCACCTGATAGTTTAAGTTGTCATTTAGGAAGTTATACGCCCACTTCCGGAAGGCCACTCGGTTTTCATTGGTCTGCTCATCTGTCGGATCCCACTCTGCCACTAAGACAAACTCCCCCTCTAGATTGTTAAACTCGATGCCAATAAGGTCACCATCTTGGTAGATATCGGTTGGTATTACTTCTTGTTTCATAGTTGCTCCTTGGTTAATTGCTTCTCTTCCCAGTTATCGGGGGATCCATAGTCTCCACGACTGGAGCGCATACGCTCCTCGTCTCGGTATCGTGGCTCTACTGTCCACCACGCCAGTGAGGCCTCCTTGTACTCTAGGAAGTCATCATTAGGCTCAAACAGGGGGTGGTTCATGCCCTCTATGTCGACTGTACATACCACGTCCGCCTGCCGTACCCATGGCGTTCCACGTAGCTTGTTGCGCGCCCTGATAAAGCGGTTGTACACCTTGGTCTGCTCGGTTGATAGGTGTGTCATATTACTCCTCATTTTCTTCTAAGAACTTCTCATTTTCAAGTGAGTCCAATGATACTGGCTCACGGCTGATGTACCCCCTAAGCTGGTGCACCCTTGATATACTGATGTCAAGTATGGCAGATAGCTCGGTCACTGTTGGCTCACGCCCTAATAGCTGAGACAGTACACGCTCCTCGTACTTCATCTTCTTGATGTTCAGCATGATGTTGACAGGCAGTCGGATAATGTTTGAGGTATTGTTGAGCTCACGCAGTACAAACCGCCTGATAAATGCGCAGGCGTAGCTAGAGAATCGTACGCTCTTGGTTGGTTTCCAGCTACGTGCCGCTAATAGTAACGCCTCGTTGCCCATGCCAATCAAATCCTCGAGCGGTGTCTTTCCATGATGCCACGCGGTCATCTTGGACGATACCATATATGGCACCAGTCTAAGGTTGTGCGTTACCAGCTCATTGAATGCCTCCTCATCACCCTTAGCAATACGATGCCCGAGCTTGTGCTCGTACTCCATGGGTAGCTTGGAGATATCCATGCGTAAGAGCTCCTGCAAATAGTCTGACTTGATGTCGTTGCTATCACTCATTGTGGTTTCTCCTAAACAAAATCTCAATGCGAGATAGTATCTCTTCATACATCACAATGGCGATGCCAAGGATAAGCCAAATAAGCTCTGAGAATTGAAAGCCCTTATCAAGCTCCGCCCACGCAAATATAATCATTAAGAATCCAAATATCTTCAAATTAGTGCCTCTTTAAGTAGTAGTGTAGCCATCTCGTATGGATTGGCTTTGGGCTCGCGAGGCAGTGCCTTTAAGCTCATGCCGGTGGTGAGGTAGGGCTGAGCTTCAATCCTTGACACAAAACGCCTCAGAGGAGCTCCAAACTCGTCAATTAACAGGTAACGATACTGGCTCATTGGCTTTCTGCTCCTCTTTCCATTTAGTCCATACATCAAGCAGGTTGACATCGGGTGTCGGTGTTGACAGGATGTGGTCAATAAATTCCTGCTCTGTGCGGTTGAGTCTTTTGATAGTGTTTAGTCCGTGCATTGTGTTGCTCCTATAAAAATGCGTCTTGTTTAATTAGCTGTGTTAATTGCTGGCGTAAAAACATTACTACATCCCACTCACTGTCGTCCCTGCCTTTTTGGCGCTCTGTATTAGTTAACTTGTCTTGGTACCAGTACAGTGCGCGGGTGATTGCAAGCATCTCCTCTGCATCAAAACTAACAGAAAACCTGTTAGTGTGCACACTGTCGTTTAGGTTAATCATACTGCCTCCAGTGGTTTAACTACTACTGCCTTGATGTGTTGAATGGTTGTCACTGCGCGTACGAATGCCTCGTCTGACAGTTTGCGTACCAGTGGTGCGCTGATATTCTCGCGGTCGTACTCCTGTACCTCGGCAAAGAACGACTCGCCTTGGTACTCACCCACGCCTCGGGCGATGAGCTCTGCCTTTAGCTTGCTCTTGATGATCTCCAGCTCGTTGATCTGTTGGTTGATGATGCCGTACTGGTCAATGATGTTGTTCATGCTACCCCCTATGTTGTTTGAATGTAAGTATGTATTGTACATTATCTTCGTCCACCGCGTCAAGTGATACGTAAGACTCACTGCCACTGCCTGTCCAATAGTCCCACGCCTCTTGTGGGGTATCAAAGTCCTTCGCCTCGTTGATGTTGTGAATGATGGCCAGTGGGCTAGAGTCTTTACTGCCCTCTATGCTAAACCGACCAAACTCGATGTCACCAAAATAGTATGTAGTCATTATTTCACTCCCGCCATGTTAGTAGCCCAGTCCTTACCACTCTTCTCTTTGACATAGTCCCAAGAGCCCTTGGTGCCCTCCTTGACGTGCAGGCGCGATGGGATGGTGTTACCCCAGTAGTCCTTAGCATCTTTAAGTCCAAGGAGGCACTTGCCGTCACTGATTGCCTGCATCATGGTGCGACCATACGATCCCTGTAATCCCCACATGCCCGAGTTAATGGCGCGCTGGATAGATGTGTAGTACTCCACCTCGTCCACACTGTCGTCTGTCTCGATGTTGTTGATGTCTTTGATTGTGAATGATGTCATACTGCCTCCACTAATTGGTTAATTAACTTTTCAATGTCTTTCCATGCCTCGTCTGCCTCGGGTGTGATTTCTTGGCTCATCTGCTCGTTGACTGTGAGCTCGGTGTAGTACGCGATCATAGATCGCAGGTGGCTTGCGATCGCCTGTTTTTCAATAATGTTCATACCTGCTCCTCATGTAGTTTAATCTTAGCCTTCTCAGGGTTATTGTACCATCTCATCGCGATTTCCCATGCGTCTGATTCGTCATGCGCATAGATCGTGGTGCGATACTCGTCTGCTAGTAGTAAGTCGTATAGTGCGCCCATTATTCTGCCTCCTCTACTTGGTGTACGTCGTACTCAAGGATCATCTCGCCGTCCTGTAACTGCTCTTGGATGGCCTCGTATATCCATGGTGACTTAAGCAAGTAGCCGTCGTCGTCCAGCCGTACCTCGAGTTTGATTGTGTATGTTGTCATGCTATGCCCCTCCCTTAATAGACTCAATGTAGGCGAGCCGTTGTTGTTCACGTTGCCTATTGATCTGTGCCACCTGTAGTTTAATCATAAAGATATTGTAGTTCATTGTGTCACCTCGTCCACTTCGTATACGTGCCAGTCACCTGTATCAGGTATCTCCTTAAACTCACCGCCGTCTAGGTCTCTAGCGTAGTCCCACGGATCTTCGCCATCCTCGAGCTCAAACGTGTACTCAAGGTCGTAGCTGATTGTTGCGTATGCCTTGTATGTCTTCATAGTGTGAGCTCCCATTGTACTGGATATGATGGCAGGACACTATAGTCCGACCAGTCTGTCGTATTGTCCTTCGCACGATATGCAATTACTCGGTAATTGTTATCGTCCTCGGTGCTGATATTGATAGTCCAGCTCCACAAGTTGTAGCTCCAGTCTCCGTCCTTGTATATCTCGCCCTTGTACCGCTCTTTAAGTATCTCGACTGCCTTAAGTAAGTGATTCATTATATCACCTCCACTATTCTAAACTCGTTGCGATCGTATGGTGCGTCGATGTTGCCACGCTCGTACTCTTTGTCACAATCATTCAAGTGCTCGTCCAGCTCCTCTAGTGCCTCCTCAAAGCTATCAAAGGTCATGGGTTGTGCGTTGTTGTCATCGTCGTACTCTGTCCAAGTATTTGTCCAGCCGTCGCAGATGGTGTCCTGTTGTACCTCGTATCTCTTAGTCATTGTGCCTGCTCCTCTTCGTACTGTTTGCGGGTTATATAAACCAGTCTCACGCCACTGAGCGTGGTTGGATCCTGTCTGCATACACCAATGGTGTCATCAGGTGACTGCACTGGCTTAGTGTGCTGGATTGGGTATGATACATCGGGCGTTGTTGGTGTACGTCCCCAAGTGCGTGATACATAGCGCGCCTCGTCGCGTGCTCTGCATACTGAATTAAGTGATCTCATGTTGCCCATCCTTGTTCGTCATATAGTCGTTGGAGCTCATCGCCCTCGTCACTGCTCAGCTCCAAGCCAAGCAATAGCCTGTCAAATGCCACTGGATACTCTACCTCATTAAGTATGAGGCGGTTGAGCTCTCTGAATGCCATCTCTACGATCTGTTGTCTCATATTGTTGCCCTCCATTGTACACCCTCTTGGGCGCGCCATTTGCTCATTGATACATACTCCTGCCAGTTGATCTTGCCCTGCACGCGCCACACCGGTGTCGGCAGTAGTGTGCACCACTCTTGAATTGTAACCATGGTCATGCTCCTAGATATGTTGAAATTCCGTGGGATCAAACTCGCCCCACTGCTCTGCCTTGTCACCAATCAGCGAGCCCTTGCCGAGCTCATGGTCGAACACTGCCACGCAGTCCTGATCCAGTGCTGTGGCCAGTACGGCCAGCGAGCCCTTGTGGCTGATGTACTGGATGATGACTGTCGGCTCGTCCCCATCATAAGAGACTCGCAGGGCGACAATGTCCTGCACAAATACCAGCGCGACCTCGAGTGTCTTATCGACACTGTTAGTGTTGCCAATGAATGGATTGTTCAATCCGATGTTGAGTGTGTACATATATACTCCTGTTGTTTGGTCTCATCAGTATACTCGAAAAGTATAGACCACGTCAAGTGGTTTCGACCTGTTAGCCTTGGAAAATTCTAAACTGGCTGGCTGGGAAGTCCTGCGAGTGTTGAGCTATCAGCCTGTTAGCCTTGGACTCACTGGCAACAACGTCAACAGTAATCCAGCCGTTTATAACATACTCTTGCACTTTGAATTTGAAGGACATGGTAGGGCTCCTATGTGTTGGTCTCATCAGTCAGCGCATTACGCTGAGACCACGTCTCCGTGGTTTCGACCTGCTTACTCAAACTCTCTGACCTGAGTGGATTAGCCACTGCACTTCCGATGTAAAACAGTATACCGACCTTGGAATGGAATGTCAACACCTATTTAATACCTGACTAAACTGTGGGGTTATGTGGTAAATAGTGGGCGGGATTGCGTTGTGACTAATAGCCCACACTCGCCCACCCACCAGTCTGCCTGCTCGCGTACGCGTGCCCTGTGAGCCCTTGTAGTATATGGCAGACAGGCGATCAGGCGCCCTCCCTCACTACCCCCTTACCTCACAGCCAAACAGCGTGGCGACCCCTTCTCGTCCCTCCTATCCGTCAATAGGTGTTTACCCTAATAGCCAGCGCGCCTCTATGTTAGTAAGCACTCACTAACTTACTGCCTCGCGCCCACACATTCCACATTGTGAGATGCTATACCACAATGTGGAATGTGTGGGCGCGAGGCAGTGTGCCCGCGTACTCTCCTTGGCTTTACGGGCGCGCTGGCTATGTTAGTGAGTACTCACATAGGCTATGAGGCATACAGGCTGGCCGTGTGTCACATTGAAGCATGCTTTCCTTGGTGGGGTGTTGTTTATATACCACATACCCCAATTTGGGTCCTGTACGCCGACCAGCCGCCGGGGGCCCCATAGACCATGAGTTTTGTATAATTCCATGCAAAAACCTGTTTTTATAAATTTTTTTTTGAAAAATACATTTTATTTACGAATAATGATATATAGACTTATTTCTATATAACTAAAAGTAGTCATTTGTCAGGGTAGTATGGGTAGTACCCCTTACTTTATCATTTTTAAAATTTTTTAAAATAATAAACGTAGTGGTGGGGGTAACCTGGAAAACAGCGCGCTTCTAGTACTACCCATACAAAAGGGGACAGAGTCAAGCTATTTTTTCCCGTGGTGAGGCGCTTTACCTATTTATTTGCATTAATATAAGTATGACAGATAAGTATGTATACCAAATCCAAGGCACGTTAGAAAACGCCGCCGGTGAGTTTAAAGGCTTGCGGATACTGGTATGTGACCTGTACAACTTTGACTCAGTGGATGTGCCAGTGGATATACTGGACAACGAGACGGCAAAGTACATCCAGTTTAGGCTAAACTGCACCAAGGAAATAATGAACATAGCCAAGCTGCCATTTAAAATCCAAGATAATATTCGGGGGCCGTTAGGGCCCTGGCTGGACCACTGGGTCCAAGAAAACTTCCATGGCGATTTTAGCAACAGAAAAAGTCTTAACTCATAACTACTGGAAGCCAGCCTACAAGATTGAGGTTGGTGACTACCTGTTTGACCACAACGGAAAACCTACTAAGGTTACACTGGTCCAGCAGTACCACACCCAGGATTGCTACAGGGTCACCCTATCTGACGGGCTGACTATCTCAGGCGACAAAAACCTGGCGTTTCCCACAGAAAATCCAAAATACCGAAATAGGTTACAAACCTATAAGGGCTTCTTTAAATTTCGACGACCATTAAGACCTATGAGTATCGAGGCCTTACAAAGCACATCTTTAAAAATAAAAGACAAGGAACTAGCATACTCCATCCCGTCTACTAAACCATTGGCGCTACCACATCAAGACCTGCCAGTACCCCCGTTTGTATTTGGATACTGGTTTATGAACAAAAATGCCACAAACCATATCAGATCCCCTAAGGCCTACAAGGACATAATTCCACAAAAACTAAAAGACCGGGGGTATCTGATAACCCAGCAGCGTTGTCATAAAACCCACCGCATGGTCTATAGTACCGAGCCTAGAGTTGAAATGCAGTTGATTGGTAAAATACCAATCAGCATCCCAGATAACTACTTACTAGGATCTGTGGATCAAAGAATTGATCTGCTCTCTGGTATACTGTACGCCAAAAGAGGGTGGTACAATTTAAAAAACGATAGGTTCACCATTACCCTAAAAAGTTATCAACTTATACGGCAAATACAGGGACTTGTAGAATCCCTTGGAATTAAAACAACAATGTACTACAGGGAAGATAACAACGAGTACATATTCTCATTTCGTAGCCGTCTGCAGCTCATGGACCACCAGGTATCACCAAAGATCAAAGTCCATCAAGCCAGGCGTTACATTGCGAACATTAAACAAATTGAGCCACAGCTGTGTGTTCATATAGAAACCGAGGGGGCTGATAAGAGCTTCTTAGCCGGAGAGGGCTTTATTGCATGTCTTTGACACAAAAACAAGAAGTTACGTTAAGTAAATTCGCAGAGTCACATAAACACTGGCCCAAACAACAACTTGATTCCACACTGTGGCAAGTCAAATGGAGCCTTCAGGCACTACCACACCAAAAAGAACCAGAAGATGGCGAATATGATACCTTTCTTATGCTTGCCGGCCGCGGCTCTGGCAAGACGCATACTGCTAGTCACTGGATTGGTATTAGGGCATGGAAGTACTCTGGCACTCGCTGGCTTGTCACCGCCCCAACCTCTAATGATATCCGTGCAACTTGTTTCGAGGGAGACTCCGGACTCCTTAACATTATCCCCGCCAGCCTCATCAAAGATTACAACAAGTCCCTGTTTGAGATCACCCTCACCAACGGATCCATCATTCAAGGAATACCAGCCTCTGAGCCAGAACGTTACCGCGGTAAACAGTTCCATGGCGCCTGGTTTGATGAGCTCTGCGCCTTTGACTACCTTGACCAAGCCTACGACGGCGTCCAGTTTACCCTCCGACTCAAAGACCCCAGAATCCCCAGGGTGCAGCAAATTATTACCACCACCCCAAAACCTAAAGAGCTCATCGTTGACCTCAACGAGGGTAAGGTAGGGGGAGATGTCTACGTAGTCAACGCATCATCGTATGATAACCGGGACAACCTCTCTGAGACGTTTTTCAAGCAGCTAGAGACGTATGAGGGCACAGACATTGGAAGGCAGGAGATCTATGGACAGATCCTTGACCCCGAAGCAACGGGTATCATCAAACGTAAAATGTTTAAGATGTGGCCCGCAGACAAACCAACCCCCGAGCTAGAGTACGTCATTGCCTCCTATGACCCAGCAACATCAGAAAAGACAATGAACGACCCCACCGCATGCACAGTGTGGGGAATATTTGAACAGGAAGATAAGGGGACATCTATTATTTTACTGGACGCATGGGACCAACACTTAGCATACCCACAACTACGACGTAAAGTAATTGATGACTTCAAAGAGGTAGTGTACGGATCTGATAACACCTTCGCCAAGGGCCGTAAAGCCGACCTGATACTCATGGAGGACAAAAGTGCGGGTATATCCCTTATCCAGGAGCTGCAGGGCTCTGGAGTGCCTGTAAGGGGCTACAATCCGGGACGTGCCGATAAGGTACAACGTCTAAACATTGTGGCACCCCTAGTTGCTAAGGGAAAGGTCTACATACCAGAGGACTCCAAGATTAAGGGTGAGTTTGCAGAGTGGGCCAAAAGATTCATCCGTCAGGTATGTTCTTTTCCAGAAGCAGGGGGCCACGATGACTACGTGGACTCATTATCACAGGCCCTTCGCGTTCTTAGGGACTCAGGCTGGATCCAGCTAGATTTTCTCCCTGCGCGTGACTATGACTACTCAGATGACCTCGCAGCACGTAAATTTTCAAACCCATACTCGCAATAGGGCGGTTTTACCCATGTTTTTGCATTAATATTAATAGGACAAGTAAATTCGTCCATCCCATTCATAATTGCCGGTATAACTCCTTCCGAGCAAAAAATATAAATAATCTATGGCAAATCCAAAACTTCCGATTCAAACAGGCAATAATCTACCTATGCAGGATCGGGAAGATGAAATACATGACGCCAAAGACCAAGATGCCGAGATGGAGGCGTTTGAGGACGCCCTTGGATTAGATGAGGACGAAGTTGAGCAAGAGGTCATTGAAAATGATGACGGATCAGTTATTGTAAACTTTACACCAAAATCTAGTCCAAAAGACTCCCCAGAATTTTATGCAAACTTAGCCAGCGTATTTGACCAAGACGATTTAAACGAACTTGCTAATGAATATTTAGACTACATTGACGTTGACCGGGAGTCACGTAAGCAACGAGATAAACAATACGAAGAGGGTCTTCGCCGCACTGGTCTTGGTAAAGACGCACCCGGTGGTGCTACATTTGATGGTGCCTCTAAGGTTGTGCACCCAGTCATGGCAGAAAGCTGCGTAGATTTTGGTGCATCATCGTCAAAAGAATTATTGCCCCCCGATGGAATTGTTAAATCAAACATCAAAGGCACAGCCGACAGAACAAAAGAAGAAGTTGCCAATCGTAAAGTAGAATTTATGAACTGGCAGCTCACAGAACAAATACCTGAGTTCCGCGACGAAATGGAGCAGTTGCTGACCCAACTCCCACTAGGCGGTTCTCAGTTCCTTAAATGGCGCTATGACGCCGAGCAAGCAAGACCAACATGTGAATGGGTCCCAATTGACAATATACTCCTTCCGTATTCATCTACAAACTTTTACACAGCGCAACGTGTAACTGAAGTACAAGACATTACAGAGGATACATTCTTACAACGTATTGAGGCAGGTATCTACATTGATATTGACTCAGACTATACATCAGATGCCCCGTTAACAGAACAGACTCGCTCACAAGAGGCTAACAATAAGATCGAGGGCAAAGAAGAGCCATCTAAAAACATTGATGGTCTACGCCGTATTTATGAAGTAACCTGTTTCATGCGTTTAGATGACGATACAGAGACAGAAGGCCGACGCGCCCCGTACATCCTAACTATTGATGAGACAACCTCCAAAGTATTAGCACTCTACCGCAACTGGGAATGTAACGATGAAAAACTGGAAAAACTGGACTGGTTTGTCGAGTTTAAATTTATTCCTTGGCGTGGAGCTTACGCCATTGGACTGCCTCAGCTTATTGGTGGGCTATCTGCTGCTCTTACCGGCGCTCTGCGTGCTTTACTTGACGCTGCGCACATCAACAACAGCCAGACGCTACTTAAGCTCAAAGGTGGAAGAATTGGTGGACAGTCTGATAGAATCGAGCCAACGCAAGTTGTAGAGATTGAAGGTGCACCAGGTGTTGATGATGTCCGCAAAATTGCCATGCCAATGCCGTTTAATCAACCATCTTCTGTACTGTTTAACTTATTAGGTTTCTTAACAGACGCAGCTAAAGGTGTAGTAACCACCGCCGAAGAAAAAATTGGCGAGGCAAACAACAACATGCCCGTTGGCACAACCCAGGCGCTTATTGAGCAGGGCGCCAAGGTATTCTCCTCCATTCATGCCCGTCTGCATCGCTCACAGGCTAAATCTCTTGCCATCATCTCACGTATCAACCACTGGTACCTAGATGAGATGGACAACCAGTCCGGGACAGAGATTAAGGTACGTGACTTTGCGTACAACTCTGATGTACGTCCAGTATCTGACCCTAACATATTCTCCGAATCACAACGTGTTGCGCAGAACCAGGCACTCTTACAGATGGCCTCTTCCGCGCCTCCGGGGATGTTTGATATCCGTGCCGTGTACCGCCGCGTACTACACCAGCTAAAGATTCCATCAGTAGAGGAAGTACTGCCAAATCCGTTAGGTGCCTCTGAGTCTAACCCAGCGCTTGAGAATGTCTCCATGACAATGGGACGACCAGCCGCGGCCTACCCAGACCAAGACCACATCTCGCACATTAAGGTCCACCTAGAGTATGCAGAAAATCCAGCGTATGGTGGAAGCCCAGTCATTGGGCCAGTATTTGCTCCACATGCACTTGACCATATCAAGCAGCATTTAACACTGCACTACCTCCAGTCAATGCGATCATACGTAGCACAAGCATCAGGCGGTAAAGATACACTTAATCTACATCAAGAAAACGCCCTAGACATAGAGTCACAACAGGCCTTAGCATTGGCGTCGCACATGGTAGATCAGGATGCTAAAGAAAATATGTCTGAATTTTCACAAAGAATTTCAGCCCTGGCCCAAAAAGTTCAACAGGCCCAACAGGCTCAGCAACAACAAGCCGCTAATTCAGACCCAACAGCACAGGTTATTCTTAAGACTCAAATGGCTGAGACCCAGCGCAAGACACAAGAGTCACAGGCTAAGATGCAGCTGGAGATGCAACAGGACCAACAGAACTACCAGCTTGAGGTTGCAAGACTTCAACAACAGGTTCAAGAGTTGCAGGCTAAGTACTCCACACAGACAAACATTGATAACCAACGCAACGCCACAGATATTGCAATGGCAAACATCAATAACGCCGCAAAAGAGCGTATTGCTATGATCTCAGCCGGTTCTCAGATGGATCAACAACAGGCCCAACTAGACCATGAGCAAAACCAATCCGCAATGCAGGCCATTGCTGCATCGGATCAGGACATACGCCAGCATGGACTAACAGTACAGCAGCAGGCATTTGAGGTACAGGCAAACCAAGTAAAACAACAGGCCGATGCTCAGCAAAAAGCAGCGTTGGCAGCGCAACAACACGGTCAACAGTTACAACAAAATGACCAGCAACATCAGCAGGCACTAGAGCAACAAGCAGCAGCACCACAACCCACAACCCCAACACCAGGAGCATAATATGGCCGATCAAAAAGGCTTTCGTCAAACGTACCAAGAAACTGGCAAACTGTCCACAGGCGGTGGCCCAGATGCTAAAGTAGAAAAAGGAGCCTCCGGTTCTAAGCGCGCAAGCAACGCGGATCTAAAAGCACGCCCAGCACGTTCATCTAAAGTTGGACCAGATAAAAACCTAAAAGAAGTTAAAACAGGTAACTTTTATTAATTCAATTTGGGGCGGAATACTGCTCTATTTGCATTAATATGTATATGAAAGACTTTTTATCAGAAATTATCTCTCGTACGAGAGACGAACAAAAGAAAATAGCGGAAGCCGTCACCGCTGGAAATAATGTAAACTCCTTTGAGGATTACCAACGCCTAGTTGGAAGACATGAAGGTTTTTCAGAGATACTGAACATTATTAACGAGATTTTGACGGAAGACGAAGACGACCTGTAAAGGTTATAGGAGGCAGCCGAATGGCAGCATTTGATGTTAGAGCAAAAGAAGAACCAGATACTAGATCCGAAGAAGAATGTTTCCCGGTTGTAGAGCATGGAACTGAAGTAGCTGGAGATAGAGTTTTAGTTCAACTAAGACGCCCTAAGACAGCAAGTAAAGGCGGGATCATCTTTGTAGATGAGACCACACAAACGATTAAATTTAATGAGACTGTAGCTAAGGTTGTCCAGGTTGGACCTTTGGCATACCGAAACCTAGACGACTTAACCCCATGGATTGAAGGTCCTTGGTGTAAAGAAGGCGACTTGGTACGTACAATTAAGTACGGCGGCGACCGATTTGTGGTTGACGCAGGAGATGAGGGAGCACCCGTGGTGTTCATTACCTTACAGGCCCGTGAAATTATCTCGCGCATTACGTCTTTCGAGGCTGCGCAACGGATGAAAGCGTTTGTGGACTAACATGGCTTCAAATTTAGAAACTCAACAAAAATACCGAAGTAAAACACCTAGGTATAGTATGTATCAAACGTTGAATCACGCTAAAAAAAGAGCTGAAGTAACAATTACAATTCAAGATTTAATGGATATTTTTGAAAAGCAAAAAGGACTTTGTGCTTTAAGCAAAATAAAAATGACATGGCATCAAGGAAAAATTCTTCCAACATCAATATCAATTGATAGGATAGATAATAGTAAAGGTTACATTGAAAATAATGTTAGACTTGTTTGTGTAGTAATTAACGCTTTTAAAAGCACCCAAACTGATGCTGAACTTTATGAGTTTGCAAAAAGTTTAGTTGAAAATATGTCAAAAAGCGTTTGTTGATTAACTTTTGTAAAAAAGAAAGTATGTATGGCAGAAAATGAAAAAGATGTTCCTATTAAGGAACGCGAGGATGGTTCATTCCTTGCAAAGGTAGATTTTCCTGAAGAAATTGAGGACGAAGAAGCCAAAAAACCAAAAAAAGAAGAAGAAGAGCATGACGAAGATGCTCAGGATAACGCAGAAGAAGATGCAAATGACGACGAAGATGCCGAATCTGATGAAGAACGCGAAAAAATCCGTGAGGCACGTCGTGAAGAGCGCAGACTTAAGAAAGATTTAAAGAGACAGCGCGATCTTACCTCTAAAAACAAGATTACAACGCTTGAACGCCGAAATGAAGAGCTTGCTCGACGTTTGGCTGCTGTAGAGAGCACCGCGGCATCATATCAGTTCGCACAAATCGACAAACAGGTGGAAGATGAAGCCACCCGCGTTGAATATGCCAAGATGAAGATGTTGCAGGCGGCTCAAAACGGCGACGCGGCAGGTCAGGTAGAGTACTTGGAGCAGTTAACAGATGCCAAACAGCGTCTACAACAAGTACAGTACTACAAAAAACAACAACTCGAGCAGGCAAAGACACCTAAACAAAATGTGCCTAACGAGATCAGTACAGAGGTTCAAGCCAATGCAACAAAGTGGCTTAAAAAGAACAACTGGTACGATCCGCAAGCTCGAGATACAGATAGTAGAATTGCCAAGGTAATAGATCAAGAACTCGCCACAGACGGATGGGATCCAAGTGACCCTGAGTACTGGGATGAGTTAGATAGTCGTTTATCCGCACGTTTACCACACCGCTATACATCGCAAGGTGGAAAGCAAGCAAAGCGCTCAGCGGGCCCAACAGCCTCCAGCCGAGTAGCAAATGAATCAAGCGTTAAGCCAGGAACAATCACACTAAGCCGTGAGCGTGTACAGGCCATTAAAGACGCTGGTTCGTGGGACGATGTAACTAAACGAAATAAAATGATCCGCGCATACGCCACGTATGACCGCGCTAATAAGGAATAATTATCATGGCAAATACAAGAATTAAACGTGACTTAGACGACCGCATGGCTGACAGAGCACAAGAAGTAACCGAGCGCGCTACAACGGCCGCTCCTGATGACATTGCACGTCGTGAACGCCTTGATGCGTTTAGAGACAAGTGGGCAAATAGTGCGTTGCCAGATCTTCCAGGTGGCGTTATCCCTGGAATGCACTTATGTTGGTTGTCAACAACCAATACTTACGACAGTATCGACAAACGTATGGCGTTGGGTTATGAGCCAGTTAAAGCCTCCGATCTCGGAAAAGGCTTTGAAGGACTAGGCAAAATGAGCTCCGGCAAGTTTGAAGGCTGTGTTAGTTGTAACGAAATGGTACTTTTTAAGTTACCAGAGGATATCTATCAAGAAGTAATGCGGATGCTCCATTTGGAAGATCCGCTTGAACATCAACGCAATATTACAGCGCAGGTTCGCGACACAGCGCAAGGTAATAAAGGTGGACGTTCAGTTCTCGAGGGTGGTCTTTTGGAGATGGAAAAAGATACCGCAAAAGCGAATAACAAAAACATTCGTTTCCAATAACATTCTTCAAAAATAACAAAGGAAATAACATAAATGTCCACAACATTTAATCCCTTTGGTCTGAAGCCAGTGTATCATCCTAGCGGTCTTGATCGTGCAGTGCCATTCGTTGGCACCAACACATACAATCCCGGTACGACTTACACAGCTCCCTACTCGTTGTCTGGCGCGCAAGTTGCGTTTTACCAGTACACACCAGTGGCATTGACAGCTTCAGGTCAATTAACTGTAGCAGCACAAGCAGCATCTACAACTTCAATCAGCCGTGTTTATGGTGTGTTTGATGGCGTAGAGTACACAAACTCCGATGGTCGTCGTTCAGTAGCTAAGTATGCAACTAAGACAACTTTGGATGCGTCTACACAGATCATCTTCTGGATCTTTGCTGATCCTCAGTTGGTTTATGAAATCCAGTGCAATGGCTCAGTAACAACTGCAGCTATCGGTACACAATACAACTTTGACACAACTGCTGGCTCACTGGTAACTTCCGGTACAGCTATCGGTGTAGGTGGCGCAGGCTTCTCTACTACAGCTCTATTGGCAACTCCTGTTGCTGCTGGTGCACAAGGTCAAGTACGTGTTGTTGGATTAGGCCGTGAAGTAGCATACCCAGCAGGCAGCAACAATGCTTGGGGTGATACATACACGATTGTTCAAGTACAGATCGCAAACAACATGTTTGCAGCCGCTTCGGTCTCGATCTAATTAACGAAAGGAAATAGCAAATGGCAACCCCAATGCGTAGTACCGACTTTCGTGCGGTAGTCGAACCGATTATCAACGAAGTCTTTGATGGTGTGTATGAACAACGCGCCGACGAGTGGAAAGGATTTGTAGAACAGATCCAAGGTATTCCACGTAACTATCACGAAGAAGTAATGCTCTTCGGTATGAATGCTGCACCTGCCATGCCTGACGGTACTCCTGTCAGCTATGACCAAGGTGGTACATTGTACATCACCCGTTTCATCTACCAAATCTATGGCTTGGCTTATGCCTTGACCAAAGTATTGATGGAAGACGGCGATCACATCCGTATCGGTAGCACCTTCGCTAAACACTTGGCTCAGTCTATGATTGAAACCAAAGAAACCCTCTGTGCTAACTTGTTGAACTTTGCGTTCACAACTGGCTACGTTGGTGGCGATGGCGTTACATTGATCAATACAGCTCACCCTGTAGCTAACGGTTTGACATACTCAAACCAGTTATCCACAGCAGCTTCATTGTCACAAACTTCTGTTGAACAGATGTTGATTCAAATCCGCGGCGCTATTGACAACAATGGTAAGCGTATTCGTCTCAAGGCTGAACAATTAGTTGTTCCACCAGCACTCGAGTTCCAGGCTGAGGTTATCCTCAAATCTGTACTCCGTTCTGGTACAGCTGACAACGATTTGAACCCTATCAAATCAACAGGCATGTTGCCTAAAGGCACACACGTGGTTACACGTCTGTCCTCTAGCAAAGCCTGGTGGGTTCAGACCGACGCTGAAAATGGTCTCATGCTCGTTAATCGCCGTAACCTAGAGAAATCGATGGAGGGCGACTTTGAGACTGACTCCATGCGTTACAAAGCCACTGAGCGTTACGCGACCGGGTGGCACGATGCACGTAACATCTTCGGTACAGCAGGTCTATAATCAGCTTTAAAATAAAGTTGTAAAAAAGCAAAAAACCCGGCCCAAAAAGCTGGGTTTTTTGCATTAATATATGTATGAAGATAGTTTCCAGACAACAAGCGATTGAAAAAAAATTAACCAGATATTTTACTGGTGAGCCCTGTAAACACGACCATGTTGCTGAACGTCTTTTAAGCAACAGAACTTGTATTGAATGTCAGCTTCCCCGAAAAAGAAACTGGAATAACAAACCTGGAGTAAAAGAACAATCTATTGCCAGAGCGAACGCCCACAACAAAGCCCATCCAGAAATGCACTTAGCTCGTACACGTAAGCGTCAAGCTGCATTATTACAAAGAGTTCCTAAATGGGACCCACACGCACACCTAATCATTGCCAAATATCAACTGGCCGCCATGCTCACTAAAGCCTCTGGCATCGTTCACCACATAGACCACATTATCCCACTTCAAGGCCGTAAAGTATCGGGCTTGCATGTCTTTTCTAACCTTAGGGTAATCCCGGGCTCAGATAACGTTAAAAAATCCAATAAGTTCTTAGTTTAGGGCGGAATATCCTTTTATTTTGCATTAATATGTATAGGAAGATTAATCCCATTCTGACTGCCGAAACTTCCCGGTGAGACGCCTCAGAGACAGCTTGGGATACCCACTGAGATAAGGAAACACCATGTCATCAACTTTTACATCCCCCATTCGCATTTTCAAGCGTAACAACCCAACTAACGACGGCACAATCTTCCCAGATAACACTGGCGCAGCAGCAGCCACTCAACAAAGCTACATCACCAACCCAATCGTTGGCACAACTTCTGGTGCAACTGTTTTAACAACGGCTGACGTAGGCTCAACAAGCGTAACACCAGTTGTGCTACCAGCTGGCTCATTAATCAGCAACGTACGTTTATTTCAAACTACTGTTCCAACTGGCTTAACTGGTGGTGTTATCACTGTAGCTATCGTTCAGACTAGCCCAACAGACGGATCTTTAACTACCACTACTTTGGGCACAATTACCCCAACAGCAGCCGGTGGTGTTATTTCTATCTCTTTTACAGCCTCTGCAGCCGTGGCAGCTATCCTTAACAACATTGGTACACTGGATGCTACACTGACATTCTCTGCAGCCACTGTATCCGCTAATACTGGTACTTTAGGCGGAACATTTGATATCTCTTACACCCCACGTAACTACGACGGCTCTACTGGTGCCTACGGCGCTGGTCTCTCTAACAGCTAATACAGACGGCGGGGCGACCCGCCTCCTTTAACTTTTAGGAGAAACCTATGGCTAACGCCTACAATCCGTATACATCCCCACCCCATTCCGTAACCGTTCAGGGCGCCTATGAGCCCTTTGACTTGCAAGTTGCTCGTTCCCAAATTATGGGTCACAGCATTCTTAGTATTTTTGGATATCAAGCTGCTGTAACAACCACACCTATTGCTGTTTGGGAAAATGCTGCCGCTTATGTATACCCAACAGTTGCTGGTCAAATGACTGTAGTTAGCACATCAGCCTCTGATGATACTCTTGCAAAGATATTAATTTCTGGTTTAGATGCAAACTTTGCACCTATATCTGAAGTTATTGCTTTAAACGGTACCACTGGCGTAACAACTGTTAATAGCTATTTACGCATTAATAGCATGGTTCTAACATCCGCCGGTACAAGCCAAAATACTAACGTCGGCACCATCACTGCTAAACAATCTAGCAATACTGTTGCACAGATTAATATCGGTATTGGCAAATCACAAAGCACCGTGTACACTGTTCCAGCGGGATATACTTTTTACTTAGATCAGGTTGAAGTTAATTCATCAAACAGCTATACTAGCGCAACAATTTTAACTTACAAAGTACAAACAATTAACAACACTAACGGTGTTAAAATTGTAGCACTACAACAACCATTTGTTGCTATTTATACAATTACTAGACCAACGGATCCATTTGCTTACGCTGAAAAAACTGACATTCAATGGCAGCTATCAACTAGCACAGGTTCTGTTGCAGTAGGTATTATTGTAGCTGGTAAGTTAATTAAAAACGATAGCCAGTCGGCTTAAGGCACTAGATGCCTGTCTACATTGACACTCGAGGAAACTCGGTACTTTCTGTTGCACTGTGTGATCGGTGCAGCAGAAAGTTCGCCTATGTAGACCTGATGCCCGATCCCAACTTTCCAGGGATGCGGGTATGCAAGGAAGATTTAGATAACTTTGATCCGTGGCGCCTACCCGCCCGTCAGACTGAAAACATTGCACTACGCTTTCCGCGCCCCGATGTGTCCGTCGCTACAGGCCCAATCGGTGGTAACCAGATTATGACCGAGAACGGGTTCACTAATCAAAACGCTTTATTTATTGAGGGTTCACCAGCCGCAAATACTCAGGGTGACTTGAACACCATGAGCAACGTGGTGCCGTCACCAATGACCCTGGCGCCAAAGGTTGGATCAATATCACCAGCAGCTGGTACTAAGTCCGGCGGCACCCATGTAACAATCTATGGTAGTAACTTTACTGATGTCGCGACTGTCCGCTTTGGCGGCACAGTAGCAGTATTTAGTCTGGTTGACTCCACCACTATCACCGCAGTAACGCCAGCCTATGCCGTCACTGGTATCGTCAACGTCGAGGTATTCTCTCCGTTCGGTAACAGCACAGCGTATGGTGCGTTTACCTATACCTAATACATGGCCGATCAAAGCATAACCCAACTACCCGTCGCCATATCCCTAACAGGGGATGAGCAGACGGTAATCGTGCAGCGCGGAGTTACCAAACAGGTACAAGTAAGCCTGATTGCTAACGCCGTATCGCCGGGTAAGCTGATCACTAATGTAGTACTCGACGCACAGAACTACTTGGTGTTTTATTACAGTGATGGTACGACATCACAGACCGGCCCAATACCTGGCTACATATCAGCAACAATTAATGGCTCTGGCCATTTAATTTTAACACTCACAACGGGCGGCACAGTTGACTGTGGCAATGTGGTCGGTCCGCAAGGACCCACAGGGCCCACTGGCCCCACAGGACCACAGGGCCCCGCTGGAGCCCCAGGCCAGGGTGTAGCAGCGGGTGGTACCGCAGGTCAAATTCTGTATAAGATTGATGGCACAGACTACAACACTGGATGGGAAAACCCTCCAGCATCTGGTGTAGCATCCGTCTCCGGTACAGCGGGAAGAATCTCATCTACTGGTGGATCAACACCAGTCATTGATATGGTAGCGACAGCAGTCACTGCGGGTAGCTACACAAACACAAACTTAACGGTCGATGCCTACGGCCGCATCACACTAGCATCTAGTGGCGCCGCGGGTGGTGTGACAACCTTCCAGACATCACTATCCGGATTAACGCCCTCTACGGCCACTACAGGCGCGGTAACCCTCGCAGGCACCCTAGGGGTACCAAGCGGAGGAACAGGCTCTGTGAGCCTCACAGGCTACGTGAAGGGCACTGGTACCGCGGCACTGACGGCATCAAGCACAGTCCCAACGACAGACCTCTCAGGCACCGTCACAAATGCCCAGTTAGCTAACTCAGCGATCACTATCAACGGTACGGCTACGAGCCTTGGTGGCACTATTAACGTAGGTACCGTGACATCTGTGGCCGCCACTGCGGGGACAGGAATTAGTGTATCGGGAAGTCCAATCACTTCTAGCGGTACGTTGACCATTACCAATACGGCCCCAGACCAGACAGTAGCGTTTACCAACGGCACAGGCATTAGTGTTACGGGTACTTACCCTAACTTTACAGTAACTAATACAGCGCCATCAAGTGGCGGAACGGTGACCAGCGTCACAGGCACGGCCCCCGTAGTTAGTAGTGGGGGCAATACACCAGCGATTAGTATGGCCGCGGCGACAACGTCAGTGAGCGGGTATTTAACATCTACCGACTGGAACACATTTAACAGTAAGCAACCAGCGGGTACCTATGTAACCAGTATTACCTCCAGCACCTTAACAATCGCTGGAACAGGCACTATACCAACAATTAACCTTTCGTCTGGTATTGTTACAGCAGGAACAACTGGCTCGGCAACACTGATCCCAGTTGTTACTGTTGATACTTATGGTCGTGTTACTAACATCACGACTGCATCAAACCCACAGGGTACAGTAACATCAGTTAGCGGTACTGGCACAGTAAACGGCATAACACTTACTGGCACAGTGACAAGTTCTGGTAGCCTGACACTCGGTGGCACACTGGGCAGTATTGCTAACAGTCAGCTGACAAACAGCTCACTAACTGTCGGTACAACAAATATTGCGCTAGGTGCGACGAGCCTAACACTAGGTGGTTTGACAAGCGTTGCGGTAACACAAGACCCAGTGTCGGCACTGCAACTTGCTACAAAGCAATACGTAGATAATATTGCCCAAGGTTTAAACACAAAAGCCCCGGTGTTAGTTGCGACTACAGCAAACATCACGCTCTCTGGTGAGCAAACGATTGATGGTTTTACTACATCATCCAGCCGCGTATTGGTTAAGAATCAGACACTGCCGGCAAACAACGGCATCTACCTGTCTAACCCAGCGGCTTGGACAAGGGCACTAGACGCAGACACATGGAACGAATTAGTATCTGCCTATGTATTTGTTGAAGAGGGTACAATCAACGGTGACACTGGTTGGGTATGTACATCAGATCCGGGTGGCACACTGGGAGTTACAGCAGTTACTTGGGTTCAATTCTCAGGCGCGGGCACATACACAGCCGGTACAGGTTTAACCCTCACCGGCACACAATTTAGTATTACCAATACGGCTGCTACAGCTGGAACATACGGTAACGCAGCGAGAACAATCACGCAGACTGTAAATGCTCAGGGCCAGATCACTAATATTTTTGATCAGCCAATCAGCATTGCTCCGAGCCAAATCAACGCCACAATTCCTAATAGTGGGTTGACAAACAGCTCAGTAACATACAATGGTGTCACGGTTGCACTGGGTGCCAGCGGCACAATTACAGCCAATACAACAAATACATTAACTATTGGAACAGGTTTATCTGGAACTAGCTTTAACGGTAGCGCTCCGGTAACTATTGCAATTAGCAACACTGGCGTAACTGCAGCAGCTTATGGTGCTGCAAGTAAGACGTTAACTGCAACAGTTAACGCACAAGGTCAACTGACCGTATTGGCAGATACACCAATTGCAATTGCCAACACACAAGTTAGTGGCCTTGGCACAATGTCAACACAAAATGCCAACGCAGTAGCAGTCACTGGCGGTACAATTAATGGAACAACAATCGGTACCTCGACAGCAGCTGCTATCACAGGCACAACTATAACAGCAACAACATACGTCGGTATATCCGGAGGAACATTTTAAATGGCACAAAGCGGCTACACACCAATTAGTATCTACTACAGCTCTACGGCTACTAACGTACCGACAGCTGGCAACCTCGTCAATGGTGAGCTGGCGATCAACATTACCGACGGAAAGTTGTACTACAAAGACAACGCCGGTGTGGTTAAACTATTGGCAAGCAACGGGGCAAGCACTCCGGTTACTTCTTTTCAGACATCACTAGGTGGTTTAACTCCGTCTACAGCAACAACCGGTGTTGTAACCCTTGCTGGTACACTCAATACTAGCTCTGGCGGTACAGGATTAACAACTTACACAGCCGGCGATTTGCCTTATTATGCCTCCGGCACAGCATTGAGCAAACTGGCTATTGGTACTACCGGTCAGATCTTGACATCAACCGGCACTGGTTTACAATGGACATCGTTGTCCTCTGTTGGTGTAACAACCATCAGCTTTGGTTCAACTGGCTTGACACCGGCTACAGCGACATCGGGCGCGGTAACAGTTGCAGGTACATTGGTAGTATCAAACGGCGGTACAGGACTCACTAGCTTAACTTCTGGCTATATTCCTTACGGTAACGGAACATCAGCATTTAGCAACTCTGCTAACCTTTATTTCTCTGGCTCTAAGTTCGGTGTCAATACAGCAACTCCCGCGGTTACTGCGGTGTTTGTTGGTACAGACGCGTTGCAGATCCCCGTTGGTAGCGCTGCACAGCAGCCGGGCCAATCAGGTCAACCTACACCTGCAGCTGGTATGTTGCGCTTTAATAATGGCACGACACAGTTTGAAGGCTATAACGGAACAGTATGGGCCTCTGTTGGTGGCGCTGCAATCAGCAACGACACAACTACTGCAACTAACGAGTATCCACTGTTTGCTAGTGCAACATCTGGCACAGCGCTCACAATTTACACAAGTAACGCTAAATACCTTTACAAACCATCTACTGGTGATTTACAATCATCACAAGTTGTTGCGGGTAACGGCTTCTTTGTAAACCCAACTACTTTGGTTAATAGTTACACATTGCCTGCAAGTTTTAACGCAAGCACTACAGGCCCATTCACAATCCCTAGCGGCTTGTCCGTTACAGTTTCCAGCGGCTCACGCTGGGTAGTACTATAAGGAAATAATATGAGTTCAGTCGTAATCGCTGGCGATACATCGGGTTCAGTAACCCTCCAAGCACCTGCCACGGCAGGTAGCGTTGTTGTCACCTTGCCAAGCGCAAATGGTACCATGTTGACAAATAACAGCACAATTACACCTTCTGCGGGTTCTGTAAACCAAGCAGCTATTGCTACTGGTGTAGCTGGTACAGGCCCAGCGTTTAGTGCTTATACAGCTTCTGCACAAGCAATATCTACAAATACGCTTACAAAAGTTTTGTTTGGAACTGAAGAATTTGATACAAACAATAACTTTGCATCAAGCACATTTACACCAACTGTCGCTGGTTATTATCAAATATCTGCATCAATAGGAGTTGCCTCAACAAATTGTCAAGGTCAATTACGATTATTTAAAAACGGAGCAAGCTATAAATTTTTACAATCTATTGTTGCTAATGCAGTAGATATTATTACTGGCTCCACTTTGGTGTATTGCAATGGAACTACCGATTATTTAGAAATTTATACCTTTCTTTCAGTTGGACAAAATCTTTCTAATTCATCTACAGCAGTATATTTTAATGGTGTTTTAGTGAGGTCTGCATAATGTACAAAAAAATCATGGCTCTATATCCTAGCCTTACACAACAGGATTTCTTGACTGTAATCACACTACAAAACGATTCAGATGGTAAAGGCGATTACATTGCTAAATGGGAACACCCTACACTAGCTAAACCAACAGATGAGGAACTTAAATAATGGCAGGGGTTTACTGGATTGGCCTAGAAAACCATACTGACATTTTTAGTCAGGGTTATGTAGGCATATCCAGAGACCCAGAGATGCGTTGGAAGTATCACAGCAAGCGTAAAGAAAACTTTAATGTCCGCTATGCCATCCATAAGTTTGGCTGGGACAAGCTAGTTAAAAAGGTAATCATTGAGGCAGATATTGATTACTGTTTAGAGATGGAAGCAAAGTTAAGACCAACGGAAAACATTGGTTGGAACATAGCAAAAGGCGGTGGTAAGCCACCAAACGTGCCTTGGAACAAAGGAGTACCCGCAGATCCAGCGCACATTAAAAGAATGAATAAAATCAGACTTAGCAAACCAAACCATCGTATTGGTGTGGTGCTATCTAACGAAACAAAAGCAAAAATCGGTTTAGCTAACAGTGGTCGTAAGCACACCGCTGAGCATATAGAAAAATGCCGTATTGCCAAAATTGGTAAGAAACAAACCCTATCAACTTGTCCGCATTGTAACAAAGTGGGCGGTTCACAGACCATGCCACGTTGGCATTTTGATAATTGTAAACAAAAAGGAATTTAACTATGGCTTCTGTCATAAGTGCGGGCACATCGGCCGGCACAGCACTAAACCTCACCGGCGACACCTCCGGCATCCTCCAGCTCGCTTCCAATAACGGCACTGTGGGCTTGACCATGGACACCTCACAGAATGTAGGTATTGGTACTGCTCCTAGCGCATGGAGTGGATTTAATGCCTTAGATGTTGGTAGCGGTGGATTAGGATTTTATCTTGGTGGCGTACAACAAAATGCTTATTACAATGGTTCAAGTTGGGTTTATAAAACAACAAATCCTGCAACTCAGTATTTAATGAGTGGCGGTTTGCACCGTTGGGGCTATGCCACATCAGGCACAGCAAATGCTACTTTTTCATTTACTGAAGCAATGCGTATTGACTCTAGTGGTAATGTAGGAATTGGTACTAGTAGTCCTGCAACTAAATTAGATGTAGTTGGGACAATAAGAGCAAGTCAATCCTTAGCTTTTGGTACAAATGGAACTTCAGGTGTAGGTACTATTTATTCTGATTCAAATTGGGGATGCCTTATTACTGCAAAACAAGCGTCTCCAGCTTTAGCAGATTTTATGTGGCAAAACGGTTCATCTGTAGAACGTATGCGTATTGACTCTAGTGGTAATTTGTTGGTTGGTACTACAACAGCTATCGGAAAATTAACTGTTGCTGGTTTAGCAAGTGCACAAACTCTTCAAGTAAAAGGTAGCTCTAGTGGTTCGTTTAGTGCTGATGCTATGTTTTTGCAAAATGAGGGCCCAAGTCTTTTTAGGTCTTATGCTTGCGGTACAAATGGCTCAACTTATGGTCAATGGGTACATTATGCAGTAACATCAACTGGAAGCCCTGTCTCAGTATTTACTGCGTCAAATGGAAGTTTTGCAGTACCAGGTGCTTTGTCAAAAGGTTCTGGCTCTTTCCGCATCGACCACCCGCTTCCAGAACTAGAAGAAACACATCAATTAGTACACTCCTTTATTGAGGGACCACAGGCTGACTTGATTTACCGTGGTCGTGTATCACTGGTAAACGGTAAAGCAACAGTAAATATTGACGAAGCCGCAACAATGACTGAAGGAACTTTTGTTGTTCTTTGCCGTGATGTTCAGTGCTTTACAACCAACGAGTCTGATTGGACTCCTGTCCGTGGTTCTGTGTCAGGAAATATTATTACTATTGAATCTCAGGACGATAAAGCAACATCAAACATTAGCTGGATGGTAATTGGTGAACGTCAAGACAAACACATGATGGAAACAAACTGGACTGACGAAAGTGGTAAAGTTATTGTTGAGCCGTTAAAAGTTGCCCCGCCTTTAATTATGGCTGGTGTAAATACAGAAACAGAAGGAGCTAAATAATGTCCATCATCCTCGACGGCACATCTGGAATAACATCCCCTGGCGGCGATACGGCAACCGTATCCGTTGCCACACCCATTGTCAAGAGCCCAAGCTCACTGACATTACAGACCAATGGCTCAACCACTGCGGTTACTATTGATACTGCACAGAACGTGAGTATTGGTGGTTCAGTTAACGGCAATACAAAAGTTATTATTGAAAAGTCAAGTTCGTTAACATTAAACCCATTTGGAAACGCGGGGGTTTCGACGCTATCTCTTAAAAATACAAGCTCAACAGCAAACGCCGGAACATATATTACAAACTTTAATGCTGCGGGAGTTTTAAATTCATATATTGGATTTATAAACGAAGATACATCTTACGCAAGTGATATTGTTTTTGGAACTGTATCTGCAAGTGCCACAACTTATGGCGAACGTCTGCGCATTAATTCAACTGGTGCTATAGTTCTTTCTGGAGGCAATACTTCAGCTAATGGCGTAGGCATCTCCTTCCCAGCAACCCAATCCGCTTCATCTGATGCTAATACACTAGATGATTATGAAGAAGGTACTTGGACACCAACTTTAAACTTTGGCGGTGCATCAGGAGTAACAACTTATGGTCAAAGAAATGGAACATATACTAAAGTTGGAAATGTTGTAACTGTTAGGGCTTATATTCAGATAACAACCAAAAGTGCTGCAACTGGAACCGCAACATTAGATGGGCTTCCTTTCACTACAAATGGTGCAAGTGTGAATTATGCTTCTAGTTTTGGATATTTTAGTGGTCAATTAATTACAGGTTCTTTTATGTGTTACATAGCTGGCGGAGCAACAGGTATACAATTAGGTCAAACAAATGGCACTACTGGATTTGCAAGCCTCACAAATACCAACTTTGTAAATGCAGGTGATGTTATTTTTCAAACAACTTATATTGCAGTTTAATTAACTAACATAGATTTGTTAGTCGGACACTTAACAGGAGAATTAAAAATGGCATTAACTAAAGAAACAGCAGTAGACCAAATTACAGTAACAGAAAACGGAATTGTATTGGTTCGTGAAGCTACACGCATCATGGAAGACGGAGTACAACTCTCTCAAACCTACCACCGCACCAGCCTCGTCCCAGCTCAAGACGTAAGCAACGAGCCGGCTAATGTTGTAGCTATCTGCAATGTAGCTTGGACACCTGAAGTTATTGCTGCTTACAAAGCACAGCAAGAAGCCAACAAACCAGCCCTCTAAGAAAGAGTCGTAATGGACTTGCAAACCCTCATCAACACAGTGCTACCCCTTATCTGCGTAGCCATTGGCTGGTTCTGTAAAGAGCTCTGGAACGCTGTTCAGGATCTGAAAGACGACCTGACAGATATTCGTACCCACCTAGCTGACAACTACGTCAAAAAGGACGACTTTGCGTCTCGCTGGGATGAGGTCCTTAAAGCAATCCACCGCATTGAGGATAAACTCGATGATATCCGCAAATGAAAGAAATAGTAAGACAACTACTTACTGGCAAAGATGGTGTCACTTATGATATTGCTAGAGTTACTTGGCTACTTGGTACCATCACTGTTATTGCTCTGGCTGCTTTCGAAGTGTCCACAGCGCAAATCAGCCTTCGCGAGTTGGCGGAATCGCTTGGTATTATTTCTGCAGCGGGTGGCGCGTCGACCATGATGAAAAAAGACACCGAGCCACAATGATCTATCTGCTGCTTGTACCAATCAGCTTGCTCGTCACGCTACTAGCCATTCTGTTGTCCCCCATCCTGCCACTCTTTGCCACAAGCCAAGACGGCTGGCTTGACAACCATTCAAGCTGGGGCAAAGGCCCCCGCCTGCCAGTGTGGCTGAATTGGTTTATGACACCGGACAACTCACTGGATGGCGACGCTACGTTTGAGGCTTTAAATGGAACTGGATACTTTAGTAAAGTTAAGTGGCTCTGCCGTAATCCTGCTTATTCTTTTGCGCTTAGATACCTCTTTGCACCTTACCAGGTTGTTGTTAGGGGCGATATATCAATCAAGGATAACGATAACGCAAAAGCTGGCTGGTGTTATGTTACTGCTAACGGTTTATTTCAGTTTCGTTGGGTACAACCAATCGGATTTTCTCGGTGTCTGTATTGCAACTTTGGCCATAATATTTTTGTTTTAGCGGACCCTAACGTAAACCCTAAGCCAAATCTATGTCAGGCAACCTTTGTGTTTTCACCTCGTATTTCGGGGTTTAGATAATGTTTCCATTAGGAATACTGACCTATGTCAAAATTGGACTTTTTGCTTTATCTTTATGCGTGGCTGGCTATCTTGGCTACGCTGTGGAAAGTAGTCGATTCAATTCGTACAAACAAGCGCAACAAGCTGCCACCCAAGCGCTCCAAGAGCAGCACCAAGCAGCCGCCGACCAAATAAGGAAAGAAAAAGATGCGCAAATCGCTTCTATTAATACTCAGCTTGCTGATGCTCTTGTCAAGCTGCGTGAGCGTCCCAGTCGTACCCAAGCCTCCAGCAATGGACAAGGTGGAACTGGGCTGTCCCTTTCTGCCGAGGACGCTTCTTTTCTTACAAGGGAAGCTGCTAGAGCAGACATCTTGCGAACAGCCCTCTCAGCCTGCTACGACCAGTACGACGCGCTAAATAAATAATAAACCCCAATTTGCATTAATATATGCAGAGTAAGGAGCATGAATGAAAAAGCTATTAGTAGTACTGTTGTGGGTAGTTGGCATATTTGCAGCGATCCACTTCACAGACAGGTATACCCAGATTGAAGAGAACATCATGGCCATCGCTAAATCCACACTAGACTTCATCACCAAGGAGGAAGGTGCCCGTAACAAGGCATACAAGGACTCTAAGGGTCTGTGGACGATTGGCGTGGGCCACCTCATCAAGTCCGACGAGCAGCACCTCATCACCGCGACCCTAACAGATAAACAGGTACAAGAGCTTCTGAGAAGCGATTTAAGGTGGTGTAGCGAGGCCGTAGAGAGATCGGTGAGGATCAGCCTTACCCAGGGTCAATTCGACGCCCTGTACAGCCTATGCTTTAATATCGGCGAGACAAATTTTAAGAAATCCACAGTGGTCAAGAAGATCAACGAAAATGACCTACAGGGTGCAGCTGATGCCATACTGATGTGGAACAAACCAGATGTGCTTATAAATCGTAGAAAGCGCGAAAGAGCGCTATTCTTAGGGGCGTAAATAGCCTGTTTTTTGCATTAATATAAGTAGGACTACTCAACCAATCACTCAAGGAATTACCATGGACGGCTTTAAAACATTACCAAGATACAAAGCTGGTGGACTAGTCAAGACACCAGTAACCGGCGACAAAAAGGCTGCAGCACCATCTAAGGCCGTAGCAAAGCCAGCCTTTAAGGGCAGCGACGTAGCTAAAGAAAAAAGCAAGCCCGCAGGTCATAAAGATTCGTACATCAAGTCTAAAGAGTCAGGTAAAACCGCAGACTTTCCAAGTGCCGCTGTAAAGGGCCGTAAGGCAAAAGCCACTGGCACCGTGAGCAAATTCAAGTGTGGTGGTAAGATCGTTAAAAAAGCTGATGGTGGCATCATGGACGCTATCGGTGGTGTTGGTACACAGCTTAAGAACAACGTTATGGGCACACCAGAGCAGAATCGTATCGCTCAGGCCCGTATGGACATGATTGCACGTAAAAAAGCACAACAGGCAGCACTTCTCCAGGGTCAAGCACCCGCGGCAGCACTGCAGCAAGGTGCCCTTGCAGGTGCATTGGGTGGTCAAGGCGCAATTAGTGACACTGAAAGACAGGCTATGTCACCAGCACCAGCAATGCAAGCTCCGGGTGGTGTAAGCCCAGCCGGCCCAGTACCCACCCAGAAAAAGGGCGGCAAAGTAAAAGGCAAGTGCTAATATGCCAGTTAAGTCGGAGCAACAAATGAAGGCTATGTACGCCGCGGCTGCTGGCAAATCAACCCTTGGCATCCCTAAGAAGGTTGCCAAGGAGTTTATTAAATCTGGACCCGCATCAAACAAATTACCAAACAAAGTAACTAAACGGGCCGCAGGCCGAGGTCGATAAATGAAAGATTTCAAACAAACACCTAAGATGAATGCTGAAGGCAGCCATTATTGCAAAGGTGGCAAAGTTAAAAAAATGGCCGAAGGTGGTTCTTCTAGTGATATGGACTGGAGTAAAGCAAAACCAGTAGAAATGCCAGGAGCGCGTGGTGATGGTGGTACTAATGTTCCAGGTTTTGGAAAAGTAAAACCAGTATCAATGCCTGAAGGACGTGGTGGTGATGGTATTAATATTCCAGGGTTAGGAAAAGTAAAATCAGTACCAATGCCTTCCAATGGCAGGTCACAATTACTTAAAACTGGCGGAAAAGTAAAACGCGGAAATAAAAAATAATGGCCTACTCAGGTACCACAGGAAATACTGTTGTGACTGTTGACCAACTAATTGCGTATGCTTTTAGAGATGCTGGACACACTGCTGAAGAAGCAACACCTGAATTAATTGGTGCAGCCAAGCAGGCACTGTTTTATAACTTGCAAAATCTGTCCAACATGGGTGTTAATTTATGGCTCCTGGAGAACATGCTTGTCGGCGCAGTGACAGCTCAGCAGCAGTTAGTACTTCCTAAGACAGTCATCGACGTACGTGAGAGCAACTGGGTATATATTATTAACCAGGCAGCCTCTGAGTACTTGCCAATTAGCAACCCAGACTCACCGGCAGTGTTTGATCAAAATCTATCGCTGGTGTCTACCTCCACCATTGGTGCAAATTACTTTGGTCTTCAGTATCAATCAGCGCAGCCAGTGTACTACGTTGGATTCAATGGCTACGCTGTAGGTACAGGTACGACAACGTACAACTTTGCCTACGAGACCAGTGAGGATGGAATCACTTGGACAACTGTCAAGCAGTTACCAACCACCACACTGTCTGATAAAGAGTGGGCGTACTTTAATATTAGCACGACACCGACACACCTATACTATCGCCTGCGCGAGACCGTTGCAACCACGTTCTCTATACGCCAGATCGTATTCTCTACGAGCCAGCAAGTTATTCCATTGGCGCGCCTAAACCGCGACGACTACTGGAACCTCCCAAACAAACAATTTCCTAGTCAACGCTCCTTGCAATATTGGTTTGATAGAACCATTGAGCCCTCGATGTATATCTGGCCAGTTCCTAATAACGACTTTCAGATGTTTCAGCTCATTGTAGAAGTTCAAATGCAAGACGTTGGATCATTGACAGATCAAATTTATGTTCCAGATCGCTGGATTAGTTGCGTTCAAAAGCAACTGTCGCACTCTATGTCACTGCAATTACCGGGTGTTGACATTACACGTATCCAGTACTTAGAAGGACAGGCAGCAAAAGCATTCCTACAAGCCAGTGAGGAAGATCGTGACAAATCTCCCTGGTTTATACAACCCAATATTTCTTACTACAGCCGCTGATATGTTTTGTACCTATGCGCACACTAAACCCGATGGTACTATTTTCTATATTGGAAAAGGTTCACATGCCCGAGCACATAGTTCAAAAGGTCGAAATGTGCACTGGAATAATATTGTAAATAAGTACAAAAATTTTGATGTTGAGATTTTAGCTAATTGGAAAACAGAAGAAGAGGCTTTTAGTCACGAAGTTTTATTAATATCTTGTTTTCGTGATATGGGTTTTATATTAGCAAATATTTCTGAAGGCGGTTTAGGTAGTAAAGGTTTTAGGCATACAGAAGAATTTAAAGAATCACGTAGGCAGCAAATGCTTACAAAAAACCCAATGAGTACCCCCGAGGGGTATAAAAAATGGTACATTAATTTAAAGACTGCAATGCAAAGACCTGAAGTTCGTAAAAAGCAAAGCAAAGCTAAGCTCGGCAAACCGTTAACAAAAGAGCACATAGACAACTTAAAACTTTGTCATCCAATGCGGCCTGTAATAATCAATAGTGTTAATTATATTTCATTGATGGAGGCTTCAAGGCAGTTAAATATTTTGCACGCAACAATAAAACGTTGGTGTAATAACCAAAATGTAAAGCATACCGGAAAATATGAATATATCAAAGAATGCAGGTGGGCTTAAATGTCAGTTATAATGTCGTACGACAGCCTTGTGCTGAATATCCAGCAGTACATGGAACGAAATGACCCGGACTTCATTGCGCAGATACCTAACCTGATTGCGCTGGCAGAGTCATCAATTGCTGCAGAGCTTAAGACCTACCTACAACTTATTGTGGTGGAGACCAATCTTGCACAGAACCAAACTGTTCTGAACAAGCCAGCACGTTGGAGAAAAACTGTCTCTATGAAGGTCAACGGGCAGCCAGTCTTACTACGCAGCCAGGACTATGTGGCACAGTACTTATCTGAGTCATCGGCAGGCAAGCCAGTATACTACGCGGACTATGACTACAGCAACTGGAACTTTGCCCCACAGCCAGATACAAGCTATCCTGTAGAAATTATTTACTACGCAGAGGTTCAACCATTAGATTCTTCTAATCAACAAAACCTATGGACAGCTATCGCACCACAGGCGATGTTATACGGTGCCTTGTTGCAAGCACAGGGTTACTTAAAGGCTATTGACAAGCTACCCGTGTGGAAACAATTCTACACAGACGCCGTTGGCGCACTGAAAAAAGAAGACAATTCACGTCGCATAGACCGCAACACAACCATTCAAGAGCCTTAATATATGACCACTCCGGTATACGTCTCGCCGTTCACAGGGACAGTTGTAACACCAACTGATGTCTCATACCTCGCGCTGCCTTTTAGCACAAACCAGACACTAAACTGGCCATCAACTGTCAATGGCGCCGAGGTTGTTGCTGCTCGTATTATTGACTGTACAGCGTCAACATCTGGCCTATCCATTGCGTTGCCACAAGGCAATCAGGGAACACTGGGCTCAGACATCCTATTCCGCAACTTAGGCGCTTTTTCTTTCTTAGTTACAGACTACACCAGTGGTGCGTCATTTACTGTCCCCGTCGGTATCTCTAAGTATGTGTACCTCGTAGATAACACAACAGCCGCTGGTGTCTGGAACAACGTTACCTTCGCGGCTGGTACCTCTGTCGCTGACGCCGCGTCATTGGCCGGCGCTGGACTAACAACAGTCAGTGGGCAACTAGCCACCACTCAAAACCTAGTAGATGTTACATCTTCTCCAGTCATTAATGATCTTAGCCGCGCTGCTACGTTTGTATGGAATGGCGGCGCTGGAACATTTAATTTACCAATATTTTCCAGTCTATCTGCCGGCTGGTTCATTGGATTTAGAAATAATGGCTCTGGCTCACTCACAATTAGCCCAGTATCCCCATCATTAATCAATGGTCAGTCATCCATCATTGCAAACCCTGGTGACTCTGGGTTTATCATGTATGACTCCGCAAGCAATGGTTTTGTTACTGTCGGCTTCCTTACTGCCCCAAACGTAACCTTCACAGCGGCATCCTACGATGTGGATACCATTGTCGGTAACACACTGAACCTAGTATCTTTTGCGCCAGTAATTCAGACATACATTGCACAGTCTGGCACACGCACTCAGACACTAGCTGTTACTCTGCCAGCGATTACCCAGATCTATATCTTGGTAAACAACACTAATCAAACTGGCTACAACATTACATTCCAGAACCAAGGAACAAGCCAGCCACCGTTCGTATTGGCGGCGGGTAGTATTGTTACAATGTTAAGCGATGGTGTAAACTTATATCCATTGACAACGGGCTCCACTGGTTTGTTTTACGCAACAAACGGAACCGCAGGCCTACCTTCGTATTCGTTTAATAACGATACCCATACTGGCATGTATTTAGTAGGTACTAGCGTACTTGGCCTATCAGCAAATTCAACACAGTTAGTTAGTATTGATAATAGCAACCCGTCACAGCCACTAGTAACAGTAAACGCGAGGCTGACAGCACAACTCATTAGCGGCGGTGCGTTCTAATGGCCGCTGATAATCAGCAACAGGATACCACACAGTATACTCAGATTTATTCCTTAGCTGTTCCAGCGGGTATTAAAAGAGATGGTACTGTGTTTCAAAACGACCAGTACACCGATGGTGTATGGTGCAGATTTCAACGTGGGGACCCTAAGAAAATTGGTGGCTACCGCACGATATTTAATAGTCTAGTTGGCATCTACCGTGGTATGGTCGCGCAGCCATATAACGGCGTTAACTACATCTTCGCTGGTAACTACCAAGAGCTCGATGTGTTTACTACGGGACTCTCATTGCCAGAGGGTAGTGGCCCATTCACAGCCACAATTCTCCCGGGTACAAGCTATGTTAAGCTAGTATCTAACACCTCCACATCGTTTGTAGTCTCCGGAAATCAGACAACAGTATTCCCAACGGGTACTAAGATCATCTTTTCCCAGACGGGATCGCCTGTTATTTATACGGTAAGTACCTCTGTATTCTCCACACCAAACACTACAGTAAATATATCCACTGGTACCATCATAGGTACCCCGACAACGGTATACATAGATAATGTGCCTGTGTTTACTGGGGACTTAGATTATCAATCAGATCCTTCCATTGGTAACTATCGGGTTACTTGGCAGTTTGACTCTCAGTTCAGCCCATCAGGCAACCAGCTATCCGTGTTTGCTCACCCAGGTTTAAATTTAACCAATATTGATAATGGTGTGCCAACTCAGGTATTAGTTGGTGGCATAACACCCACATCTGGAAACACCTGGACCTTCTCTGGTCTGTCTGACAGCGCGGGGTCCGCGCCAACATACAAGCCCATCAGCGTTGATGGTGGTGTATGCGTGCTTTATCCATTTATCTTTGTCTATGGCTCAGCGGGTTACATTGCCAATAACAACGTCAGTACAACCTATGGCGACCAGACATTCTATGACTGGAACGGCCCATTAGCCAACCAGGTCAATGTGTCGTCATCCAAGATTGTTAAGGGTATGCCTATGCGGGGAGGTACTAACTCACCCGCCGGGTTATTCTGGGCAACAGACTCACTTATTCGTGTCACATTCACCGCAGCAACAGCTCCAATTTATTGGAACTACGATATTGTTTCCAGCCAGATCTCAATCATGTCCTCTAACTCCGTTGTGGAGATGGATGGTGTATTCTACTGGTTAGGTATTGACCGGTTTTATGCCTACAATGGTCAGGTAACGGTAGTGCCAAATGATAAGAACATAAACTACCTATTCGACAACCTAAACTACGAGCAACGCCAAAAGGTGTGGGCGACTAAAGTCCCACGCTACAATGAGATCTGGTTCTTTTATCCTAGAGGTACGGCGACGGAGTGCACAGACGCAATCATTTACAACGTAAAAGATAAGCTATGGTACGACGCTGGGCAAGCAACTGGTGCTCAACGCTCATGTGGTTACACCACTGAGTTGTTTCCTACACCTATCTGGGCCGACTGGAACTATAACACAGTCTATGGTGCAGCCCAGACCGTTATTGCACACCCAGCTAGTCTAGCCGCACCAACTGCAAGTCAGTTTTATTTATATGGGGACCAGACACCCCAGTTTAGCCCTGGAGATAATGTAACCTTTACGACAGGCAATAGCTTTAACGCAACCTATCAAATAGTTTCCAGTCAGAACATTTATAATACTACCATCGGAACCCCGGGCGTTACATTAGTAACATGCAGCACACCGTTCTCAATTACCGTCCTCCCTGGGCAGCAAGTGTTCTACATTACCGGCGGATTTAATATCTGGCAGCATGAGTTTGGTGTCAATGAGATTGCGCTAAATGGCGAGTTTGCGGTATACTCCAGCATTACTACTAGCGATATTAGTTGGTTAACAGGTAACCCAAGCCAAGACGCACTACAAGGTGTTAATAGACGTATGCACTTAAGACGTGTAGAGCCGAATTTCTTACAGACTGGCACAATGGCAATGACCATCCTTGGTCGTAAGTTTGCATCTGGTCAATCAGAGGAAAACTCTGGACCGTACTACTTTAACCAAGAGACCGGTAAGATTGATTTGCGAGTTGAGCATAGACTCATTAGGCTTAAGTTTGAGTCTAATGAGATTGATGGCACATACGAGATGGGTCGTAACCTCATCACGGCTGAGTTTGGGGATGAGCGACCTTGACCTCCCCGCTCCTTAAAAATACCATACAGCAGTACTTCCCGTGTGTGCCAGATTATATGAGCTGGGATGACTTCAATGGTAACCTAGCAATTCACTACGGGCAAGAACCAATGATGTTTGCCCCCGAAGAAAATTGGCAGTCAGTAGCACAGAATATGTCACAGATGCACGTATTTGCGGCGTACCCAGTACCAAGCCCAAGAGAGTTTGCTACATGGCAGGACTGGGCCCGGGAGTTTACTTTAATCGTCAATGGACCATCAATTTAGGGCGTAAAGTAGCTCTTTTTTGCATTAATATAGATATAGATATCAACACAAAGGAAACATCATGCACGGTTTAAACACACTAGCCTATTTGAATAAAAATGCTGTTGCAGAGGCAATGTCGGCCAAACATCAAAAAGATCAAATTGATCCAGTGTTTGCAAAAGCTGCAGAGGAAGCAATTGCTGCCCGCGTAAAAAATATCACTGAGTAAATGTCGCATCCTTTAACAGATGCTTCTGGCCGCATGTCGGAACAGGAAATCTTTAGGCACTCCCCAGAGATAAAGAAATCCGGTGAAGACTGGAAAAAGATGTACGCCCAGGTTCACAAGCTGTTAGATACAAACCAAGTACGTGGCATTCGCCACGGAAACTCTTTGTTTTTCTATTTGATTGAAGAGCCAAAAAAGGCACGCATATTTTTTGTTAACGCGGATGTACCAAAGAATTTCTTACGTAATCTACAAGAGTTTGCTAAGGCGATGCACGCCGCAGGATTTACTTCTGTGTATGGATTTACAGATGATTTACCAACAGTAAGAGCTATTCAGCATTTAGGGTATAATGCGGTTATTGAAGATACAGGACTGCATCCAGTTCACCATCAGACCTACAAGGTGTCTATAAGTGTCTGATCCAGGGAAAGAATTATCAAATTTTGGTAAATCAATTACTCAATCTGCACAAGGAATTGTGTCTGATGTTGGGTCATTTTCTGCGTCGGTAGGCTCATCATTTAAGCAGATTACCAATAAGCCTCTTCCACTGATTGAGGCCGTAGCATTAACGTATATGTTAGGCCCCGCAGGCTTGGAACTTGCTGATACAGCCGGAGCATCAATTATTGCATCCGCAGCGGTAAGCGCGGCAAATGGTGGTGACATACAACAAATTGCGTTGTCTGCTGCATCAGCATACGCAGCAGCAAACGCCGGTAATATGGCAGGTAATTTAGCCGCCAGCACCGCAATGGATTATGGATTTAGTGGAACCACAGCCTCGGTACTAAAAACAATTGTTACGAGTGCCTCAGCACCCGCCGCAGCTGCAGCGCTTAGTGGGAAGTCACTAGACCAAATATTAATAAGCGGCGCCGCAGGTGCTGTGTCTGGCGCGGTCCAGTCTCAATTAGCAACACTTAAGAACTCCGATGGTAGCGCCATGTTTGATAAGGGAAGCCTTAGCTCAACATTAGTTGCTACCGCCTCCAACGCGGCGGCAAAGGCAATATTAGGTGGAAAAAGCATTGGTGATGCTATTGCCCAGTCTAGTGTATTATCAGCAACAAGCTGGGGCATCAATCAGGCCTCCGCGGCAATTAAAGATACCTTTAACCAGTTAACCACAAAGTCAACTGCCTTAACAGATGCCGTCTCCCAAGCTAATACTTTACAGACAACAGCAACAAACTATTACAACCAGACACTTAGTCCACTTGAGGCAACGGCCCAGCAAGAGTTTGATAGCCTAAACACTATCGCTGGACAGTTTACCACGGAGAAGGCACAGTACGATAGTCAGTTTGCTACCGGGTACACACCAGCGTTAAACGCCTATAATAGTGCGCAAGCAAACTGGAACGCAGGATTAAACTGGTTGGCAAGTCAGCCTGGATATAACTATTCATCCGCGTCATGGTATTTTAATAATTCAACATACGGGTATACATACGACCGTTGGATAGCCCCCTGGATTGCTGCAGGAAATAACTTAACCACACAGTACAATTTATTACTGCCAACCGTTGCAGCATTAAATAATAGCGCGGCCCAGTATAATAGCGGGGTTGATGTATTTGGCAAAACAATGACGCAGTTGTCAGATGTAAAAACAACTTACCAAGGCTATGTGGATCAAGTAACCACTGCGGAAGATACGGCAAAATCCCTATCTACCGATGTGAATAATTTAACAACCCAGCTTGGCCAACAAACAGCAGAACTTAATGCAAATGAAGCAACGGCTGTTAACGAGTTAGTTAAAAACGCGGCAGACTTAGCAGTAAACCAAATTATTGACCAGACCAATGTTAATAAACTGGTGTCCCCAGAGGCTATTGCACAATACAATGAAGATACCGCCAATGGTGTGAGCCGTGTAGATGCCTTTGCTAACGCACAAAATACAGATATTACTGTGCGCGTTGGCGATATGCCAGAGTCAGTACAGCAGGCATTTAATTCACTTGTTCAGTCAGGTGATACACCATCTGCTGCGGTGGCAATTGCAGATCAAGTTAATAAAATGCCGACGGTGGCACAAGACGCATTTAATAACGCCATGCAAGAGGGTAGCACCGGCGCACAGGCTTTAAATGATTCCCAGACAGTGGCATCGTTAACACCGGCGCAACAAGAATTATACAGTACCGCATACGGGCAAAATAATAGTGTCAGTACCGCAATTAGCAACGTACAGGAATACGCCACATTAGATTCTCAGCAGCAGCATATATTTAATGCTGCATTGAATCAAGGAACCGCCGTAAGTGGCTCTTTGGAAAATGCTCAAAATTTTGCAGCATTAGATAAAACACAGCAAGACATTGTTACGTCATCCATGGTGCAGGGTGGTACCGTTGCTAATGCCTTTACTGATGTGCAGAACTACAATAAGATGTCGCCAAACGAGCAGTCAGTATTTGATGCGGCAACTAAAGAGGGACTAACTGTAAATCAGTCCTTTACTAATACTTCTGATTTTACAAGATTAAACTCCACTCAGCAAGAGGTATTTAGTAAAGCATTGACAGCTGGAGTAAATACCACCGACGCATTATCTGCAGCACCTACTATCGCTGGAGAGTCAAGTATCTCCCAAGAAACTTACTTTAAGTCTTTAGCCCAAGGTGTTAGTAACACTGAAGCATTAAGTACATCAGCCTCAGTAAATGAAATGGCAGCTAAGGACCAGACCCTATTTAGTCAGGTTGTTAGCTCTGGTGTAGATATAAGAGATGCACTGACAACAACGCCTACGCTATCAAGTCAGTCTGATATTGCGCAGAAGGCGTACTTTAACTCGTTGTCCGAAGGGCAAAATAACTCATCGGCGTTAAACACATCATCATCAGTAAATGCGATGAGTGACAGCCAGCAGAGTATGTTTAGCAAGATTTCAGATACAGGCGTATCTACGGCAGATGCCTTGGTGGCGGCACCAACTATTAATAGCTCCTCGGATACTGCAAAGTCTGCGTACTTTGATGCGTTAAAACTTGGTACAGATAGTAACGCCGCAGTGGCCGCGTTGCACACCGATGAGACAATTAATAAATTTAGCACTACGGCACAGACAGCATTTAGTAAGGCCTACCAAGAGAACCCAGACCTAAACGCTGCGGTGGCTACTGCGTCATCTGTTAATTCAATGACAACTACGCAGCAGGAGATGTTTAGTAAAGTTTTAGATACTGGACAAACAGTATCTAACGCGCTAACTACCGCGCCTGTTTTAACGGCGGCATCTGATATTGCACAGAACTCCTTCTTTAATTCTTTAAGTGAAGGAAAGAATAGTGTGGCAGCATTAAACACCGCCTCTGGTGTAAATAGCTTAAGCACACTAAATCAGGACTACTACCAGTCCGGGACAAACATGGGGTTAGATACCTCAAGCGCGTTGGCATACGCACCAAAGATTTCTGAGTTAAGTACTACCGCGCAGCAAACATTTTACAGTGATGCTAGAAGTGGTGTTGGGCTAGATGCAGCATACACAAGCGCATCAAAAATTAACAGCCTTACTCAGACACAACAAGCATCATACGAGAACGCAATTAGTAAGGGATTAGACACCACACAGGCATTGACGGTTGCTAACAATGCCAGTATGTTGAATCTTGATTCACAAAATGGTTATATTGAGCAAGTTAGATCTGGAACACCAAGCAATACAAATGTATTAACTACTGCGTTAGGTCAAATATTTGGTACTAATACAGCACCAACAAATATTAATACACCAAGTAGCTTAACTGACCCCGCGGCCATTGCGTACTACAACTCGCAGATGTCTAAGTCAGGTGCGGATCCAGTGTCTGTTGCTGCAACTGCCGCAAATGTTCAGGCGTATAACGCACTAGACCCTATTAGTAAGCAAAATTATGAATCTTTAGCAGCAACAAAAGGATTTACGCCTCAAACAGCCATGGCTGAAACACAGTCTGTTATTAAAGAATTTAATTCAGAGCAAGAGGCTAACGCAATAGCTGCAGGAAAAACAAGCTACATTGATAATACAGGTAAGTTAGTCATTCTTATTACTGGTTACGCATTTAACCCAACACCAGCCCCAGATATTAGTAAAGCAAGCCCTACGTTATTAGATACATTAAAGAATTTTGCTGGTATTGGTTTTGGAACATCGGATCCTAATGCCACACTAACTTCTTTATATGGCGGTTCAACGGGGGGCACTGGAACATCTCAAGCTGGCCTTTTTGCATTTGATTCTGCAGATCAGCAATTAGCTGCTTTAAAGGCACTCCAAGTTAATTATCCTGAATTATCGGCATCTGATAAAGCTATTGTTAATCAGCTTGCCGCTAAAGTGGCTGCAACTCCAGTTACAACTAAACCAGTTGTTGGCCCTTCCGGCGGAGGTGGTAATGCTGGCTCGGGGGCAACGGGAGAGGCCGGGGCACCTGGGGCCCCTAGTACTGGCGGCACTACAACAGGTGGAACTACTACACCCTCAGATACACCATCTAGTCCATCAGATATTATGACGGTCTACCAGAACTTATTAAACAGTTTTTACACAGGTAACGGCGGAGCAGGGACAACAGCTCCTGTATTATCAGCAACCGGTACAGGTACTAGCTCTGTTACTACTGCAGTTCCTGTAGGCCAGACCACAGATAGCTCAGGTAACATAACTACATCCTATAGTGATGGCTCCTCCAAGACAGTTAGCAGCACAGGCTCTGTAATAAAATCTACAGCCGCTGGAACAGGCTCTAAGATTAGTAGCACTGCCACTGGAACAGGCGGTGGAACAACCGGCACAGGAACAGGTACAGGGACAACAGGAACAGGCGCAGGAGCAACAGGCACTGGAACAGGTACCACAGGTACCGGAACTGGCACTGGAACCGGTAGCGGCTCATCGTCCTATGGCTTTACAGTGCCGCAGATACAGTCTGGTACCGGATCATTAACTAACCTAGTAGGAACACTGGGTGGTGGTAAACAGGCTACATTAGTAGGATTACCTTCCACGCAAGAGACAGTAGCACCAGAGACAAATATGGTATACACACCAAACACAGGAGCAGGATCAATGCCAGCAATTATGCCACAACAATTCGCATCGGGGGGAAGTGCCTCAGCCTCAGATTTAACTGGTGGGACATACAACCCCATCGGACAAACTAGCACTGGGATAGATCATCTAACACCTGCCATTGCTGCGGCACATAAGGCACAGCTTCTGGGGATGCCAACAATTAGTGAGACTGCATCACCATTGTTTGCCACTCAGTACAGTCAGTCACCAATACAGTCCCTTTCTGAGACAGTAAACCCCACTAAAATGGCCGAGGGTGGTGGATTACCATCTCCTACCTATAACTACAACCAGACAGGGTTTCAACACATGAACCCATCCATTGTTAAGGCAAAGGGCCCCGTGGGTTTAATGGGTCTACCAGGTCACGCATACGGAGATTTAAGTGGTCGACTAGTGGGCATGCCCCCAGGTCACGCCGAGGGTGGTGAGATTGAAGGCCACAACCCAGAATTTTATTCAGAGGGCGGACTACAGCACTTTGTTCAAGGTGGCGGTACCGGCACATCTGATTCAGTACCAGCGATGTTGGCAAATGGTGAGTTTGTGATCCCTGCCGATGTGGTATCCGGTTTAGGTAACGGTAGTAACGACAGTGGTGCTCAAATTTTAGACCAATTCTTAAAAGCAATTCGCGCACATAAGCAAAGCAATAAACCCGAAGATTTACCACCAGACAGTAAAGGCCCGTTGGGCTATCTCTTAGAAGCAAAAAGGAAAGCATAATGGCAAGCACAGGACTCAGTGGATTAATTTCCAACACAGGTGTACAGACAACGGCAATGCCGTCTTGGTACGACACAGCACAACAGAACGTTGTTAATCAAGCCACAGCAGCTAACGCTGGTGCACCGACGCCACAGCAGACCGTTGGACAGAACGCTGTTAATGCACTATCTGGACCAACCAACGCCTTCACACAGGCCGGTGGCACACTGCAGAGCATTGCCAGTGGTGCGGCTAATCCATGGAACACAGATGCCTCCGGTAATGTAACACCAAATACAAGCACTGCACTAGGTGGATTATTTCAGGCACAGAACCAACAACTAAATCAGTTAATGCCTACCACAACGGCCCCGGTTGAGGCAGGTAACATTGGCTCTGGTAACTTTGGTGGCTTACGTGGCCAGACAGCGGTTGATACCTCTAAGGCAAACGCATTGGCAACACTGAATACAGCACAGAACCAAGCCGCGTTACAGAACCAAGCAACCGGTGTAAATGCTGGTACTGCAGCTGGTAACGTAGCACAAGAAAACATTAACAATTTATTGACAACCGGTCAGTACCAGCAGGCATCACCTTACGTTAATGCAACAAACCTAGGTAATGTCTTGTCCTCAGTAACCCCAGGTCAGACAGTCTCTAATACAACTAACTTATCTCCTGTTAACCAAATTGGTGGTTTGATTACTGCCTTAGGTGGCGGTGCAAACACTGGAATACTTAACCAATTGTTTGGTGCCGGATCTGCTGCTGTTCCAGGTACTGCGACAACCCCAGGTACTGCGGCTGTACCTCCTGGTTTGCTAAATCAATTATGGTCTTGGGCTAATGCGCCAAGTGCCAGTACAGACCCAACAGCGGCGGCTCAACAGGCAGCATTAACTAATGTGGCAAATACCCCAGATATAACAAACACACAATCAGACCCAACTTCAGCAAATTACATCGGGATCTAAGGAATAATTATGGCAGATACAACATCCGGATTAGATGCAATTACCCCAGAAGAGCCAACGATAGTTGGCGGTGCAAAGCCCGTAGCAGCCAAGGGCCCCTACGCTATGGCCTCCTCAGCTGGCACAACAGGTTTTGATCCAGAGCTCTTGGCCAACATGCAAAAACTTATTGATGAAAAGCAAGCCCAGAAGGGTAGCTTCATGGAGAACATGAAGGACGCGCAGGCCTGGTGGTCCGGTGGCGTCGCTGGACCATCTGAAGGTTTACGTAACCGTGAAATAGATAAATCCCGTCAGGAGCAAGAGCTCTTTGGTATGCGTAGCCAGTTATCACAGGCTAAAATTGGAATGGCTCAAACCAAGGCACTTCAAGAAAGTTTATTTGGTAGCCCCACCAATGCAAGTACTACAAACACATTACCTCCATCACACATTACCGCAGGCGCCCCCACCTCTGGATCATCCATGGTCCAACAGGGAGGTATGCTTGGATTAGTAGAAGATCCGGCCCTTCGTCAAAGTATTGGCAATCAGGCATTAAGAGATCCCGTTGGGGCCCAAAAAGCTATTCAAGAATATTTAGCTAAGAACGCCAATAAGACGGATATGATCAAGGACGTACAATACATGGTACAGCACGGTCTAATTGATCCTAAGCTCGTACCTGCGGCTGTATTGACTAAGTTCGCTGGCGCGAACGCATTTGTACCACATGATGTTCGTGGCACCGCTGGTACTGGACAGGCTACACCATTTGGTACAGCAACTGGTATTGCTGGTGGTGCACCTGCGGCGACCCCGGCTGCTCCTGTACCTCAGGCTGCTCCTGTACCTCAGGCTGCTCCTGTACCTCAGGCTATTCCCCCAATACGCCCACCAGCACCGCCTCAAATAACAAGACCTCCCGCTCCTGTAGCTCCTGCTCCTGTAGCTCCTGCTCCTGTAGCTCCTGCTCCAGCCGCACCACAACGGGTTGTTTCTCCGTTTGCTCCCGGCACTAAGGAAGACCTTGAGTTTAAATCTAAGAGCGCAGAGGTACCTATTGCTGGTGCTACGTCTCAGGCCACTGAGTCTGGTAAACTGTACTCCGCGGGTGAAAACACACTACGTACACAGGGTATGTCCGCTGGTACACGTCAGGTTACTCAAGACGCCACAATGCGGTTATTAGATGACCCTGAGGTTAAAAATATGGTTGGCAAGTACCAAACAGGCTCTAAGGCAGATGCTTTTGTTCGCCAGATGCAGGCCGGTATTGAGGCAGGTAATTTTGGTTCTATTGGTCTTAAGGAACTACAAGAAAACTTGGCTAAGTCTGGTGCAAGCCCAGAAGCAATTCGTAAGTTTACGCAGTTAGAGAGCTTTATGAAACAAAATGAATTGGAGTGGTCCACAAACTACCTCAAAGGCCAAGGCGCGGTGTCAGATAACGAACGTGGCTTAGTGCAAAAGGCCGTTGGCTCTGTCAATGATCCAATCGGAAAACTAAAGACATTAACAGCCACATTACGTGAACGTGCCTTGTTTGATGCTGAGGTTTATAATGCGTACAAGAAAAATAAAGGTATGAACTTTGGTGATTTCTTGGATAGTGATCAGTTTCAAGCATTAAATGATAAGCACAATAACCGCTTGGCAAATGTTTTAAGTATGAACCCCGCTGATTTAAAGAGCAACCCAGGTTTTAACATGAAGGCTAATGTCCCAGAGGCCCCGCCATCTGTCGCTACTAAGGCACAGTATGACGCATTGCCAAAGGGTACAGTATATCTTGAAAACGGTAAACAATTTAGGAAACCATAATGGCTGAAAGTCAATTCGGCGGTGTTGCTGTAGAAGATGAAGCTCCGGCTGTTTCTCAGTTTGGTGGGGTGTCCGTAGACAACGCCCCTACAACAGAAGAGCCAAAAAACATCCCAGGTACAAATGTAGACTACTCAGCGCCGGGTTTTGTTGCAGGTACTGTTGGTGTGGTTGGTGGTGCTATGTTAGGCCCTGGATTAAAATCTGAGTTTGACAAGTATGGTATCCCTGGGCTAAAGCCACAGGCTGCTACAGCTCCTCAAGTCCCGCCAACATTTAAGAGCCCAACAGATGTGGCCGCACAGGCAATTAAGAATCGTCAAGGCTCTGTAACTGTTGAGGGATACCCATCTAACCCTAACGCAAACTATGGTCGTAGCCAGTTTGTAAACCCAGAGGGTAAGGGTTTATTTTATGGCACCGGTGAGACGGGTGATTACTCTGGTGTACGTAAGTCTGCAGAGGAGGCAATAGCCGCAGAGAAGCAATTCCCCGGCATGAAATCTATTCAGGGTGGTGCGACACCTTTCTCAGTTCCAGAGCATGTCGCTAAGGAACTAGAGTCATTAAAAATTCAAGAAGACGCGGCAAGAAACGCACATAACCAAGCAGAGGTGAGTCGTATTGCACATCTTCGTGCGTCTCGCCTGCAGGCAGTAGAGAACGCATACAAAGAATTAAACGCTAAGCCAGGATTTATGGAGTCCTTGCGTGGTGCTCCAGTACAAGCAGCACGTCGTGGTGTTGAGAATGTTGGTGATTTTTTAAACAGAACAATTAGCCCGCATGGTATGGCAACGGCAGGTAGCCGCGCCCTTGGTGCGCTTGGTGGACTTGACGTTGGCCTACAAGGCACCAACGCCGTAGAGCACGCCATGAAGGGCCAGTACGGCCGTGCCGCAGTGAGTGGTCTTGGTGCTCTCGGTGGTGCCGCGGCGCTTACACGCCACCCATTGTTAATGCCGATTGGTATGGGCGTTGCTGCGGGGGCTCCGTACCTCAATGAGTACTTAGACACACTGGCAGAGAAGCACCCAGGTCTGCACCTAGCAGATGGTGGCAGTGTTCCTGAGATGGGAACTGCACAGGCCTATGAACCTAGCTATAGTGAAAAGATTCGTGACTACGCAGCTAAATACATGAGCCCACAACAGGCAGATACATTGTTTGGTGGTCCAAGAGCAACCACGGCGGATAAGTTTAATCCGATTGGTATGGCGCTACAGACCCCAGGGGCAATTGCTGATTCAGCTAAGGGCTTTGTTGAGGCAGGACAAAAGGGAGATTACCTTGGTGGTATGGGTAACTATTTAATGGGAGCTATGAACGTGGCCCCAATGCTAAAGCCCGCTGGCCAAGTAGGTAGGGCCGCACTTAAAGAGCTTGGCCCTAAAGCCGCAGATATGGCGGAAAACTATTTAGCTAAATTAGGTGGTGTCCATTACGCTGTTCCAAATGAAACTAAATTCATGCGCGCCAGTGAGGCTTATGCTCCACAAGAAGGAAAAACCTTAAATTTAACTCAATCAGATAGACTAAAAGCTATTGAGGGTGAATTAGGTGGACATGAATTTTCTGGTCACCAAATAGATAAACCTGAATACAAAGAAACAAATGCTGTATGGGGTGTTGCATCCCCACAAGAAGCTACCAAAATTATTAACCGTAACAAAAAAGTTCCTGAAGGACAATCTATTTGGGCTCCGTTAATTGGTAGTGAGACACAACATCAAACAAACCCTCATGTATTTGATCCTATGCTTGAAGAGTTTTATCATCAAGTAAGAACTGGTAATTTGACTCCAGAAACTGCAGCCAAAATGAAAGCTGCATTAGGCAAACAAGAGTTTGGTTCTGGTGCTAGAAAAGGCCAGTTGATGTTTCCTAATACTCCCGATGTAACTAATGAAGAAGCTATTCGTAATCTAAGTGGTACTTTTGAAAATAGAGGGCCTTTAGCAAACGTTTTATTTGGTGCTCAAGGTGCTGGTAAAACAAAAGGCCAAATTATAGATTACAAAGGCATGTTGCAAGATATGGCTGATCCAAAATCTATCGGTGCTCCAACGCATTCTGTTGGTACTAGAATTTTTACTTTAGACAATAACGCTTCATATCGTCCGGATTTACATTCTGCTTTTCCTCATATTTTAAGTGGAACTGATACGGGAGTATCTCATGCCCCCGTCCCTAAAGAATTGATACTGGGAGATTACATGCAACAATATAGAGACTTTACTGGCAAAGAGCCTGGTACTTGGGCCTTTACACGTAAACCTTTATCTGTTCAAATGACTGATAAACTATTACGTAAGATGGAAGCGGCAGGCCATAAAAAAGGTGGTAAGGTTAAGAAGGATAAGAAATAATGCCAAAGTTATCTCTACCTGAAATTCGTGCGCTGTTGGATGAGGCCAAGGCGGCCTATAAGGCCAAGTTTACGACAGGATTTTATCATGGTAGTCCAGCAAATAACATAGAGGCATTTGATCCCACAAAGTCTGCTAAGGATCCAATGTACATTACTCCTAAAGCGACTTTTGTAACTAGGGACCCAGAGTTTGCGGAATCATTTTTGTCAATGAACAACAGTGGCAAAGTTAAATCTGGCTCTACTATGTATCCAGTAAATGTCAATCTAGGACAACATTGGCACCCCGATACACAGGAAGGTCAACAGGTTATTTCAGACTTTATTGAAAAGTATCCGAAGCGCGTTAACCTTGAAAAGGGTTTAAAACGTGGTGACTGGACAGCGATTGAAAACTCAGACTTTTTAACACACTTAAAAGATACAGGGCATGATACCTTCCACGTAGTAGAGGGTGGTATCCCTAACGTCGGTGTATTAAAGCCTGAAAACATCCGTGGCAAGTTTGCTGAGTACAATCCTGATGAGGCAATGAACCCAGACTTTATGAAGGCGGCTGGTGGTAGTATTCAAGCACATGCTCCAGGGGCTTCAAGGGGTATTGCACCTTATGGCTTTCGTCATGTTGAGAATACAGATGAAGTATCGTTACCAAAGGGTTCCGGGTGGATGGGAATGCTGCCTAATGAAACCGGTCAAGTATCTACAGAATTGTCAGCAAGCAATGATAATATGTCATATCCTATGCTTTCCCCAAACATGAGCCGCCAAGATATTGATTCTCTGTTAGCAAATCAAAAACCGACCGACGAAATGTATAGTAAAGCAGAGCAATGGGCTAAGCACAGACAGTCACAAGGTAAAAGCCCTTTTATCTCTCCCGTAGGGGAGCTTAGATACCCATTACCACAGTACGCTGGTGGTGGTGAGATACTAAAGAAGGTATTAAAGTTTGCTGAGGATGTGCCATTTATTCATTACAGCAACCACCCGTCACTTAATAGACTAGAGCCCAGTATGTATGGTCGCGGCATTAAGGGGCAAGAGGCGGCAAGACTTAAAGATGCTCCAGATATTAAAGACCGTAGCTACTTCTACGTAAATAAGGGTGAGCAGACAATGCCCCCAGAGCAGGGACTTGGTAGCCAAAAGTATCAAGGTACCGCATCAAATGTATACAATGCGGCCGAAGACCCAGAGGGATTTCATGCCATTGCCAAAAGCCGTGCACTTGATCCATACATGATGTCTTTTGGTCGTGAGATGGTAGATCCTGCCGTTAAAGCCACTGAGTTAGAGCGCCTTATTAAAGGTGCGGGCTATGAGGGATATTACACCGGCGATGTGGGGCTAATGTTTCACCCCACACCGGTTAGTAAGATAGACTAATTACTTCCTGTAGCGTTTACTAATCCACCCCTCGCAGGCGAGAGGAAAGTCGGGAGCCCACGTCGGTGGGGTGTTCATAATAGACATGACATCTACCAATGCGGACTCCGCGCTTTGTTCTTCTACTAGGAGTAGCACCTCATCATGGATACTGTTGATCACCTCGTAACCGGCTTTCTCAAGGTTAATCATAGCCACGGCAAGACAATCCCTAGCGGTACCCTGCACCGCGGACTGAAACAACGAACTACCAATAATCTGATTCCTACCCCACTGCCTTGTATATGTGCTCTGAGTGTGGACAGTGACCCCGACCTTTTGCTGCCCCCACGGAGTGGTGACCAGCTCGAGCTGTGGCCTCTGCCAGCAGATGAGTCTACCTGATGGCAGCTGCATCCATAGCGCGTTCTTTGCCACCTTCAGAACCAGCTTATCCCCGGCACGAAACGGATTACCGGGATTCTCAACTGCTTGAATCGCGGCATTTTCGCACAATGCCCACAAAGCCTTCACTTTCACATACGAACTGCGGTAGCCATCTACTGCGTTCTTGGCTTGAGCCTCACTAAGTTTTACACCCATCCCCTCCGCGTACTTAACAAGTCCTTTCGCGCCTTGTCCAAACATTGCACCTAAAACCGCTGACTTCGCGATTTGGCGCTGATCTTTAGTAACGTCGTCATAACTGACGTGATAAAGATTATCTGCTGCAAATGTTTTATACTCATCTAATCCCTTTCTAAATAGTTCTACTTTATCTTTTTGCCCAGCCAGGTAGACGCCAACTCTATTTTCAATTGAGCTAAAATCCACGTCAACGAAGGTCTTGCCCTCTGGGGATACAATCGCCGATCGAACAAGGCTCGAGAGTTCTTGCATCGTTCCAATTCCCTCTCGAAACACTCTCGGTATTGCCACTTCAATCTGTCCATCCTCGAGTGTGGGACGAGCAATATTTTGTAAATTGAGCCCACCACGACTAGCCCAGCGGCCAGTACTAGCGCCATGATATACCAGTGTATTCCTAATTCTTCCTTCATCTTGAATTTCTCCCATTTTTGAATATTTTGCAACGCTAGTCTGGCTTCCTTCTTGTCTTAACTCCAAAGCTCTACGAAGGGGTTTAAATAGGTGCTCCAGTTTAAGTGTTTTCTCTACTGTCTCGGCTGTCAAATCAGGCAGCGGCTCAATCATCATCTTGTTAACCCAGCCCAGCAATTTAGCCCTCTCAGACGGCTTAAAACCGGTCAAGGCGACGCATTCGTTGTCTAGTTGATCCTGGGCCCTCACCACGGCCAAGACGGCGCTGTGGAGCTCGTTAGGATCGACCGGTACGCCTCTTAAATTAATCCGCTGGGTAAGGGTCCAGATTTCTTGCTCGGCCTCTGTGAGGGGCCTTAAATTGGCTACAATCGACATCTCCGCACGTACATCTCCCTTGCAATACTCAAACAACTCACTCATCAATTCAGTGTCTTCGTTAAATGCACCTTTATGGGGCTTACAGAGCTTTTGGATTAAATAGCGTCCGCGGGTGTCTTTTTTATGTGCACTATCCATAAAGATCGCCGCATCGCCGAGAGACTGTGGAATGTTATTGGCCGCGGCTATGGCCATGGAGTCAATGCACTGCTCCAGCTTTAGTGGTGGCCAGCCGTACTTAGGCACACAGACACAGTTCCAGATGAAATACTCAAACATGGCGTTCCATGCTTGTATTTTGCCGCCGTTGGCAACGTGGTCAATTAGCTCATATAGCTGGGCTTTAAAGTGCAGTTGTTCTTTTGTGGTGCTACTAACTTCCACATTGTTAGGTTGGGTGCCGAACGCAATACACAACACTTCTGTTGACCTATGGTTCGAATATACATCCAACCCACGATCTGCTAAATCAATTTCACTTCTAGTTTCAAAATCAATGCTGTAAATCATAAAGGCTCCTTAGGCAAACAGACGTATCTGCGGTTTAATAAAAACGTACAAAATCAACTATTAGTTTACTTTTTCGTACATTTTCAAACTATTTCTTACAAATCAGCACTTTAACATACTTTTTTACACGTTAACATACTGTATGTTAAAGACGCATTTTAATGTTAAGGTGCATCTTTAAACTTCATACATATATTAATGCAAAAAAGAGGCTCCCGAAGGAGCCCCAAATCACCACCATGTGAAATAATTTTAAATCTCGCAGACTCCTGCAGAACACGCTAACATCTGAGCGCCCTCTACGTTGTCTGTGTTTTCTTTGAGCTGGCTCCAGTCGATGACGGGGATGCTGGCTTTAAGGGCTTCGTACTCTTCTTCGGTGCACTCTTCGTAGGGAGCTTGGCGATAGGTTCCGCCGTCGTAGGGGAGGTAGCTAACTCCACTGATTTCGTCGAAGTGGTCCCAGGTCCAGGCTCCGACACTTGGCCAGTCTTTTTCTGCAACTGAGACGGTGATGGATGGTTTGTGCTCTGTAAAGTATCGCTGGTAGGTAAGCCAGAGTTCGAGGTGACTAATGGGAGTAACGTCGTCCCGTACGAGTCCGTCGGGGGCTCTTTGAGGAAAACTGAAGACGGTAGTTTGGGTTGGCTTGTAAACGCAGTCTTCAGCTGGTACTCCTTGTCCAATAAGGAACTGGGTGAGAGGATCTTTTTTATCTCCACGCACTCTTCTGATATAGAATTTAGCATGGCGAGGGTGGATGCCGCTCGCCGAATTAGTGAGCTGGGATACTGTTCCACTTGGCTTGACGCATGTGATAGCAGCGCTGACAGGGACTCCGAGAATAGCTGCCCATTCTTTATTTGTATCTCTAGCGCATTCTCTAAGTTCTGTAAGTAGTTCATTTAGCTCTGGTCCTTGGGTTGTGAGAAGGGGATTATCATAGATTCCGGTGAGGGAAACACCCAGTAACCGCTCTTCTTCAGTATTTCTCTGCCACACCTTGCGCAGATAGGGGAACTTGGTGAAGGTAGACTGGATGGTACCAAGGATAGCGGCGAGGCGCACTTTGCGCAGTAAAGTTTCTCTGTTGTCGTCATGGCGTACTACACATTCACTAAGATTGCAAAATTGGTATGGTCTGAGAACGATCTCACTGCACGGATTTGTTCCGAACTCAAAATTTGGATCTCGATGCCCGTATTTTTCAACCGTCTTTTTAGCAGCCTCCCTATTAAAAATGCCTCGTTCACCGGAATGGGAGTTGTAAAGTGATAGCCATTCTTCCATGAACTTTCCGACAGTAGGTGTTTCATTATACACCGCACTGTTGTTCGCAAGAGCGCGGTGTGGGTGTGTGTCCCACCATGGTCCAGATTTTGCATGTCGAATCCTTTCATCGTCCAGGTCGGAAAGTGAAATCATAGCTGATCGGCGAACACCACCAACAACTACCACCTCACCAATTTTGCACATCAAGTCATGGCACTCTAAGCTGTTTAGCTTACGGCCCTTGGCATGTTTAAATGTTGCTACAGTAAATTCAAATAGATCAATCAGTGGTTCTGGCCCAGAAGCTCTTCCGCCAAATGTTTTGAGTCGTGCTCCGGCGGGTCGTACTGAAGATACGTCCCACTTGGGAATTTCCCCAGCCCAGAGGTGTGCGAGGAGAAGACGCAATGACTTGGCCCATCCTTCCTTAGAATCGTGCACGTTGATCGTCCCCCCGCTATCAAATAGCTTTTCTGGCACTTCGGGCAGTTGACTAATGTATTTAGATTCAACGCTAAAGCCGACGCCCGTTCCGCAGAGCA